>CENX01200499.1_pt1 | contig 143860 bp, 144 predicted proteins | sample 361321 | NCBI WGS metagenome assembly CENX01 (sample SAMEA2619678, study PRJEB7988) | marine metagenome | isolation source: saline water (ENVO:00002010), including | reverse complement strand
CCCAGAATCGTACTTGGATTACTCGTTGGGGGTCTCCTTGCGGTTGCCGGGGCTTCCTATCAAGGAGTATTCCGAAACCCCCTTGCTGACCCTTATTTGTTAGGAGTTGCCGCCGGGGCGGGTCTTGGGGCGACAATAGCTATTGTTTCTGGAGCGACGAATGGGGAAGGAATGTTTGATGCCCTTCCAATAGCAGCTTTTTTAGGTTCAGCTGTCGCAGTGGGAATAACACTTGCAGTTGGAGGTGCTGTTGCCCGATCAACTAGTACAGCAAGCTTGCTCCTTGCCGGAGTTGCCGTTGCTTCGCTTTTTACTGCGATACAAACTTACATACAACAGAGAGAATCAGCCACCTTACGACAGGTCTATAGCTGGATCCTTGGACGACTAAGTACAAGCGGCTGGGATGAAGTCATCATGATTCTTCCCTACGCTGCGGTATCAGTGTTCGTGATGATTGGAATGAGAGGAGCCCTCGACGTCTTAGCTGTTGGAGAAGAGGAAGCATTATCTCTTGGGATTCGCCCGGAACGTATTCGATGGATGGTCATAGGAGCAGCATCTTTAGCTGCTGCATCTGCAGTAGCTGTAAGTGGGTTAATAGCTTTTGTGGGGATCATTGTTCCTCACGCAGTACGACTCGTAGCAGGAGCTTCTAATCGGGTAGTCGTTCCATTGTCGCTGATAATGGGAGCGTCTTTTCTAGTGCTTACAGATCTTCTTGCCAGAACCTTGCAATCACCGGCTGAACTTCCTATCGGGGTCGTGACTGCTTTTTTTGGAGCCCCCTTTTTTCTTTTCGTCCTAAGGAGGTCGGATGGAATCATATAGCGACACAGCAATTCGCAAGAGTTTGGATTTAGAGTCTGTAACAGTTGAGCTTGGTGGCAGGGTCGTAGTTAATGCGGCCACCATTAACGTTAAGGAAGGGGAGTGGTTATCAATCATTGGTCCAAATGGGTCCGGGAAATCAAGCTTTCTTCGTGCAATTGCAGGTTTAGTTAAATCACAAGGGTCCATAAAATTTCACGAAGAAGACCTCACAAACTTAACTCCGCAAATGCGCGCTCAGATTGTGTCTATCGTCCCCCAGATCCCAGTTGTTCCCCCCAGAGTGAGAGTAGTGGATTACGTTCTTCTTGGGAGAACCCCTTACTTAGGGCGTGGATACCAGCCAACCCAAGAGGACATTCACGTAGCAATTTCGGTGATGGCAGATTTAGATTTAAATAAAGTCGCAAATAGGTTCGTTACCGAAATGTCAGGCGGTGAACGTCAGAGAGTTATAATTGCCCGCGCCCTGGTCCAAAAACCTAAGGTACTTCTTTTAGATGAACCCACGACGGCTCTTGACCTTGGGCATCAGCAAGATGTTCTTGAGCTAGTTGACTCACAACGAAAGGACCTCGGGCTGACTGTCCTTAGCGCTTTTCACGACTTAACACTTGCAGCTCAATATGGAACCTCAATGGCACTTTTCGTTGATGGATGCATAACGTCATCTGGGAAACCAAAAGAGATCATCACAGAAGAATCTCTCAAAGAAATCTATGGAGCTAACGTCCTCATCCACAAAGAGGGTGAAAACATCAGCGTGCTTCCAAAACGCTAGTGACATCTGCCCTAGCGTAAATTAAAGAAAATAGAATCATCGGCGCTAAAATAAATAGATAGATATTTCACGATTCAGGAGATCCAAAATGCAAGAAATGAGCGAATCAGAAGTCAAGAGCGAAGTCGCTAACTGGGTTGAAAAAAATTGGAGCCCTGACTTAACTGTTGCTGAATGGTGGCAACTGATGGCTGACGCTAAGCTTTCCCACACGATGCTTCCAGAAGAGGCTGGAGGAAGAGGGTGGAGTAGGTCACTAAACCATGCAGTGTTAAGTGTTCTTGCTGAAAAACAGGTTCTAGGACCACCAACTGGTTTAGGGATGATGCTCGCAGCACCAACAATTGCTGCACACGGAACTGCAGAGCAGATAGAGGAGTATCTTCCAAAAATACTCAATGGTCAACATGCTTGGTGTCAACTGTTCTCTGAACCAGGAGCGGGTTCTGACTTAGCTGGGCTCCAATGCAAAGCTGAAAAAGATGGAGACGAGTGGACAATCAATGGTCAAAAAGTCTGGACTTCCGGAGGAAAGATAGCAGATATGGGAATGCTAATAGCTCGAACTGATCCCGACTTGCCGAAACATCAAGGGATTTCATACTTTGCTTTCAACATGAAACAAGATGGGGTAGATGTCAGGCCACTCACGGAAATGACCGGAAGAGCTCTCTTCAACGAAGTCTTTATAACTGACGCTCAGGTCCATGACAATGCAATGATTGGCGGAAAATCAAACGGTTGGCGAGTAGCAAATGCAACACTGATGTTTGAAAGATCCCATTTGGGAAGCGGAACTGTTCCAGTTACCACAACAGCCCCGGGCTCTATTGCTGGCCAATTGGAACGAAAAGTTGGTGAAGTTATTTCTGCGAGTAGGCAAGGATCCGGCGATTCCCTCGCAATCGGACCAAAACTTTTTGAACGTCTCGCTGAACTTGCTCAGAAATTAGGTCAAGATAAAGATCCGGTTATAAGAGATGAAATGATGAAGTTGCATTCCCTAGTTGAAGTGAATCGACTGAACATGATACGAGCAAAAGCCAGCTCCCAGAGAACAGGCGCCGAAGGAAATATAGGGAAGTTAATGATGAGCGAGCTTTACCGCCAATTCCGTGACGTGGGAAATATGGTGATTGGAGCAGATGGGATGTTAACTGCAAAAGAGGTAGATTATGGGGGTTGGATTCATGAAGTAACTACTTTTTCTCCAGCTCCAGCGATCTACGGCGGTACTGACCAAGTACAAAGGAATATCATTGGGGAGCGCATACTGGGGTTGCCCAAAGAACCTGGTTACTCCAAAGAAACACCTTTCGTAGAACTTCCCAAAAATTAATGAATTGGAGCTTACGAAGGCCCGCTGCAAGAGTTGTTCTATTAGACTCGTCTTCTCGAGTTTTTCTTATGAAAGGGTCTGACCCTATGAGACCTGAGAAAGGGACTTGGTGGGAAATCCCAGGTGGGGGTATTGAGCCAGGCGAGAAAAGCGTCGACGCAGCTAGAAGAGAACTTTATGAAGAGTGCGGATTCGACAAAGTAGATGTTGGCCCATGTATTTGGACACAATATGTTGAATTTGACTTTGCTATGTACCACTTTAAATCCGATGAAAAAATTCACGTGGCATATTCGGAAACGTCTGGAGAGTGGAACCCCAAAGGCCTTGAAGCATTAGAAGCAGCAGCTTTTGAAGATGGGAAATGGTGGAGGATTGATGAATTGCTCGAATCTGATGAAGCGACGCTGCCGCAAAGATTAAGAGAATTTCTCCCTGATATTGTAAAAGGTGATATTCCTAAAGAACCAATAGATATTTCTCCAATAGAATAACTTCCCTTTGGGTCAATTCGTTGGTTTATCTAGGTTTTTCTGCAGTGGGGTCTTCCCGTTCAGCTGCTCGAACTGCATACGACAAGACAATAGAGGGAAGAAGAATAACGCACCCTGCTATGAGGCACGCGAGAAGCACAGCGACAAACGGTCCATCAAAGTCAGTTGAGAAAAGAACAAAAAATAGCACTATAGCGATTAACCATAAGGAATATCCGGTTCTTTTGCCGAGCTTAACAAATTTTGAGACACGTTTTCTTCGTTCTTGTAGATCAAGCTCTTCATTGGGTTTCTGATTAAATTTTTCTCTCATAGTTAGATGCCACTTCCTCTCATTGACCCTGACAATTGGCTACCTGGCGCAAACACATAACAAGCTACCGTTCTATATAAACCTATTTCCCAATCCTCGCGTTCTGGAGGGATCAACCCAATTTCAAGATCAGACAGAACGTAGTCAGAACCAACGAAATCTTTAAACCCTTCAAAACACTTTATTGAAGACCATCGTTCAATCTCGGTTCTTCCAGGAAACGGTTCACCCGCTATAGCGGGATGCACGTATTCTCCGTAGATTTCAGCATCATGTGGTCGTCGGCAATCAACAATTGTTGTGAGGTCGCTGATGTCACCTGTCCGGTCGTCCACTAACCTGTATTCATTGAAACAATCCTCTGAACTTAGTTCGTAAAGAAAACTTACTATTTTCCCTTCAAGCACAAGAGAATCGACGCTCCCTGTTTTTGCTAAAGCACCTGGGATAATACCGGGAGCAAACTCTGTAGTTTGTTTCTCTTCGGATGAACAAGCAAAACACAGAAATAAAAAAAACACGAGAATCGGAACACTTTTCCAACTGCGCAGAAGGAAATGGTGCGCGCTTTGATGGTTTGACGTAACAACGAAAGAGTTCGTTTGGAAGTCAAAGCTTTGTAGCAATGTTTTCATCATCTATAACCATAGGAGCAGTTTTTAATAACTCGGTAAAGCCCGGTCAAGATTAAAGAACCAAACGCTTAAGACAATTACAAAAGGTGTAAAAGCAATTAAATAAGTAGGCAATTTTCTCCACCGGTTTGCAATAAAATTAGAAGAAATCATTAAAGCCAAAAGTGCTAGCCCCCATGTAATCGAGGGAAGAATAGCTGACCTGTCACCATCTAGACCCTCTCCAAAACTTGTTGCACGCTCCGTAGGTAAAGGTACTGATTCAGAGGCTCGTGTGCTCTGCGATACTTCCTGGGTAGGGGTCGGGAGAGGGTCAGCTTCATCAATCTTTTCATTCTGTGTGTTTGAAGCGATATTTCCCTCTTCGGTGGGTTTCAGTTCCGGCGGAATATCCTCAGTCACCGTTTGAGTTCCATCATTAGGGAGCACTTCATCAAGCGCTTCTTGATCAAAAATAAAAGCAAATCCTGTTTGGGGAGCGGCATCAGGCCTTGCGAAATACTCAGCTGGTTCTCCTATCAGTTCTGCAACAACAATGATTCGATTACGGGCCGTTAGTCGAGGGTGGCAAGAAACTAAAGTTAGCCGGTTTGGGTATTCCTCAAAGTCTTGATCAAGAACAGCAAGTCGTTGTGGACTTACAATGAAATTACCGCGTCCACCATTTTGTTCAATGACTTTGTAAGTGAAACTTCCCTGAATTGTTTGAACATTGATCTCGTCACCAGGTTCAAGTTCGTCAATTCGACTAAACGGCGCACCCCATGTTGTTCGGTGTCCAGCGATAGAGGTATTCCCAGGCATTCCTGGCATCGGAGTATTCTGGAAATGGCCTGGTCCTCTTCTCAGAGACTCTGAAGATACTCCAGAAACAACTGTTTGCGTAAGTCCCATCCTCGGGATAATTAATTGAGCAATAGCTTCACCCTCTGAACGCCACAGAAATTCAGAAAAACTAACGCCTTGCTCGGATTCCTCCTCATTAGCAATTGTATTTTGCTCTGTCTCTTCAGTGGCTTCAATAAGTTCTTCAAAATCTTCTTTTAAGTCTTCTTGGTATCGATCGGTTAAAAAACCAGTTCCCCAAAGTTGATAAGCTACGAAAAGTAAGGTCAGACCACCAATTGCAATAAGGCTTTGGCCTACCTTTTGAAAGAAACGTGAAACAAGCATCTTGCAAAACGTTAGCCAAAAGAAAGGTACTTCACTTCCAATTGGCTCTTTTTTGGTTTTCTATTAAAGCTATCTGCCTAGGAATCGTTAGAAATAGCTTACTCCCACTAGATTTTAGTTAAGAACAAACACGTAGGGTTTTAAATGACACCAGTTATTGATCTTCAAAACAGCATGGTGCTGCTTGGGCGATTTCCTGCCTTAACCGATATCAGCATGACTGTTAACAAAGGCGAAATTATCGTTATAAAAGGCCCTAATGGCGCAGGTAAGTCTACCCTTCTTCGTCTTTGCGCAGGGCTCCTTCCATTAAAAAAAGGTTCTGGATCTATCTTAGGTTTTGATCTCATAACAGAACGCATGTTAGTCCGACCCCACGTCGGTGTATTGGGTCATAAAACTGGTTTGTATGCCGACCTCACAGTAGAGGAGAATATGTTATTTTGGGCGCAGGTTTTTAATGCGTCTCAAGAAGATATTACAAACGCTGTTGATTTACTTGGCTTAAAGGGCCGTTTAGAAAGCGTTTCTGTGAGGAACCTTTCAGAAGGTCAGCGACGAAGAGTGTCTTTAGCAACATTGGTAATGCAGAGACCTAGCGTTTGGTTACTTGATGAACCGCACGCAGCTCTGGATGTCGAAGGGAAGCAAACAGTTGACGCTTTAATTACTGAAGCAACCAAAGCTGGAGCAACCGTTCTAGTGGCATCTCATGAGATAGATAAGGTCGGTCAAAACGAAACACGAATTATTGAAGTAGCGGGAGGGGCAGTAATTAGCGATACCGGGGAAAATAATGTTTCGTGATGCATGGATGATTGCTCGTAAAGATCTTCGGATAGAGATGCGTTCCCGAATAATAACTAATCAAGTGGCACCCTATACCCTTTTGATTCTCGTCCTTTTCGGATTTGCACTTGATGCTGATACTGAAACACTTCGCGATACAGGTCCGGGACTTTTCTGGGTATCGATTATTCTTGTCGCAATACTTGCAATACAAAGAGCAGTCGATATTGAGAGTTCAGATTCAGCGCAAGATCGTTTGTTATTATCTTCTGTTTCATCACTTTCTTTATACATCGGTAAAACGATTGCTCTCTTCTTGCAACTCCTAGTGTTAGAAGTACTTATGATGGTGGCTATGGTTACATTGTTTGATTCATCAATAGACAATTATCCTCTAGTTCTTATTTCCGGAATAATTGCCACGGTAGGCATAGCCAGCACAGGAACATTGTACGGGGTTTTATCTACTGGTTTAGGTGTCCGAGAGACATTGCTTCCAGTTCTGCTGCTACCAGTTCTTGCACCGGTCGTTGTTGGAGCAACGCGTGCATTCGGAGATGGTTTTGGCCGTGTTAACGCTGATGGGTGGGCATGGGTCGGATTACTCTCAGTAATTGCCGTTCTGTACACTCTTCTCGGTATGTTGGCTTATGGACAGCTTCTAGAGGAGGCATAATGTACAGTGTCCGAAACTCTAATCTAACTAGTTCTAAAGGAACTAGATTCATGGGAACTCTTCTTCTCATAGGCCTGCCAACGCTTGTTATTTTTGGCTTCTTTCTTAGCCCTGAAGATGACAATATGGAAGATGCTGTGCGGCTATTGTACATACACGTACCCATGGCAATTTTTGCTTACGTTGCTGTAGTCGCAACAGGCGTAGGGAGTTTCTTCTATCTTTGGAAAAAGTCTCGGTGGTGGGATACAGTCGCACACGCATCGGCAGAAATTGGGCTCATCTTTTGTGGTTTAGTTCTCGTCACGGGAAGCATTTGGGGACGGCCAACATGGAATACATGGTGGGAATGGGGAGATGTTCGCCTGGTTACGACCCTCGTTTTATTTCTCATGCTTTTGGGTTATCTAGCGTTAAGGCAAGTTCCAGCTAACCCAGAAATTCGAGCTAAAAGGGCTTCAATCGTAGGGATAATTACGGCTATCAATATTCCAATAATTAATCGATCTGTTGAATGGTGGGAGAATAATACTCTTCATCAGAAATCCTCGCTGACAGATGGCAAGTTAGAAAACCTTACCTTGTTTACTCTGTTCTTAGGCCTCATTCTCGCTGGAGTTTGCTACTTGTGGTTAATGACTCATAGGTTTCGCGTTGGATGGCTTCAAACAGAAATTGAGAACGAAGGAGCTATGGGTGTTTTGCAAGAACGGATAGCTGAAGGGAAAAGCTCAGGTTCTGAAAGCGATATTAGTGATAATACGAAAGGGGAATTCAAGTGACTCATCTTGGTTATCTTCTCGCAGGTTGGATTATTTCCGTCGGGGTATTAGTACTTTACGGTTGGAGGATAATTCAAAAAGGCAAAGCACTTTCAATCAAAGTGCCGGAAAATCGTCAGAGATGGATGTCCTCATCTCAGGAGATATAAGATTTCGCATGTCGGAAGAGAAACAGGAAATGGATCTATCTCCAAGAACGCAGGAATCAAAAAAAACTCCACCCTGGATTCCTATCCTTGTCGTAGCAGCTGTCGCTGGAGCGGTGATTGTTCTTGTCTGGTTTCTAGTCACCAATAGTCAGTCATTCCTTCCGGCAGATGAAGCTGTTGAAAATAGAATGGATATTGGGGATAAGCGATTTCAACTCTTAGGCTCGCCAATTTCTAATGTCGGTGATGGTCAAATATTCGTCATTGAAGGAACAGAATACACATTCTTTTCCATAGCATTTGATGATGTCCTTGTTGATGTAGTTAGTAGAGGAACTCCTCCAGATTTATTTGATGAAGGCATTCCAGTCGTTTTGGAAGGAAGGTGGGTTCAAGGGCCACTGCCACAACCTGAATACATTTTCGCTAACGGAGCTAATGACGGATGGTGGTTCTCCACTAATAGAATTCTTGTAAAACATGATAACGATTATCGTGAAGACAGGATAGATGACGCCGAGAATCGCGGGCAGTCGCCGAAAGAACCAGAATCTTAGGACAAAATATGAATCTCGTAATTGGATCCTTCGGAGTAGTCCTGACTCTAGCTTCCGCGTTAACAGGGGCTATCACATTAGTTATTGGCCTGAGATTTAAACGAGACAAGTTGCGCGAGCTCGGAGGGAAATACGCTTGGATTGCATTTGCGGGAATGTGCCTTTCAACGTTTGCTATGCAAAGAGCATTAATTACAAGGGATTTTACTATTCAGTATGTAGCTGAAAACGGAAGTTCCTTGACCCCACCTCTATACAACATTGCTACTATGTGGTCTGCCCTTGAAGGATCCATTCTACTCTGGGGGCTTATTCTGGCAGGTTACCTAGCAGTAGTAGCGAAGAAGTTTTCAAAACGATTATCAGACCCGATGGTGTCCTGGGCCCTTGTCTCAATGTTCTTAGTCATGGCTTTCTTTGCTTTTGTGATGTTAGGACCTGCTAATCCTTTCCAATCATTCAGCCCACCGCCAGGCTATGACGGACCTGGCCCTAATCCACTTCTTCAGAATCACATACTGGTCGCTTTCCATCCCCCAATGCTTTATCTGGGGTATGTAGGATTCACCGTTCCCTTTTCATTTGCTATTGCTGCATTAATTACCGGCAGGCTGGGAGAAGGTTGGCTCCTGATAACACGTCGGTGGACACTCCTATCATGGGGATTTCTTACTGCCGGAATTGTCCTTGGAGCTTGGTGGGCATATGACGTTCTTGGATGGGGAGGATATTGGGGGTGGGACCCTGTCGAGAACGCCTCGTTACTGCCTTGGTTAACTGGAACAGCGTATTTGCATTCTGTCCTTGTGCAAGAAAGAAGAGGTTTGCTTCGAGTTTGGAACTTGTCGCTAGTTTGCGCAACTTTCCTCCTCACGATCTTAGGAACTTTCATCACTCGGTCCGGCATTATTGCTTCAGTGCACGCATTTTCAGAAGGGGGGATAGGGCCATGGCTGCTTTGGTTTTTTAGTATCACCTTGCTGGTAGTTATTTGCTTGATCTTCTGGAGAGGTGAAGAGTTACGCTCACAAGGCGGGATCGATTCACCTCTTTCGCGTGAAGGGGCATTTCTTGCAAATAATCTGGCCTTTGCCGCTTTCGCCTTCGTGGTTCTACTCGGTACTATTTTCCCTCTCATAGTTGAGGCTCTTCAGGATAGGCAAATCTCTGTAGGCGCTCCTTATTTTCAAAAGATGTCTATTCCAATTGGATTCTCACTACTATTTTTCATGGCAGTAGCCCCTATTCTTCCTTGGCGCAAAGCAAGCACTGAATTAATCCGTGACCGTATTGAATGGCCAGCATGGGGGGGCGTTTTTTCCCTTGTTCTTGCGGTCGTTTTGGGCGCTAGGGGACTGCTACCGTTATTGGGTTTCGCTTTTGCTGGGTTTGCTGCTGCAAGTGCTTCACGGCATTTACTTATTTCTATAAGAAGAAACAAGTGGAGGGGTCTTATCGGGCGATCGAACGGGGGAATGATTGTTCATCTCGGCGTGGTAGCACTTGCGATAGGGCTCATAGCAAGCTCTTCATATCTTTCACAAGGTTCCTATTCACTTCAAGTGGGGGAAAGTGTTAAATTTAGCCAAACTACAGTCACATACGTTTCATCCGAGCGGCTAACATTTTCTAATAGAATCCAAGAAATAGTTGAGATTAGGATTGGCACAAGTACTCTCAAACCATCAATTGAACGCTTTACAGCATCAGGGCAACTAGTTCCATCACCTGCAACAAGAACTACAACTCGGGAAGATATACAAGTAGCACTGTTAGACCCGCCAGATGAGAAAGACAAGTCAATCGTTATACAAGTAACAAAACAGCCGCTTATTGTATGGCTCTGGATTGGTGGTCTAGTTATGTTGATTGGAACTATCCTCTCGGCAATCCCTACGCGAAAAAAAAGACAAGGGAAACAAGAACATAAAATATCTACTACTTCAACGCAAGGCGGAGACTAATGACTCTAATGAAATCTGGAGTTGCAGCACTTGGAATATTAGGACTGGCCTTTATTATCTTATTGGCCACAAGAACTACACAAACAAATGGCCCTAATTTCGATATTGTTGGGCAACAGTCTCCTCCCATTGAAGGCTTAGCTGTCAACGGAGAAAATTTTGAACTCGAGAAAGTACTTCTTGAGAATAGATCTTTACCGGTAGAGCAACAAACATGGGTAGCTGTGAATTTTTTTGCAAGTTGGTGTTCTGGTTGTGTAATAGAACATAGTGACCTACTTAGGTTCCATGAAAAAGGAGTCACTCTTGAAGACGGAAAACAATGCAAAACCAAACTTATCGGTGTTGCATTTAACGACCGTTTGGCTGATATAGAAGATTTTTTTGCTAAATACGGAGGCGATTGGCCAGTACTTGCAGATGAGAGAACAAATCGTGTGGCTATTGATTTCAGTGTTATGACTGCCCCTGAAACGGTTTTAATCGCCCCAAATGGTTTAGTAGTAAAGAAGGTCGTTGGACCCATAAGTTACGATGATCTAGTAATGGGGATTTCATGTTAACTATTTCAAAATCTAGAGCTATCTCGTGGTCATTGATGGTCGTAGTTTTTTTTGCCGCATTGATTTTTGGAATATTTGATTCGAATAAGGTTGAAACTCCGGCAGAAAGAGCAGCTTCACTTGCTTCAACAATTGCATGTCCTCAGTGTTCAGGACAGCCTGTTTCAGAAAGTTCTGCACCCATAGCACAAGTGATTCGAGCTGAAATAAAAGAACAAGTTGATCAAGGGTTAAGCGATTCCGAAATTAAATCAATTTATGTTGAACGCTATGGGGATTGGGTTAATTTAAATCCAAGCGGTAAAGGTTTCGATTCAATAGTTTGGATAGCGCCATTTCTAATAATTGGTTTAGCCCTTGGTGGTATAACTCTTGCATATTCAAGAAGGAAATCTGCCCCTCAAGGAATTGAACTTTCAAAGGACGAGGAAGAACGGGTCTTCGCGATGAGAGAAGAGTTTGAAACTACCTCCACCATCAAAGAAGATAATCCCGGATAAGCCATGGAACATAAATGAAAAATGGAAAACTTGAAAAGGAAAAAGAGTTTCTTCTAAAGTCACTTGAGGACCTAGACTTAGAACTTAAAAATGGCGAAATTAGTTCTGATCATCATAAGGTTCTTACTTTAAAGTATTCAAAACGTTTAGCGCGGCTGGAAGCGGAACCGGATAAGAAAGAAAGCAAAACTGGGCTAAAGCGGAATAGAAAGACTTGGCTTTGGATACTTTTTCTGATCTCGGTGGCTACGCTTGCAGGTTTTGCCATCAGTATCTCATCTGGTGAACGGACAAGTTCCGACAGCTTAACTGGAAGTATCAGGCAAAGTACCGTTACCAAGCTCTCACAAGCACAGCAGCTTTTTGGAGATCAGAATCGATGGGAAGAAGCTATAGAACTCTACGAGGAAGTTCTAGATCAGCAGCCAAGTAACACAGAAGCTCTGACTTATAGAGCTTGGCTTCTGTATCGCTTGGGTAGGGCAAGCAATGAACTCATTCCGGTTTGGAACGAGGTTCTTCTGATTCAACCTGATTTTCCTGACGCGATTGTTTTCTTGGCAATAGCCTTATCAGATGAAAGTCGATACCCAGAGGCACTAAAACAATTACAAAATCTTGAGAAAATAGAAGTTTCAGATGATTTGCAAAGCGTGTTGCTCGCTCAAGGTCTGAGGGGAGAAATCTATGCTGAAGCAAAGTATCAAGACATTATTGGAAGCAGCTCACCTTCGTTACAAGATTTAGAAATGACTGTCACTAGCGCGCTCGAATCAGCAAATTATCTTTTGCAGAGCGAAAAGCCTCAAAGAAGCGTCAGTGCAATCAAGCTCTTCAGAGCTATTTTAGAAGTCGATCCTTCTAATCCGAAAGCATTGAGCAGAGAATCAATATTGTTAGCTCAAACTGGTGACCCTGTTCTTTACGAACGCGCCCTTTCACAAATGGACACAGCTGTGCAGGAAAACCCTTTAGATATCGAAGTTCTAATTACCCGAGCTACGTTGAACGCTGATATTAACCCCGTACTTTCGTGTGAAGATTTGGAAAAGGTAAATAATTCACTGTTAACAGGAGGATCTCCAGTTTCTCCTCAAGCTGAATCACAAATTGAAGTATTAGCCGCTTACCTAGATTGTGATGGGTAAATAACTTCTTTCAGGCTGCTTATCAAACTTTTTAATTGACATGATCTCGTTGCTTTGAGGTTCAGAGATGAAAACACATAGACTAGAAGTACCTCTATAGGAGAACCAATGGGTTTATCACTTGAAAATATTCTTGAAGCTCTTGAACCAGTCAATGACCCAGAATTAAATAGGAGCATCGTAGAACTCGGAATGGTAAAAGATGTTTCAATAAAGGGTTCATCAATTAGTGTCGAGATATCTTTAACTATCCCAGGCTGCCCCCTGAAGGCGAAAATTGAACAAGACGTAACGGAAGCTATCCAAGGGATAGATGACGTAACCGATGTTAACGTTACCTTCGGGGTCATGACTGATGAGGAAAGAACAAAAGTTCGCGAGATCGTGCACGGTGACCCTTCCGCAACTGCAGGTTCCCAACCAGCTCATGGTCATGCAGAAGGAAGACTAATTCCTTTTGCTGACCCTGAATCAAAAACTCGTGTTCTTCTTATTGCCTCCGGTAAAGGCGGGGTAGGAAAATCATCAGTGTCAGCTAATCTTTCAATAGCACTAGCTAACCGAGGGAAATCTGTAGGCATCGTTGATGCTGATGTCTGGGGATTCTCTATCCCGCGTATGCTCGGGCTTGATCAACCACCAACCGTAATCGATGAACTTCTGATTCCACCAAAGAAACATGGCGTAAAGGCTATCTCAATGGGGTTCTTTGCTAGAGAAGACCAACCAGTTATTTGGAGAGGCCCAATGCTCCATAAAGCCCTAGAACAGTTCTTGACAGACGTGTACTGGGAGGACCTAGATTACTTATTGGTCGACCTGCCCCCTGGAACCGGCGATATTGCGCTGTCGCTAGCGCAGTTCTTGCCACGTTCGGAACTGTATGTAGTCACGACACCTCAACCAGCTGCACAACGTGTTGCTCAACGAGCTGCTTTCATGGCGAAAAACGTGAATCTGGAGGTCAAAGGGGTTATAGAGAATATGTCTTGGTTCACTGGGGATGACGGAAAGAAATACTACTTATTCGGTCACGGTGGTGGCGAAGACCTCGCCAACCGATTAGAGGTGCCATTAATTGGTCAAATTCCGCTGATTCCTGAAATTCGTGAAGGTTCAGATACAGGTAACCCGCTTGTAGCCATGATGCCGGATAGCGAAGCTGGAAAGATATTCGCTCAAATAAGTGAAACCGTTGATATCGACCTTGCCCCCACCCGAAGGTACAACAAGGGACTTAAACTACTCCAATAGGTAAAAGAGAGGAAAAAAATGATTGTTCGTATAGGTGTCGGAGATATAGCAAAAGAAATTCAGTTAGAAATGTCAGATGATACTGATCTCGAAAAACTGAAATCGCAACTCGAAGGCGATCTCGAATCTCAAAAAAGTGTTACATGGTTATCTGATAAGGATGGCAGAGAGGTAGGGATTCCAGTCAGTAAAATAACTTTTATTGATATCGGTTCTCAAGCAGCTCCTAAAATAGGTTTTGGAGCTTAGATAGTCCCCAAACCTGAAAGATAAAATGTCAGCACTAACTGAGCTAGCACCTACTCTAAAAGCTTCTGAGAGTAGATACCTTTCAAAGTTAATCAGATCTTGGGACTTACTTGCTGATCTCTCATTCGCTGACTTACTTCTTTGTATTCCCGAGGATAATTCAACTAAAACTTCATACGTTATTGTTGCCCATGTGCGTCCGACCACGAGTCGAAGTATCTATAGAAAAGAAATGGAAGGGCGCATATTTACACGTGGCGAAAGACCGTTTTTTGATGAAGCACGCCAAAGCGGCCAAATTATAGACGGAGGTTTAATATTACAAAGCCCGGTTGAGCGCATTAGAACTTTAAGCGTCCCGGTTCTCTTTGACGGAAAAGTAATAGCTGTTCTATCCCGTGATTTTTCACCTGATGGCCAAAGAGTTGCTGGAGATCTCGAGATGACCTATTTCTCGTTATTTCGACGTTTAGCTTTGATGATTTCACAAAACTGCTATCCATTTCAAGAAGCAGGAACTGAATCAGAATTTTCTCCCAGAGTCAGTGACGGGTTGATGTTGCTTGACAGAGTTGGGCGAGTGCGCTTTGCATCTCCAAATTCAGTTTCCGTTCTAAGTAGACTCAGTATAAGGCAAATTGAGAATAAGAAAATTGGGATTGACGTCTTAAAATGCGACGCTGTTCCCAAGGCCTTTGATATACATCAAGCCCAAAGCACTGAGATCCAAATGAACGGGCAGGCTATCTCGCTCAGGTGCCTTCCTATAATTGAGAATAACAACACTACTGGGGCTGTAGTGCTCGTTAGAGACATTTCAGAACTAAGGCGACGAGATCAACTCCTTCGATCAAAAGATTCCACAATTGCTGAGATTCATCATCGAGTAAAGAATAATCTTCAGACAATCTCGTCTTTGCTTCGCTTGCAATCTAGAAGAGTAACTGTGACTGAGGCAAGGACAGCAATTGACGATTCTGTTCGGAGGATACGCTCTATTGCAGTCGTTCATGAAATCCTTTCTCACAAGGCAGACGACATTGTGCATTTCGATGAGGTTATTAAGCCATTAGTTCGACTTGTATCAGAAGACCTTTCTGATGCCGAAAGGTCAATTGAGTTTCATGTGCAAGGGGACTCAGTAATTTTGCCAGCTACCCAGACCACAGCGTTAGCAGTGACACTTAATGAACTTATGCAGAATGCAGTACAGCATGCTTTCTCAGATATTTCTCACATTGAAATGCCAAAGTTGACAATAATGTTCAAATCATCTCAGCGAATGCTTAAGGTCACCGTCTCGGACAACGGTCTTGGGCTTCCATTGGGGTTCTCAAAAGAGAACTATGGATTAGGGCTAACGATCGTCAGGAACCTTATTGAAATGGACTTGGCGGGTTCAATCGAAATTCGCAGAGCCGAATCAGGCGGTACCAAAGCGCTAATACGAATACCAATTAGTCAGACCTAGACATCTAGCCAAATTTTATACAACTAGAAGATCAAGCTATGACTGCAACCTTATTTGACGTTGACGACGGATATTTCGCCGTTCTTCTTCTGAACGCCCACCCCAAACTCCGTTGTCCTGGTTTGAGTCCAACGCGTATTCAAGGCACTCATCCTGTGATGGGCACCGATGACAAACATTTTTTGCTAAAGAAATAGCATCTAACGCACTACCAGTATTTCCAACAGGAAAGAAGAGTTCTGGACTGGTATCTTTGCATAACGCTAACTCGCGCCAGTCCCTTTTTTTATCAAGATATGAAATTGTTTGAATTGCCACAAGCCCTCCGCAAAGCATTTAGCGACTCTTAATTCAGTTCACCTTTCGGCTCCCATTATTTGACGATACAGGCAAATTTTGTGTGTGACAAGTGGCACATGGTGGTTATGTTGAATTTGTGAAAAAAAATTATTATCTCAATTATTCAAGCTATTTTAGTTACATGGATGTGCTTTGTGACTAATGTCTGTGCCCACCGAGGTGCTTCTCTTACCTTTAAAGAAAATACTCTTGAAGCATTCACGCATGCAGTGGCAATCGGGTCCGATTGGGTCGAATTTGATGTTTGGTTAGCCAGCGATGGGAATGTGGTGGTCCACCACGATGAAACGATAGGGCAAGATCGTTACATACAGGAACTAACGGTGAAAGACATTCCGAGTCATATTCCATTGCTGAGAAACGCAATAAATGCATGCGCAGGGGCGCACATGAACATTGAGCTAAAAGTATCTGAATTTACGCTTACGCAGAAACTCGTTGATTCTGTTCTAGATGGCATAGAGGGAAATAATCTCAATCAACAGTTTCTTTTATCATCATTCAGCAGAGACGTGCTTGAATATGCCAGAGCAACATCACCTACAGTTCAACTTGGGTTTTTGACTATCGGGGATTTCAAAGAGAGAAAGGATTTCCTCCAAGGACTCAAACTCTCCGGTTTTCAATCAGTCCACCCGCATCACCTTGCAGTAGATGAAGATTTCGTAGTTGCCTCTCATGAATATGGCCTGGAAGTCAATGTCTGGACGGTCAATGATGAAGACCGTATGGAAGAACTTATTGGTTTCGGGGTGGATGGAATTATTACTGATGTGCCAGACGTCGCTTTAGAGGTTGTCAAAGGGCACGGCAGGTAACTACTGAACACAATATAGGAAGTTAAACCTCCTAGTATTCATGTTACTTCTGTCCGGGTAGACCAACGAGACTTGGATTAGGCGCAACAAGTTTTAAGACACTTGGGGCGTAGGAGAAATCAAGGCTAGTCACTTCACCTAAATAATCGCCGTCAACTTGGTAAGGGAATGGTCTATGTCCCTCAACCCTAAAATCCGTAACATCTGCCCTGTAATCAACATAGGAGTGGTTATGGAAAGCTGTCGAACCACGAATCGCTCCGCTAACAAGATTTAATAACCTGTTTACACGAAGACTATTAATACTGATCATAACTAAACTCCGGCTTAAGTCAGCATCCGGAGAGAGGCTCAATGATCTACTGCCAAGATATGTATAAGGGTCAGTATTTAAACAAATCCCAAATTTGGAATTAGGGACTACAGCGCCATTGCTATGCCTAATACGAAATGCTGGTTTTTTGCGATCGTAATGTCGAAGCCACGTGTCAATCGCTGCATAAACAAATAAAGCATGGCTGGCGTATCGTTTTAATCTTCCTCGCTTCTCAACTTCTGCTACCACAGCTGCATCGAAGCCCATTCCCGCATGAAAAAGGAAATAACGTCCGTTGACGCACCCAAGGCCTATTCGCTGAGGCGCATGATTATCTACTGTTTCAAGTAAAATTCCAGTCGCTTCAACTGGGTCATCAGGCAGTCCAAGCGTTCGAGCAAAAACATTCGTAGATCCACCTGGGAGAACAGCAAGCGCTGTGTCGGTGTTTATTAAGCCATTAGCTGCTTCGTTTAACGTTCCATCCCCACCAAGCACCACGACAATATCGAAATGGTCTTCAGCAGCTTCTCTAGCTATTCTCGTAGCATGGTCTCTTCGGATAGTCTCGGCTAACACGACTTCATGATCTGAAGCCAATGCTTTTTGTATGACAACGCGCGTGCGCGGAGTCACTGAGGAAGCAGCAGGATTAACTAGGAACATTATCTTCACCGCCCCATTGTACGAAATTTGAATCCAAGCTGTGTGTTTACTCCGGTTCTACGGTTATGGATTATGTCAAAACCTGCTGTAAAGTCAAGATATTGGCCTAGTTGGGCTGATATGTAAATCCTCAAAAAGTAGGGTAAAAAATGAAAGTAGCAGTCTGCGTAAAACAAATTCCTGATCCTGCAGATCCAGGTGAAATTGATCCGAATACAAAAACACTGAAACGTGACGTCAAGCTTATTCTTGACGAATCTGATTCTTATGGTGTTGAAATGGCACTTCAGCTAGTTGGTGACGATGGAGAGGTCGTGCTTGTATCAATGGTGCCTAATAATGAACGTAATGGGCTGAACAATGCCTTAGCGATGGGTGCTGATAGCGCGATTCTTGTTAGTGATGATGCGCTCGCTGGAACAGATGCGTTAGGTACAGCTAAAATTCTCGCTGCCGCAATCGAACGAGTCGGTGCGGACCTGGTTTTAACAGCAACTGAATCTTCTGATGGATACACAGGGACAGTCCCTGAACAAGTAGCTGAATTACTGGGTCTCCCCTCAGTGACATTTGCCAAAGAAGTAACCGTTGATGGCGGAAATGTTGCAGTTAAAAGGCAAACAGAGGATGGGTACGATGATGTCGCATGCCCACTTCCTGCTCTGGTATCAGTTACTGCGGGCGTGGTTGAGCCACGATACCCATCATTTAAAGGAATCATGGCAGCTAAGTCAAAACCTGTTGAAGAACTTGCGTTAGCAGATCTTGGTATTGAGGCAGGAAGCGTTGGATGGGCAGGCGGAGGGCAGGAAATAGTTTCAATTGAGCCTGCTCCTGCACGTGAAGCTGGCGAAATCATTGAAGATGAAGGCGACGGGCATGAACGAATTATGTCATTCCTGCAAGAGTTGAAAGTTATCTAGGAGGCAACATGGGAACTATATGGGTACACGCTGAAACAAATAATGGAGTGGTCTCAACCATCACACTTGAGTTGCTTGCAAAAGCTCGTGAGTTGGGAGATGTTGTTGCTGTCCATGCAGGATCAGATGCTGAACAAGTAGCAGACGAGCTGGGGGCACATGGTGCAACTGCAATCCTAACCACCGGTGATCTTAATGGCGGTTTAGAAGGTCCAGCTTTAGCGTCAGCATTGGCTGAGAAAGCCACAGCCGAAGCTCCGACAGCTATCCTTTTCGGTACCACTTACGGTGGTCGAGATGTAGCTGGTCGCCTTTCAGTTAAATTAGACGCATCAGTTATAACTAACATTGTTGACCTAGTAGAGAGTGATGGCCTTGTCGGGGTTGAACCAGTTTTTGGTGGAGCAACAAATGTTAAAACCAAATTTACCGGAGATAAGCCAGGGATTTTCCTAGTACGACCAAAGTCGTTTAATGCAGAAGCCTCTAATGGAAGTTCAGCGTCAGTTGAAGTAATGACTGTACCTGAGCTAGGAGCAACCGGCTCAGCTAAAGTTGTCAGCCAATTTGTTGAAGAGTCGGATGGGCCGAAGCTCGATGAAGCCGGCATTGTTATTTCTGGAGGACGCGGGCTTGGCGAAGCTGAAAAATTTCAATTAATAGAAGATTTAGCGAACAAATTAGGAGGAGCTGCTGGTGCTTCTCGTGCTATTGTTGACGCTGGTTGGGTCCCTTACAGTTATCAAGTAGGGCAAACTGGAAAAGTAGTGAAGCCAGATATATACATCGCCGCTGGGATTTCTGGAGCCACACAACATATGGTTGGGATGAAAGGTTCCAAAACTATCATTGCTATAAATAAGGACCCTGAAGCTCCAATTTTTTCCATTGCTGATTTAGGAATAATCGGAGACGTCCATAAAGTTCTCCCTGCCCTATTAGAGGCATTGGGTGAATAGCCTTTCTATTTGCTCATGGCTGTTATGGGCATTGCATTAAATCTCGCAGCTTTGGTGCTCGTAGTAGGTATTTCTTGGATTGGTATGGTCTGGTTGGCTTCCTTTTTCCATAAAGGGGAGACAAGCGACCATGATTCAGCCATTGAAGATAATTGAACAAATTGCGATCTAAGTGGTATCGACAAGCCTAGTTTCTTTGCGAATTTGACATATTCTTGACCGAAACCACATACAAAAGCAAAGAAATCGCTAGCCGGAAGGCAAGCGATCAAGGAACCCCATATTAGCACATCTAGATTTTCAATGTCGGAAAAAACAGCATATTTTGGGTATTTATTAAAAAAAAATTTCAATTTTTCCTATCACGCAGCACTCAAAGCGAAAAATGATCACATAAGGAGACTATGTATCTTCTTTATGGATTTACTAATCTATAGATATCACTTTTAAAGATAAAGGGTAGGCACCTTAAATAATTGGCCATGGATATCTAGTTCCAGAATGGTCACTTGGGAAAACTCCTGAGTGCAGAAGGTTTTCTGCTCTTTGAACCATCGCTGCTTTCTCATCGTCATTTAAAAAAGTAGAGAAATTCTCAAGAGCAGAGTATTCAATAAGTAATCTAAGATCTGCTAGTAAATCACTAGGAATCTCTAAGCCTGCCCAATCCCAAATAACGGTTCTTAATTTAAAGTCAATATGAAATGTTAGCCCGTTATCAATAGCCCAGACCTGACCATCATTGCCCAATAAACAATGACCTCCTTTTCGATCCGTGCTGTTAGCGACAAAATCAAAAAGGCAAATCTTCTGTAACGATCGCTCATGAAGCCGATCTTCCAGAATATGAAAGTAGTGAATATCAAAATCGCAAGGAATAAATAACTGCAGGGAACCTACCCCTAAAGGCCCATCACATATCACAGTCGGAGGAACTATATCCCATCCGAGATGTTTCGATAGTTCGTAAGAAGCGACTTCACGCAGGTACAGGCCACTTGGGAAATCCCATAAAGGACGTTCACCCTTTCTTGGCTTATAAATACCTTGCAAACCGTATTCACAATCTAAAACATCAACAAGGTAAGTAGCATTTGAACTCCAAAGCATTTTCCCAATAATTTCAATATCACTTCGTTGCAATATAGTTACCGCTTCTGAATTAGCTATTGGGTCTCGATCACGAAAAGGGGTTTCATCAGTCTTCATGGCAGTTCTAATTTGAACAAGGACACCAGCCGTCTGCGTAATTAATAGGATCTCCGCAGAACTCACATGGTGGGCGGCCAGCTTGGACAATGTCATTGGCTCTATTAATGAAAGCTTTTACTTGGCCTGGTGTTAAGTGGATCTGGGCCATAGCAGTTTCGCTATCTTCACTGAGTTCCTCAGCCACAACGACGAACTCAGATTTTTCTTTCTCAAATGCCACACCAATAGATGAAACTATCCAATCCGGATCTATGGGTTCAATTAATTCAAGAGCCAGTGGTATTTCCTCCTGATATATAGGTCCGACATCATCAATAAGTTGGTCAAGGAATTCGGCAAGTGCTCGCACTTGCATTTTCTCAAGTTGTAATGTTGCCAAATCGTCAGGATTTCCGAATTGAAGATAAAAGACTCTTTCTCCCGATGGGCCAATAGTCCCAGTAGTAAAATGTTGGAGTGAACCAAAATGGAATGAACGACTCATGCTTATTTATCCTTCGGTAATAGGGAAGCGATATCTGCGCCTGAGGAATTAACTGCAAGGACAAAGGGGGCTGAAGGTCCATAGAGTATCGGTGATACTGAACACGGTGAGATATGTATCCTTTGAAACAAATCTAAAGGTGTTCCTAAAGCAGTTGCGATAACAGTCTTTATTGTATCTGCATGAGAAACTGCGACCACAATGCCACCACGATGTTCTTCTACGATCTCAGAAATTGATTTTGCCATCCGAGATTGTATTTCAAGGAAGGACTCTCCGGATGGGAATCTAAACCCCGAAGGATTATTCTGAACTTGTTTCCAATCAGACAATTTCCGAAGATCTGACAATCTTTTCCCTGTCCAAAGGCCGAAATCTGCTTCAATAAGTCCCCGATGTCGCTTCAGTTTCATGCCTAAAGATTTTGCAATCGGGGTAGCAGTCTCTATCGTTCGTTCCATAGGAGAGCTATATATTGCTTCAATTCCCTTTACATCAGCGAAATAGTTTGCAACCGTTTCGGCCTGTGATTTCCCTTTGGGGCTTAGGTGAAGGCCCTTTGCTCGCCCAGGAAGGATTTTTCCGGTGGTAGGGGTATGCCCATGCCTTACAAAGACAATGAGTGTGTTTGATGGAGTTGTTTTTTTCTTTTTATTTTCTTTGCTCACCGCTACCAACGTTATCGTTACTAGTACTTAAAGGAATCACGAAACCAGTTATTCCGAAAAACTTTTATGATGAAGCACCGGTTTCCTATAAGAACGACTAACGTCCAAGCAGATGGACCTTCAAGACATCAACAATGAGATTATTGCATGCCATGCTTGCCCTCGCTTAGTTAAGTGGAGAGAAAAAGTAGCACGCGAAAAACGTGCGGCTTATAGAGATGAAACATATTGGGGAAGGCCCGTTCCATCTTTTGGCGATCCGAAGTCTCGGTTACTAATTGTAGGATTAGCACCAGCTGCCCATGGCGCAAACCGAACGGGAAGAATGTTTACAGGAGATAGAAGCGGAGATTTTCTATTTGCTGCTTTGTATCGAGCTGGATATGCAAACCAAGCAGAAGCGACGAACATCGGGGACGGGCTAAAGCTCAAAGACGCTTATATAACAGCCCCCGTTCGTTGTGCTCCGCCTCAAAATAAACCAACAGCTCAAGAGCAAGATAAATGCAGACAATTTCTTCAGCGTGAGTTGAGATTGCTCCCTCATATTAAAGTTATTCTCGCACTTGGAGGTATAGGTTACACAGCGGTGGCTAAGGAGCTTAACTTGAAGCCAAAACCGAAATTTGGGCATGGACTTGAGGTGCGTTTACCTAACAACCAGACTCTTCTTTGTAGCTATCACGTCAGCCAGCAAAACACGTTCACAGGAAGATTAACGGACAACATGTTTGATGAAGTTCTTCAAAGGGCAAAGGTATTATCAGAGATGGAGTAAACCCATTAAAACGATTTTGTCGTTTAGTCGGAGGTTTTAATTTAATCGGATAGCGTCTGCATCATGAAAGTACGTTTTTCACTTATCATTTTTGCTTTATTGTTTCTGACTGCTTGCGGGTCATCAGGAAAACCTCAAACTTTTGATGAGCAGAAAGGGCCGCTTCCAGAAAAGATATCAGAATTTTCTCAACAGCTTTTGCCAAATGGTGAAGACCCTAATCTCGTACCTTTGGTGCAAAGGAATTTCCTAGAGGGATGTTTCGTTGGTGGAATCCAAAGAGTACCTTCAATATCACCAACTGTTTTAGCGGACACGTGTGCATGCAGCTATTCCGATTTGGTTACTTACGTAAGGGAAGTTAGCGCGACTGAGACTGCGGCTTTCAAACTGTTTGAGAATTTAGATAAGTCAGTTAGACAAGAGGGAGGCTACGCTGATCTGGGGACTGCTTATAAGGAGATTTTCGCCTCTTGCCAAAGTTGAAAAAAATACCACTACTAATCCTTGTATTCGCTTTTTTTCTTCTACTAGGTTGCGCTTCCAATAAAAGTAGTGGCAGTTTTTCTCAAGATCCTGGCCCAATACAAGCAAACTTGATTGGTGCACTGGAAGAAGGAGAAGACCCAAATCTAGTTCCAGAAGTTAAAAGAAACTTTCTTAAAGGTTGTGTAACAGGAGCTACAGACTCAATACCTAATCTTGTCGCAATTCAGGAAACAGGATTATTAAGTGTTTGTGGCTGTAGCTATACGAAAATTGTGGAATATCTCATAGCTTCATCAACGGCAGTTGCAGAACCATTTGTCCCAGAAGCAGAGATAGAAAGTGATGCTTACCAGAGGTTCAAGAAGCTAGATGAAGATTTTCAAAAGGGTGAAGGAACATTTGATATGGAGCTTCTAGAAATATTTCAGAATTGTATACGTAATTCAGCCCCAACTATTTCTTCGTAGGGAGTCCTAACCTAGGGCTCTCATTTGCCCATTCAGGCCAACGTGTTCTACTTTTCTGAGCTAATTTCTGCATTAGCGCAATAGCACCCGGGTCATCATCTCCAGGGCGTGTCTCGATAGCTCCATCCTTGATCATCGCTTCGATAACTGCTCTTCCCAAATCAGTTCTGACAACGGTTAGTGTCCAGTCCGTTAGGTCCCCAATTCCCCCCGTTGAAATATCTGCGTGCTCGGCAGCGAAATCAGGGCAATGATTACACCCTTCCCTAGTCCAAGCATGGCATTCCTTTAGATTTATTTCGTGATAATCGCCATTTTTCATCCAGACTTGGAACACGCCTTTTATATTCATCTTTGAGATTTCATCTTTATGTAGGCCGTACTTTACCCAGAAAAGTTCATCAAACATAGAGTCATCAAAGGACTTAGAACACAGAAGGCCAATGTTTAATTTGATTGGTTTTCCAACTTTACCTATTTTTCTATTCCACATCACTGGCGCAATTGACGTCTGGCAGCTCATCCCTACAAGAGCAAGTCGAGAAAGACCTCGTTCTTTTGCTTCAGGGTAGGCCATTGTGTTTGCTGAATAGGTATAACGACTGCCAGCTCCCTCAAGAACTTCATCTCGATTAGTGGCGACCATAGGCTTAGCTTTCCAGCCAGCACCGCCATCTGAGCCACCTGAGTCCTCAAGGCCGGATACTAGAGCTCCGTCGATAACATCGTTTTCTAAACACCAAATAAGGATTGAGGAAACTAAGCCTCCATCTTGTCCGACATCGTAGACAAAATCGTCCGAAGCCCGAACGAGAAGAATATCTTTGTAGATTCCAGCGATTTCTTCATCTTCTCTAGTTCTTCCAAATAAATGATTGTCAGCTTCTGTTTCCCAATCGCGAAACCTAGGGCATGCCCGCGTGCAACTTGTGCATCCCTTTTCTCCATGTCCGCAATTAGAAAGTCCTAGTTCTTCTTCAATGTGAAATGGCTTATATTGTCCGGGTTCATGTTTGTAACCAATTACATCATGCGGGCAAGCAATTACACACCCCGCACACCCCGTGCAGAGACCAGAAGTAATGACTTCGTCGTATAGTTCTTTCCATTGGAAAGTCCAGCGGGATTTTTTAGGTGGAGCTGCAGTCTCAACATTTGCCATGATGCGAGGATACATCCTGAATCAATGAGAATGTCGCACGACTGAAACTTTGATTGAAGAATCATCAATAACTTTTTTGCGCCCTCGGCAGGATTCGAACCTGCGCACATGGCTCCGGAGGCCAATGCTCTATCCCCTGAGCTACGAGGGCGAATAATTCAGCGTAGCTACACCTAGAAGAAGGTCAAAGTAAATTGTGAACTAACCACCGGATGTTACTTGTTCAGCGTCTTTCGACAGGGCAAAATCAGAGAACGGTTCCTCAAGCCAACCTTCAGGTAGGGATACTCTTTTCGGACCACCTTTGTGGCTACGTGGTATGCGATATGCGTCTTGCGGCAGGGGTTGGTTAGCTTCAAAGCGGCTTATGATTTCAGCTAGTTCATCTAAAGTAGAGATCCGGTGGATATCTCTTCGTATTTCTTTTCCAACGGAAAATCCTGTTAGATACCAAGAAGCGTGTTTTCTAAATGTTCGTAGTGCTGTTTCAGAACCATGCCAGTTGACTACTCCTTCAGCATGTTCATACATTATTTTTCCAACCTCGCCTAACAGTGGGAAGGGTGACGGCTTCTGGCCTGAAAAGGCTTCTGCTAACTGCTTAAATAACCAAGGACGGCCAAGGCATCCTCGTCCAATAACTACGCCGTCCGCATTTGAACACCGCATCATCCGAATAGCATCATGAGGTTCCCAGATATCACCATTTCCAAAAATCGGTATAGATTTCACATGTTCTTTTAGCCTTGAAATAGCGTTCCAGTTTGCTTGTCCACTGTAAAGCTGTTCAACGGTTCTCGCATGCAGTGCCAAAGCTGAGATACCTTCATCTTCTGCTATTTTTCCTGCATCAAGATAGGTGAGATGGGAGTCATCAATGCCCATTCTAAATTTAACTGTTATCGGGATTTCCCCTTCAGCAGCGTTAACAACAGATCTAATTATTCGTCTGAAAAGAGGGCGCTTGTAAGGCAAGGCACCACCACCACCATGTTTTGTGACTTTTGGAACAGGGCAACCGAAATTTAAATCGATATGCTCCACTTTTTGCGATTGAACCAGTTCTTTTACAGCAGCTTGAAGTGATTCTGGTTCTGTTCCATACAGTTGTATGGATCGAGGTGACTCTTGATAACCAAATTCGGCTAACTTGAGGGTCTTTTTATTTCTCTCTAAGAAAGCTCTTGCAGTAATCATTTGATTAACGAACAATCCAGGTGTTGAATTCAACATTAGGCATTCTGATCGGGTCTTTTCCAGACCTTCTCTCATGAATGAGCGGCATAAATCCCGAAACGGTACATCAGTTACCCCTGCCATTGGTGCCAAAATAACTGGCGGCCAAAGGTCAATGGGTCCTATCTGTGGGCTATTAAACTCTCTATCCCTTGCAGTTAGGTTCCTATCCTCATTCACCTTGTTTACGTTATACGTGAAAATGAAGGGTTTGGGGTCAAAATTATTTTCTTTCTTACTCTATTTTCAAGATTAATACCTTAATGACAAGCGATAGCCTTTGTTGGAACATACGATGGGAACTCAAGCGTTGAAGGTATTTCCATGATTAACGAAACAATCAAATCCTCTCTGCAAAACGCAATGGAGCAATTAGGGATAATGCCCATCCCGAGTAATATTAATATGGAGCGACCTAGTAACCGAGATCATGGGGATTGGTCATCAAATCTCGCATTGGTCATCTCAAAAAAGGTAGGTAGACAAGCACGAGAAATAGCAGATGAAATATCGGAATTCCTAAATACTGACTTACCTGAAGGTGTAGAAGAAGTTACAACTGCTGGTCCGGGCTTTATAAATTTTAAAGTTTCTCGTTCATGCCTATTTGAAGTGCTACTTGAAGTCTTGGAAAGAGGATCTGAAAATTATGGAAAGCTGCCAAAAGTTGGAAGAAAAGTCAATATCGAATTTGTGAGCGCTAATCCGACAGGTCCTCTTCATGCTGGACATGCGCGAGGAGCATGCTACGGAGATGCTATAGCAAATCTTCTTTCGTTTGTAGGATTTGATGTCTACCGAGAGTTCTATATGAATGACCGTGGAACACAGATGCAGATATTTGGTGAATCACTTCTAGCTAGGCAAAGAGGCGATGAGGTTCCTGAAGGGGGTTACGGGGGAGAGTACATCCTTGATTGGGCCGCCGTAATGCCGGAAGGGCTTGATTTACATGAGGTAACTGAATGGGGTTGTGCTTACGCTCAAAAAGATCAAAAAGAAACATTAGCTAAATTGGGTATTCATTTTGATACTTGGTTCAGCGAAAAATCAATGATTGATAATGGAGGCATTGAACAAGCTCTAAATGATCTCGCAGAGAATGGATCTGCTTACGAAAAGGATGGGGCTACATGGCTTGCTTCTACAAGCTTTGGTGATGATAAAGACCGAGTGCTAGTAAAGAGCGACGGCGAGCTGACATACCTGACTCCAGATATCGCTTACCATCGCAATAAATATGAGAGGTCTGACTGGCTAATTAACGTATGGGGAGCAGACCATCATGGATACATTGCTCGGATGAAAGCTGCAATGAGCGCGTTAGGAAATAATTCTGAAAATCTCTCTATTCAGATAACCCAACTAGTGAAGCTGGTTCGAAACGGGCAGGAAGTAAAACTCTCCAAACGTCAAGGCGACATAATCGAATTACGAAATATAATTGATGAGATAGGTTCCGATGCAACAAGATTTATGTATCTATTGCAATCTGTTGACTCCAAGCAAACATTTGACCTTGAGATTGCTGCCTCTCGAGCTATGGAAAATCCTGTTTACTATGTTCAAATGGCGCATGCACGATTGTGTTCAATTGAATTGAAAGCATTGGAGGAAGGTTACGCACGCGTTGACCTTTCAGTTAAACAGCTTGAGATTCTCTCACATGAAAGAGAAATTGAAATCCTTCGTTATCTTGAAATTCTTCCAGAAGTTATTCAACTTTCTGCTAGGGAGCTTGCGCCACACAAAATAGTTACATGGACAAGAGACTTCGCTAACGCAGTACACGGTTTCTATCATGACTGTTATGTAATCGGAGAAGGAATTAGCAAAGAATTAACAAATGCAAGACTAAACCTAGTAGTAGCATCTAGAGCGGGCCTTAAAGTAGGTCTAACACTATTGGGCGTTACCGCCCCGGAAAAAATGTAGGGAATATGGTTGCGAAAATTTCTTCATCGCTTCTACCAGATAACACGACCATTGCTGAAGATGGAATGGTTTCTTTTGCAGGTGTAAGAGCAGATGATTTAGTTAAGGAATTTGGAACGCCTCTTTTTGTTTACGATGAGGAGCATATTAGAAAACGGTGCCAAGAAGCAGTTGAAGCTTTTCCGGATGGTGTCTCGTACGCTAGCAAAGCTTTCTTATGTAAAGCAATGGCCAAGCTGGCTTACGATGAAGGAATGGGCCTGGACGTAGCTACAATCGGCGAAGCATATGTTGCTTTGGAAGCCGGAGTACCGGCTGAGAGGTTGACACTTCATGGAAACAACAAATCACTTGAAGAGCTTAAATTTGCAATAGATAAAGGCATTGGGAAAGTTGTCATAGACAGTTTTGATGAAATAGCTAAAATTGAACAATTAGTTTTGTCTCATGAAAACCCAGTAAAAGCATTAATTCGAGTTACACCAGGTGTTGAAGCGCACACACACGAATACATCACTACAGGTGAGGAAGATTCAAAATTTGGTTTCACAGTTTCAACGGGTCTTGCAGAAAAAGCGATAGGTCTTGCTAAGGCTTCTCAAGCTATAGAACTAATAGGTATACACGCCCATATCGGTTCACAGGTTTTCACGCAAGAATCATTTCAAAAATCCACTGAAATACTTGCAGATTTGTCCAAGGCTTTTGCATTGCCCGAGCTTTCAGTGGGAGGCGGTTTAGGCGTTCCGTATCTGAACCATGAAACTTCTATTTCTATCACAGAATGGGGTGAGATCGTTCGAAAAGTTTGCAATAGTAAGGGAATTCAAGCACATATAACTGCAGAACCAGGAAGAAGTATTGTTGCAAGTGCGGCAGTAACCCTTTATACAATTGGAACGATAAAAGAACTAGAAGGTATCAGAACGTATGTTTCCGTTGATGGTGGCATGGCTGACAATCCAAGGCCTGCGCTGTACGGAAGCGATTATGAAACATTTTTAGCACGATCAGCTTCCTCAGAAAGAAATCTGCCCATAACACTGGTCGGTAAACACTGTGAATCAGGTGATGTATTAGTTCGTGATGGTTATATCCCAAAAGATTCAGTCGTTGGGGACTTGCTGGTCACACCCGTGACAGGAGCTTATGGGCATTCAATGGGTTCAAATTATAATAAAGTTCTGCGCCCAGCAATAGTTTTTGTTAAGTCAGGACAAGCTGAACTTGTTGTGCGAAGAGAGAAATTAGCCGACCTGCTTAATACAGATGTGGGTTAAATCTAAACGCTGAATATCCTAAAATCTCTCTACCGATCTTCAAATACATTAAATTAGGTCCATCTAGTGCTCATGCTCATGTAACTTATAAGAATGGGAAACGCACCGATTCAAATAGGAATTCTTGGTTGTGGTGTAGTTGGTGACGCATTAGTCACTCTTATAGATGAGCAACGAGACGTAATTGAAGCAAGAACGGGTATTAACTTAAATATCAAAGCCATAGCTGTTAGTAACCTTGAGAAACAACGAGGTGAAGCTGTCGACAGAACTATGTTGACCGACAAGCCTGAACTGGTTGTCTCTTCGCCAGGAATAGATATCGTTGTTGAATTGATTGGGGGGACTCAGCCGATAAAGGGGTTAGTTGAAACTGCTATTCAAAATGGAAAACCTGTCGTAACAGCTAATAAAGAACTTTTATCAAAAGAAGGCCCAGACTTGTTTTCTCTTGCTGATGAGAAAGGTGTTGACCTCTTGTTTGAAGCAGCGGTAGCTGGTGGAGTGCCGTTAATGCGCGTTCTCCGAGAGTCTCTCATAGGAGAACCTCTTGATCGAGTGACCGGAATAGTAAACGGGACTACGAATTTTATACTTTCACAGATGACCGAAACAGGGGCGACTTACGAAAATGCCCTATCTGAGGCACAAAGCTTAGGTTATGCCGAGAGTGACCCTACTGCTGACGTAAGCGGCCAAGATGCTGCATCAAAAGCCGCAATAATAGCAATGGTAGCCTTTGGTGCAAACGTATCTCTCAATGATGTGTACTACGAGGGGATCACAGCAATTAGTAGTGCAGATATAGCTTTTGCGAAGAAGTCCCAAAGAACTGTAAAGCTTTTGGCAGTTGTTGATCGTTCAGATGAAGCTATTGAAGTTAAGGTCTACCCAGCAATGCTTCCAAATGAACACCCCTTGTCTTCAGTAAGAGATAGCTTTAATGCTGTCTTTGTTGAAGGCCAAGCTGTAGATAGCCTTATGCTCTACGGAAGAGGAGCCGGTGGTAAACCTACCGCCTCAGCCGTTTTAGGAGACATCATTAGCGCTTCAAAAAATTTATTAAGCGATACTTCTAGAGGCATCGGGGAACTCCGAAACTTCGCTTTAAAAAATTTGGATGCCCAAGAAAATGCTTACTACATAAGTGTGCAAGTAATTGATGAGCCAGGAGTCCTAGCTAAGGTCGCTTCCGTTTTCGGTGACAATAATGTATCTATCCGTTCGATGGAGCAAGAAGGAATGGGAGGAGAAGCCAGACTTGTTTTCATAACTCACGCAGCGAACGAAAGTGACCTTCGAGAAACCTTAACGCAGCTAAGCGGGCTCAAATGGGTAGAAAAGATAGGAACAACCATCAGAGTAATAGAACCTTAGTATGCGTTACCTAAGTACAAGAGGGGTAGCCCCATCTATTGCATTTGATGAAGTTCTTTTGCAAGGGCTCGCTCCTGACGGAGGGCTATACCTTCCTGAGCACTGGCCATCTCATGACCCTAAGGAGTTAACGGATAAAATTGGTTCTAAACCAACATACGAGGCTTTGGCGAGTGAAATCATTTGGCCCTTTGTTAAAGAAACATTTCACCGAGGAGAACTCGATGACTTGATAACACGAACTTACTCAACTTTTACCTCTGAAGAAATCGTCCCGATACAACAAGTTTCAGAAAACCTTTGGATAGCAGAGCTTTATCATGGGCCAACACTCGCTTTTAAAGATATAGCGCTCCAGTTTGTTGGGCAGTTATTTGACCATCAATTAGAAAAGAGTGGAGAAAGAATAACTATTGTTGGTGCTACATCAGGTGACACAGGCTCGGCAGCGATAGAGGCATGTAGAGATAGAGAATCAATGGATATCGTCATCCTCCACCCTTATGGTAAGACAAGCGAGGTCCAACGTCGGCAAATGACTACAGTCCATTCTGGCAATGTTCATAACGTAGCAATAGAGGGAAATTTTGATGACTGTCAGAACTTAGTTAAAGCTATGTTCCGTGATCAAGCTTTCTCTCAAAAAATAGGAATGTCGGCGGTGAATTCAATTAACTGGGCAAGGATCATGGCTCAGGTCGTGTATTACTGGTGGACTTCAATTCAGGTAACTAACGCTACAGAAGTAAAATTCTGCGTACCTAGTGGAAATTTCGGAAATATTTTTGCCGGTTATGGAGCGCATCTAAGCGGCTTACCAGTAGAAGAGTTCATTGTTGCTTCGAACACGAATGATGTTTTAGATAGGTTTTTTAAAGCCGGCCAAATGGAGACACGAACAGTCGCTCCGACTCTATCTCCATCCATGGACATCCAAATCTCAAGCAATTTTGAACGGCTACTCTTCGAAATACTAGATCGTGATGGCGAAAGAGTAGCAACAATGTTTCAAGCTCTCCAGCAATCAGGTCTCCTGTCAGTTGACCAATCGATACTTGCAGAACTTAGACAAACATGGTCTAGTTGTCGGGTTGATGATAATCAGACATTAGAAACTATTGCCCATATTTATCAAGAAACCGGACAGTTAATTGATCCACATACAGCAGTCGGAATAGCGGCAGCTCGGGAGAATGAAAATCGTAACAATATCCCCACAATCTGTTTAGCGACGGCTCATCCAAGTAAATTCCCTGAACCAGTTCAAAAAGCCACAGGAGTCAAGCCCGAACTTCCATCTCATTTAGCGGACCTTGATCAAAGAAAAGAAAAATTTTCTATCCTGCCAAATAGTCTTGAAGCGATAAAAGAATTTATCCTAGAAACGGTCAGAGAATAACTGGTTATTAGATTTTTCTCAAACTGTTGCTAGATCAACAAAATACCCGATAAAGTTTCAAAGTCGGGCCAGCCACCCGTCATGGATACTGAGCGGCATCTCATGGGTAGCTCAAAACCAATCCAACGGCTTAGCAAGCCAACAAATATAAAACTGTGCTTCAAACAAATCAGAAGAATGAATAAGGACAATGACAACAGATACTCCGGATAGAAAAGACCTTGAGTCTAAAGATAAAGATTCACTCCTAGCAATAGCTAAAGCGATGGGAGGAAAACCAACCACGCGTGCTACTAAAGGGGATCTCGTTGATCTAATAGTTGAGCTCGCAGGTGGTGATTCATTACAAGATTCAGACTCCAAAACCGGTGAGACCTCTGATCCTGAGGATAATGAAGACTCTAAAGCTACTAGCACATCCTATTCCGCTGATCCCATGGCCGATGCAAGAGCAGAAGCAACGAATGAAACAAACTCTGATAACGAAACAGGGAATGGAAAAAAGCGCCGAAGAAAAGGGAAAAGCAAGGAAGGAATGGAAGAATGGTCAGGAGACCCTGTGTCGGCAGAAGGCCATCTTGATCTTAGAGATGATGGGTATGGCTTTCTAAGAGTTAATGGATTTCTCCCTAGCAGAGACGATGTATACGTACCAGTAAAATTCGTCAGACAATACGGGCTTCGAAAAGGCGATCATTTAGTAGGTGCCTACAGGCCTGCTAATCGGTCTGAGAAAAACCCTGCGCTGCTGAAACTTGATGCAATTAACGGTAATGACACTAACAATTTGAGTGATCGACCAGATTTTTCTGACTTAACTCCAATCCACCCCGATACAAGATTACGTTTAGAAAGGTCAGAGGATCCAGATAATGCTACCTCGAGAGCGATAGACCTAGTAGCACCAATCGGGAAAGGTCAACGTGTCCTCATAGTTTCAAACCCTCGTTCAGGGCGAGAAGAAGTTATCAAGGAGATCTCGCAATCTATCGAAAGCAATTACTCCGAAGTCAAATTACTTGTTCTTCTTCTAGACACGCCTCCAGAAAATGTTACTGAAATGAGGCGCTGGCTAACTAGATCTGATGTCGTAGCATCAACTTTTGACCAATCGCCGGAAGAACATGTAGCAATCGCTGAACTAACCATTGAAAGAGCTAAGCGTATGGTTGAGATGGGAGAGGATGTTGCTGTCATTATTGATGGAATGACTTCTTTAGCAAGAGCGTACAATTTAATTTCTTCGCATTCTGGAAGACAGGCATCAAGTGGTGTAGATGCATCAGCTCTGTACTTACCAAAGCGTTTCTTTGGAGCCGGTCGGAAACTAGAGGAAGGTGGTTCTCTAACCGTTTTCGCCAGTGTGCTTAGCGGAACATCTTCAAAACTTGATGAAATGCTCTTACAAGAACTTCAAGGCGGAAGCACATCAGAGATTTTCCTCTCCCAGGAAACGGCAGAAGCACATATTTTCCCAGCCTTGAATATAGGTAAGTCCGGAACCCAGAATGAGGAAGGGTTAACATCACCCGAACAAGTAAGCCAAGTTCAAAAATTGCGTGAAGAACTTAGAGAAGCAAACTCGGCTGGAAACCCTTCAAGCGGGATGGAATTGCTTTTGCAGAAAATAACGTCAACTGAAGATAACGAAAGCCTTTTAGGAAACTATTCATAGCTTCCTCTTCGCAATTTTGGGAGCAGGGTGTGCGAAGAGAATTCTAAAGATACGATCAATAAGATGAAATCCGTGGAGATACAGAAATGAAACAAGACATTCACCCTGAATATAGAGCAGTAGTTTTTCAAGATACATCGTCAGGGGAATCTTGGATAACAAGATCAACGATTGAAACAGACGAAACCATCAAATGGGACGACGGTGAAGAGTATCCCTTGGCTAAAGTACCGATTTCTTCAACAAGTCACCCATTCTTTACAGGCACAATGACAATTGTTGATACAGCAGGACGAGTAGAGCGTTTTGAGAAACGATACGGGAAAAGAAAACGTTCATCTGATTCTGAAGAGTAGCCTTAGAGAATTTTGCTGCAAGAGTGATTGATAATGAGCGACGGCAAGAACTGAATCAAACTAAATTTGACGTGCTTCTACGTAAAGCATTCCCAGACAGTCAATTTGAGAAGGTGCATGCGAAATCTGCTGCTGTGCGCTCCAATGGGCAAGAAATGTATGTGTATGCACCAGACCAAAGTATTTCGCCACTAGCTATCGCAATGGCATTGCCTCTCCCAGAAACTAAAATAAATGTCGTACTTGACGAACCGGATTCCCTACTAATTCTGCAAGCAGAAGGATTAAAAAAAGAATATATTTTTTGGATAATTGAAGATGAGACAATGGTCTATCACCCAGATGAAGATTACGTGGCTCAACCAGTTAAACATATTTTAGATGCACCAATTATTTCAATATTGGAAGCTAACAACTGCGATATTGTTCATGAACATGAGATAGTGAAGGCAGAGATAAAGGGTCTAGAAGTGGCCCGAATAACTGAAGATAGAGATGGTGAACTAAAACTACAAATTGGAGTCGGGCATTATGATCAGGAAGCACACAAACTAGTTGACCTTCATGAAGATCCAAATGAAAAGCTTGCACGAGTAGTTGCTGATGTTCTGCGGTACAGAAATAAAGAAGCCAAGCCGCATCCACTTAATCGCGTAGCTAGACCAGCATGGTTGGTGTCTGAAATTATAGCTTTTCCAGAAAAATTAAATCTACAAGATGTTCATAGGCTAATGACCCCCGGTAAAGCTACAACAGTGAAAGAAACTACTCCAGCGGCAGCCCTTGCAAAGTCTGACGGGAAGATCGTGCTACTCGTCGCTTCAGTTGGAATAGATTTAAAAGCGATCCCGCTAGCAGCCGCTTTATCTGCGACTGAAGATGCAGATGAGATATGGATGATTTTGCCAGAAAAAGACCTCCATCCTGCTCTCAAAAGGCAATCCAGTCAGCTTACAATTCCTATATATTTCAAAACAGTTCAAGAGCCATGGCCCGCTACTTTGGGTTAAGCTCCGACAACTAAATTCCCGTAGTCATTTCAGTTTCCAAACAAAAGTAAAGGTATTCTCACTTTATGTCAGATCTTCATGAGGAACTCGAACAAGAATTTTTAGATCTTCAAGATCGTCTTGGCGACCAGGATCTATTAGCTAACCAAAAGGAATATGCAAAAGTTGCGAAACGGTATAGCGAACTAGAAAATATCGTTAATTGTATAAGAGGAATTAGATCTGCTTTAGAAGACCTAGAGGTTGCTAAAGAGATGCTTACTGAAGCAGATGGTCAAGAACGTGAAATTTTACGAGAGGAAATAAATGAAAATCAGAACACCCTAGAATTACTTGAAAATGAACTTCGCCATCTTCTGATCCCTAAGGACCCAAACGAAGAGAAAAACGTCATCATAGAAATTCGAGGTGCAGAAGGCGGGGAGGAAGCTAACCTATTTGCTCGAGATTTATTTGAGATGTATTCGAGTTTTGGAGGAAAAAAGGGTTGGAAGCTTGAAGTTCTTAACAGTCAACAATCTGATATGGGAGGGTTCACCACAATAACTTTTATCTTGAAAGGTCAAGATGTATGGTCGCAGATGAAATATGAAGGTGGCCCACATAGAGTTCAGAGAGTTCCAGTTACCGAAACTCAAGGCCGAGTGCATACATCCTCCGCAACAGTTTCAATATTGGCAGAAGCAGATGAGATAGATGTATCAATCCAAGACTCGGACTTGCAAGTAGATGTATTTCGCGCCTCAGGGCCCGGTGGGCAATCAGTTAATACAACTGATTCAGCTGTTCGTATCACTCACAAACCAACTGGAATTATCGTGTCTATGCAAGATGAAAAGAGTCAGTTGCAAAATAAGGCTAGAGCAATGGTCGTTCTCCGGTCTCGTTTACTACAAGCAGAACAAGAACGTATACAAGCAGAACAGTCGGCAACTAGAAAAGACCAAATGGGTGGAGGCGGAAGGTCGGAAAAAATTCGAACCTATAATTTTAAAGAAAATCGGGTTACTGACCACCGAATAGGATTAACTCTGTACAAACTCGACAGGGTCCTTGATGGAGAGATGAATCAGGTTATAGATGCTCTCGCCGAAGATGAACGAACGAGTCAACTAACACAAATAGAAAAAGAAGGATGATAGAAAAGAGTCGACAAAAATTTTCTGAAGAGGGAATATTTTGGCGTCAACTGTATAAGCAAACTAGTGAAATTCTTGCGGAGATTAATATTGAACGGCCGGAAATAGAAGCTAGGTGGATTATTGAAAAGGCATCAGGGTACGAAGGGTCAGCGTTCGTAACTGGGCTGGATGAAAGAGCAACTGTTTTAGGAGTCAAACAACTAGATGCGATTATTGAGAAGCGCCGGGCTGGTGAGCCATTGCAATATGCTTTGGGGTCATGGGGGTTTAGGAACCTAGATCTATATCTTGATAAACGCGTGCTTATACCTCGACCAGAAACCGAAATTCTCGTTGATATTGCCCATGAACTGCTGACAAATGATGAAGAAACGACCGTTAAACATATCGTAGATTTAGGCACTGGTTCAGGTGCTATCGGTTTATCAATAGCCCAAGAACGTGCAGACGTTGAAGTACTTCTCATTGATAGCTCACAGGAAGCTTTAAAAGTTACAGCCGCGAATGTAGCTGGGTTAGGTAATCATGCGAAAAAAATTCAAATTCTTCATGGCTCATGGTTCGCTGCGATACCAGAAGAATATAAGAAGTCATTTTCCTTAGTCGTATCAAACCCTCCTTACATTTCGCTGCATGAGGAATTACCTTCAGACGTTATTGATTGGGAACCACACTCAGCTTTGTTCGCAGGTGAAAAAGGTACTGAAGATATTGAACTAATTATCAATCAGGCTAGGCATTGGCTTCACCCAAATGGGGCTTTAGCTATAGAAATGGCGCCACACCAAACGAAACCAAACGCACTTCTAGCTAGTGAAATTGGTTATAGAGATATTAAAATACACAAGGATTTGGCTGGGAAACCTCGCGTAATGAGTTGTCGATGGAAATTATAGACCTCTCAGAAGATAGAGCAGCTTCAATTGAAGCCTCGGTTAATGTATTGCAATCAGGGGGAGTAGCTATATTCCCAACGGATACCGTTTACGGGATAGGCGCACTCCCCAAATTTCCTAAGGCTATAGAACGGATATTTGATTTAAAAGCCCGACCCGTATCAATGCCGTTACCTTTACTTCTAAGTGGAGCGCATCAGATGAGTGAAGTTAGCTCACATAGAAGTGATAACGTGCATGCTTTGGCTAATATTTTCTGGCCTGGTCCTTTAACTATTATCCTTCCAAACGCGTTTAAAGAAATCAGTGAATCTGTCAATAGCGCAGGCACTATCGCAGTTCGCTGCCCAAATCACAGTTTTGTTAGGGAGCTTATTGCTATAACCGGGCCAGTGGCGACGACAAGTGCAAATCTCCACGGCGAGGCAACGCCGATGACTTTAACCCAGATAGCTGAGTCGTTTAAGGATGTAGAACTTGGAATAGACGATGGAGAATGCGATCATGGCACTGCTTCAACAATTATTGAATGCAACGACACTAGCCTGAAAATCATTCGTGAAGGCCCTATCGCTAAAGAGCAAATTGAAGAAGTAATCGGTTCAATAAACCCGTAAAGGTTTTAGTTCTACAACTTTTTCTAACTATTTCTTCACATCGTGGTACTAACCGAAGTAGCTTTTAAATCATGGACGCAAAAAAAACTGGAGAAAAGATAGCCACTGGCTGTGACCACGGAGGATTAACTCTAAAAAACAAACTCATAGAATATTTGGAAGAACTAGGTTACGAAGTGGAAGATTTCGGAACCACTACACATGACCGTGTTGACTATCCAGATTACGGTGCGGCCGTTGGGCGAGCGGTCGCTTCAGGTAGAGCGAACCTCGGCCTTCTAGTATGTGGAAGTGGAATAGGAATCGGAATTGCCGCTAATAAAATCTCTGGGGTTAGAGCTGCGACAGTACATGATGTTACTTCTGCACATTTAGCAAGAGAACACAACGATGCAAATATTATTTGTTTAGGCGAAAGGCTTATAGGTGAAGAAATTGCTAAAGAAGCCCTCTCCGCTTTTCTAGCTTCAGTGTTTGAAGGCGGACGCCATGCAGACCGTGTGGCCAAAATAAATGCGCTTTAGCTGCTTCCAAAAGAGCTAGGTATTTAAGGTAAACCACAATGGGGATAGGAAACTTGGCACGTTAGGATGCAGCCGTCTTGGGCGCCCGTAAGTGCTTAGGATTGTTACTTGGCATCAGAAATAATTTTAAGGAGTTCCGATTTCTGGGTACAGCGGGTTCCGGTCTAGTAGCTCCGAACAGCGTTTTTTGCTGAAGTTTTGAACGGAGTCAGAAAGATTGAATTTTGCTTTTGATATTCCTCCAGAACTTGTTGCCGAAGGGTCGGTAGCTTCTAAGATCGAACAAATAATTTCAGCTATATCTTCCATGTCATCACAGTTCATTCCGATACTCGTCAAAGCAGGAGTTCCTAGTCGAATGCCTGACGTGTACCAAGCGCCATTAGGGTCAAAGGGAATAGAATTCCTGTTAACAATCACTCCTGATTCTTCTAAAGCGCTTTCAGCTTGGCGACCTGTTAAACCAAAACTTCTAACATCAACAAGTACAAGGTGATTTTCAGTTCCATCTGTAACTAGTCGGCCTCCGCGTTTTTTGATCCCCTCAGCCAAGGCAGCGGCATTATCAACAACTTGTTGGGCATATGTTTGGAATGAATCCTTTCGTGCTTCGGCAAAGGCCACAGCTTTCGCCGCCATCACATTAGCTAGCGGCCCACCTAAAACCATTGGGCAGCCTTTATCAATGTGTTCAGCCAAATCAGTCTCGTTAGAAAGAACAATACCGCCTCGGGGCCCGCGAAGAGATTTGTGCGTTGTCGAAGTCACAATGTGGGCATGGGGAATAGGGTCAAAATCATCCGTGAAAACTTTCCCAGCAACCAAACCTGAAAAGTGCGCCATATCAACCATGAGAAGAGCGTCAACATCATCAGCTATTTCCCGCATTTTGGCAAAGTTTACTTTCCTTGGATAGGCAGAATAACCTGCAACAATTACCAAAGGCCGGAATTCTTCTGCGAGGGATCGAATCGCGTCATAATCTAATTTCTCAGTTTCAGGATTCACTCCATATGAACGCTGGTCAAAAAGTTTCCCGGAAATATTCGGTCGAAAACCATGGGTTAAATGGCCTCCTGCATCAAGAGACATCCCAATCATTCTTTGTTCCCCAAACGCTTTCCGAAGGACTGCCCAATCTTCATCAGATAAATCATTTACGTGCTTTGATTCATGCGACTTCAGAAACGGCGCTTCTATTCTGTAGGCAAGAAGGGACCAGAAAGCAACTAAATTAGCATCTATTCCAGAGTGTGGCTGTACGTACGCGTATTCAGCTCCGAAGAGTTCTTTAGCGTGATCAGAAGCTAGCGTTTCAACTTTGTCTACAAATTCACAACCAGCATAAAACCGATGACCAGAAGTCCCTTCAGCATATTTATCGCTGAACCAATTCCCCATTGCTAAAAGTACAGCAGGCGAAGCGTAATTTTCTGAAGCGATAAGCTTCAGTTGGTTTCGTTGATTATCTAATTCCCCCCGAATAAAATCAGCGATCAGAGGTTCACTTTTCTCAATAGCGTTTAACCCAAATTTGAACGCCTTTGATTCGTCTGACATATTCTCTCCATCATGTTCTGAATTCACAGGCTCTCTCCTTATGCATCAAACGACTCTAAGCAAATCTTAGTAGATGTAGTTCGAATTTTGAAAGGTGAAGAGTGACTAGAAAATCAAGGCTGCATAAAACAATTTCAGAAAATGCAATGACGTCATTACGCAGTACCGATGGTAGATTGCCTTAGTAATTCTAGAGATACATCAAGTCAAAGGCAGAAAAGGAATTTCATAGTATGGCAAAGCCGGTAAGGGCTCTTGAAGCAGCTGAAGACGGAGTGGTTGCTGCGTTTGAACTCGTTCTAACGCCGGCCTTATTCGGTTTTTTTGGATACCTCATAGACCGATGGTTAGATACAGCGCCAATTTTTTTAGCGTCCCTAGCTGGGATCGTCGCAGTCTATGAAGTTTGGAAACTCTGGTACACCTATACCAAAAAAATGAAATCATTCGAAGATTCACTCCCTGACGCGAAAGGTCTAAATGAATAACCAATCAGAGTCCTCAAATAATGCCCCAGAACGTGAAGTAGCATCTGACCTATTCCGAAGGGGAATAATAGTCTCTCCATTGTTGCTTGTTCTCTGCCTTATCCTAGGAGGGTTAAGCGGTCTTGCCAGCGGGTCTATTGCTTTAGGTATCGTCCTCACTAACTTCATCGCTGGAGCCTGGGTTATTGAATGGGCGGTAAAGATCTCACCACAGCTACTAATGGGAGCTGTCCTCGGAGGTTTCGTTCTTCGAATGGGAATCATCACCGGAGTTGTATTACCGATCCGCAACAGTGAATGGTTTGAGATTGTACCTTTTGCAGCTATTTTAATTTTCTTACATTTAGGTCTTTTGATTTGGGAAATGCGCTACGTGTCTGCCACTCTTAGTTATCCGGGTTTAAAACCCCGCGTAAAGAGACAAAAGTAAAAATAAAGTATAAGTTAGGAGCCGTGTCAAAATTGAATGTACTAGCACTAGATTTCCCTCCAGTTAGCCATTTATTCGAGTGGCCAGATTTTGCTTTTGAAGGAACTCCACTAGCAATGAACAAAACGGTTTTGATCTACCTGTTAGCGTTAGCTTTGACCCTCGGCTTGTTTCTCCTATCCGGATCAAAAAAAGGTTTGGTGCCTAGAGGCATCTCACATGTTGCTGAGGGGGGAATCAACTTTGTTGAAGACAGCATCGTTATGCAGACGATGGGGAATGAAGGAAAGAAATACGTTCCTTTCTTAACGACAATGTTTTTCTTTATATTCTTTTCAAATATTTTCGAAGTAATCCCATTCATACAGTTTCCCGCTAACGCGCGAATGGCTGTCCCAATAGCTATGGCGTTAATGGTATGGGTTATCTACAATTTTCTGGGAGTTAAAAATCAAGGATTCTTTGGCTACATCAAGAACAGCCTTTTCCCACCTGGAGTGCCTAAAGCGCTTTATATTATCGTCACACCTATCGAGTTTTTCTCGGTATTTATTATTAGACCACTTTCGTTAGCGATTCGGTTATGGGCCAACATGGTTGCTGGCCACCTCCTTCTCGTTACGTTCGCTGTCCTCTCAGCTACGCTTTGGGACAGCACATATGTTGGGGCTTTAGCTCCAGCAGCAATGCTAACCCTGATGACAGGTTTTGAGATTCTTGTATCGTTTCTCCAGGCCTTCATCTTTACAATCCTCACCGCCGTTTATATGGGCGGTGCCATACACCCAGAACACTAGGAGTAACAGTGCTCAGCTTAATTGCATCAACAATAAGTATCCTCGCCGCAGCAGTCACGGAAGGTGAAGGTCTCAAAGCCATAGGCGCAGGCCTTGGCTATGGCCTTGCAGCTATCGGACCAGGCGTAGGTATCGGTATCGTCGTCGGAGCAGCAATCGACGCAATGACCAGACAGCCAGAGTCGGCAGGAACGGCCAGAACAACCATGTTCTTGGGCATAGCGTTCACCGAGGCTCTAGCGCTAATCGGTTTCGTTGTGTTTATCTTGTTGCTCCCATAAATAATCCAAACCCAAAGGGAAAAAACATGAAGAAAAGATTGATAATTGCTTCTACCTTAACTGGACTGCTTTTGGTTTTCGGAATGGTCGGAAGTGCAGCGGCAAGCGGCGAGAGTCTCGGGAAATGTTCCGTAGATGAATACGCAGAAAAATTTGGCGCAGCAGAACTCACCCCTGAAAACATTAGTGACGCAGAATCTATTGAAGCTATAGGCGAGATCTTTGATGGATGCATCGAAGCGCCAAGTCCGATCATTCCAGAAATTAACGAAGTTATCTGGGGTGGAGGAGCTTTCGTGGTTCTGCTTGCTCTCATGTTGTGGAAGGGATTCCCGGCTGTCCAAAAGATCATGAACGAACGTTCAGAAAAAATAGCGTCAGACCTTGATGAAGCTGATAAGGCAAAAACAGATGCTCAAGCTGTCAAAAGCCAATACGAGGCTGAATTAGCTGATGCGAAATCAGCTGCAGCAGCCGTTGTCGAGGAAGCACGTCAGCAGGCAGAAGTTCTACGAAGCGATTTGCAGGCACGTGCAGAAACAGAAATTTCTGAAATGAAAGCACAAGCAGCTTCAGAGATTGAAGCAGCCCGAGAAAGAGCAATGGGTGATCTTCAAAGTGAGGTTGCTGACATAGTAGTTGGTGCTGCTGAAAGAGTCGTAGAGGCAAATCTTGATGCGGAAGCCCAAGCACGCCTTATTGATAATTACATCAACCAAGTTGGCTCGAACTAGCAGGCGGGTGAGGACTGATGGCAGACGATAAAATCAACAGCTATGCACAGGCTATTCTGGCTGTGTCAGCTGCTGAAGGCAATGGAACTCAAGTTGAGGACGAACTCCATAGGTTCGCTCAACTACTTGAAGGTTCAGATGAACTGAAAACCACGCTTAGCGATTCAAGTGTGCCAGCAGCCAAACGTCAGCAAATTGTAGAAGATCTCCTTGATGGTCAAGTTACCCGAACTACAGTGGCGCTCATTTCGATGCTAGTTGCTGCAGGAAAAGGAGCAGATATTAAAAATATCGCTAGACAAGTAGCCGACCTTGCCGCAGAAACTCGGGGGAAAGCAGTCGCCGAAGTTTTCTCTGTCGTTGAATTAACCGACGATCAGCAGATAAGGCTAGCAACGGCCCTTAAGTCAGCAACTGGAAAAGATGTAGAAATGAAAGTCATCATAGATGAATCAGTGATGGGAGGTCTGCTAGTGCAGATCGAAGATGAAGTAATCGATGGAACAGTCCGTACGAGACTCAAGCAACTGCGAGAGGCATTTTAGATATGGCAGAACTTACTATAAACACGAAAGATATAGCATCAGCGATACGTAAGAATTTGGATGGTTTTGAACCATCTGTTGCGTCTGGCCAAGTAGGGCGAGTAGTTGAAGTAGGTGATGGTATCGCTCGAGTATCAGGCTTACCTGATGCTGCAGTAAATGAGATGCTTCAATTTGAGGGCGGCATCATAGGCCTTGCCCTTAACCTCGATGAAGAAACTATCGGAGCAGTTATTCTTGGAGAATCAACTGAAATTGAAGAGGGACAACCTGTTCGTTCTACTGGAGAGATTTTGTCAATGCCAGTAGGTGATGCGATGCTGGGACGAGTCGTAAATGCACTCGGTGAACCCATTGATGGGAAAGGCGTTATCTCCGGCTCTCAAATACGAAGAATGGAAGTGCAAGCACCGGGTATTATCGGTCGTAAACCTGTCCACGAGCCTATGCAAACAGGTATTAAAGCAATTGATTCACTTATCCCAATCGGGAGAGGGCAACGAGAACTTATCATCGGTGACCGTAAAACAGGAAAAACAACCATTGCTATCGACACGATCATTAACCAAAAAGGTCTTGGCGTTAAGTGCATCTACGTAGCTATCGGGCAAAAGGCCTCAACCGTAGCCCAAACTGTTGCAACTTTAGAAGAATTTGGTGCCCTTGAGTACACAGTGGTCGTGGTAGCGCCCGCTTCTGACCCTGCACCATTTAAATACTTAGCCCCATATGCAGGTTGCGCTGTCGGCCAGCATTGGATGGATAACGGAGAACACGCCCTCGTTGTATACGACGACCTTTCCAAGCAGGCTGAGGCATACAGGCAAATGGCTTTGTTACTTCGCCGCCCTCCAGGCCGTGAAGCTTACCCTGGAGACGTCTTTTATCTTCATAGTCGACTATTGGAAAGAGCTGCGAAGCTAAGTGACGATCTTGGAGCTGGAAGTTTGACCGCTCTCCCAGTGATTGAAACAAAAGCCGGAGACGTATCTGCGTATATACCCACAAATGTCATTTCTATCACGGACGGCCAAATCTTCCTTCAAGATGACTTGTTCAAATCTGGTGTTCGACCAGCCGTTGACGTAGGTATTTCAGTTTCCCGTGTGGGATCAGCCGCACAGATTAAAGCAATGAAAACAGCGGTTGGAACGCTCAAATCAGACCTACAGCAATTCCGAGAGCTAGAATCTTTCGCTGCCTTCGGGTCCGATTTAGATGCTGTTTCCCAAAACCAACTTGATCGAGGTTACCGGCTAACAGAACTCCTCAAACAAGGAATTAACTCACCAATGAAAGTCGAAGAACAAGTTGTTTCGCTTTTCGCTGGGACACAAGGTTACCTTGACAATATCTCAGTAGACGATGTTGGACGATTCGAGGAAGGACTTCTTGATCTCGTAAAATCCCAACATTCTGGCTTGCTTGCTGACATTGTTTCGTCAGGAACAGTTGATGAGGAAAACCTTAATTCAATAATTAGCTCATACTCTGAGAACTTTGAAAGCTCAAACGAGAATGAAGGTGTTTCACCAGAAGCTCAGGAACAACCTGATGCCGAAACTGCAATGGTGGACTCAGATGTAACGCTTCCCGAGACTGATATAGCTCGCGGTGAGGAAAACGAGGACTAGATAAATGCCAGGCGGCCAGGAACGTACTCTCCGTCGGCGGATCAATTCGGTCCAGTCTACGAAACAAATAACACGCGCTATGGAACTTATAGCGGCAACTCGAGTTGTGAAAGCTATGACTCGGGCGAACGCAGCGCGGCCATATGCTTCGAAAATGACTGGGGTCATTGAAGACCTGGCTTCAGGAGGCGTAGGAGTGGATGACCCACTCTTACGATCAGGAGACACAATCAAATCAGTCGGATTTGTAGTTATCACATCCGATAGAGGTTTAGCTGGTGCATACAACTCTGCGGTAATCAAAGCAGCAGAGAAAGAAGTAATGGCAGCGCAAACAAAAGGAAAGCAATACAAGCTCATTCTTGTCGGCAAAAAAGCTGAAGATTATTTCAAATTTCGAAACTATAAAATAGAAGCCGCATTCTCTGGGATGACGGATACCCCTTCGTATGAAGATGCACGAAAAGTAGCCACTACCGTTCGTGACATCTTTATCGCAGAAGAAGTTGACCAGGTTATTTTGGCATACCAAGAATTTATTTCAATGGGAACCCAAAGAGTCGCAGTAAGAAAATTTCTCCCATTGGAATCAATGGAAACAGTCGCATCAGAAGGCGGTGGCGACGCTGAATCACGGGCACTGTTTGAATTTGAACCATCCCCAGAAGGAGTTCTTTCAGCTCTACTCCCACGTTATGTTGAATCACGACTTTACTCGGCGTTACTTGATGCATCAGCATCTGAGCATGCGAATCGTCAGCGCGCTATGAAAGCCGCTACTGACAACGCTGAAGAGCTAATAACGAAACTCAGTCGAGCTTTGAATAGGGCACGCCAAGACGCCATCACAACAGAAATTATGGAAATCGTTGGTGGAGCTGAAGCGCTTGGTGATGGAAGCGATGAACAAAACACGACCGAAGAACACGAACAAACACAAATAACGGTATAAGTCTAATTACCCTTGCCTAGGAGCAGAAATGACAGTTACAGAACCAAATACAGCAACTAAAGATGGGAAAGTGGTCTCAATAGCAGGACCTGTTATCGATGTTGAATTCCCTGAAGACAATCTTCCTGAGATCAATACAGCTTTAGCCTTTGACATAGTAGTTGATGACGAAACGATCACAGTTTACGCAGAAGTAGCTCAACAGATCGGAGATAGCAGAGTTAGGGCTATTTCTTTGAAGCCAACAGATGGACTAAAGAGAGGAACTGCTGTTCGTAACACCGGCGCAGGAATCCAAGTCCCAGTCGGAGATGTAACGTTAGGACACGTTTGGAACGTAATCGGCGAGCCATTGGATGTTGACGCTTCAACCCTTGACATTGATGAAAAATGGGAAATCCACCGTCCAGCACCTTCCTTTGACAGTCTTGAACCATCCGCAAACATGTTCGAAACTGGTATCAAAGTTATTGACCTTCTAACCCCATATAAAGAAGGTGGGAAAATCGGCTTATTCGGTGGTGCCGGAGTAGGGAAAACAGTTCTTATTACTGAAATGATCAACCGTGTTGCTACACAACACGGAGGTGTTTCTGTGTTTGCTGGTGTAGGAGAGCGGACACGTGAAGGAACAGATCTCTTCTTAGAAATGGAAGAATCCGGAGTTCTTGATAAAGCAGCTTTAGTATTTGGTCAAATGGACGAACCACCTGGAGTGCGGCTCAGAATAGCTCTTGCGGGTGTAACGATGGCTGAATACTTCAGAGATGTCCAAAATCAGGACGTGCTTCTCTTTATTGATAACATTTTCCGATTTGTGCAAGCCGGTTCCGAAGTATCTACGCTCCTCGGGCGTATGCCTTCAGCTGTTGGGTACCAACCAACGCTGGCTGATGAGATGGGAGAACTACAAGAAAGAATTACATCCACACGAGGAAAATCAATCACGTCACTGCAGGCAGTATATGTTCCAGCGGATGACTACACTGACCCCGCTCCGTTCACATCATTTACCCACTTTGATGGTACGACAGAATTGAGCAGGGACATAGCTTCACTAGGTATTTACCCAGCTGTTGACCCACTTGCATCAACATCTACCATCCTCACTCCAGAGGTCGTAGGCGATAGGCACTACAACGTAGCGCGGCGCGTTCAGGAAGTTCTTCAGCGATATAAAGAATTGCAAGATATCATTGCCATCCTTGGTTTAGATGAACTCTCAGAAGAGGATCGAATTACCGTTGATCGTGCACGAAAAGTAGAAAGATTCCTCTCGCAACCCATGTTCGTTGCTGAAATATTCACTGGTCAACCCGGCGTTTTCACAAGCATTGATGACACTGTTTCATCATTTGAAGCCCTAGTTCAAGGTGACCTTGATCACCTTCCTGAACAAGCCTTCTACATGGTAGGTGGCGCTGAAGAGGTTGAGCGAAAAGCTGCAGAACTAGAAGCAGACGCGTAACCCAAGGTTTACTTTAGATAGGAGCGCATAAGATGCCTTTACGAGTAGAACTAGTTTCTCCCGAAAGAATCGTTTATGAGGGTGATGCTGAACTTGTGATAGCGAGAACCAGTGATGGAGAGATCGGTTTCCAGCCTGGGCATGTACCTTTCGTAGGTAACCTTGTGTCCTCAGTGGTTCGAATAGCTTTATCAGATGGGGGAGTTCAACGGATAGCAGTCCACAGTGGATTTGTTGAAGTATCCGACGATCATGTCGCTCTGCTCTCTGATGTCGCCGAACTCTCAGAAGATATAGATCTAGAAAGAGCAAAGAAAGCTTTAGAGAGCGCTCAAAACAACCTCAACGAAAATTCTGGAGATCATGAAGCAGCGGCAGCTTTACTACGAGCTGAAACACGCATTGAAGCTGCTTCCTAAAGATAATTATTGTTTAGATTTTAGCCGTTAGGTCCAGAACCTGGCTTAATGATCTTAGCGAATTCTTCTTCACCTAGACGTGCCTTAATTGCTGGTTCAAGGTCAGGTGCTCGTCTCAGCGTATGTCCACCATCAACAGCAATATTCTGCCCAGTTACCCAAGAACTCTGCTCTCCAGATAACCAGACGACAGCATCTCCTACTTCTTCCGGTTCGCCGACACGGCCCAAAGGCATGTTTTTCTTATAATCATCAATCACGTGTGGCAGGTACTCAAACATCATGGCAGTTGCCTCAGATTTGACTACCCCAGGACGAATTGAATTTATACGAATTCCAAATCCCCCTAGTTCGTCCGCAGAACTTCGAACCAGCATATCAAGGGCAGCTTTACTAGAAGAATACGCTGCGCGAAATCTTCCTCCTAAGGCCCCAGCGATTGATGAAATAGCGATTATCGAACCTCCATTTAAACGCATTGTCGCTGCTGAAGCTTGAATAGTATTAAACGCACCAATTACGTTTACCTCCAGCACGGAACGAAAAGTATCTGCATCCATTGTTAGAAAAGGGCCTCCAGCGCCTATACCTGCATTTGCAACTGAAATATCTAGCACACCATCAGCATTTGAAGCAATCGCAACAGCTCGATGAACATCATCTTCTTTTGTCACATCGCAAACAGCTATCTTAACGTCGTCAGGCTCAGCACATAAGGATTGCAAATCGGATGCCGCAGCTGTAAGAACGTCTTCCCTTCGCCCAGCGATTGTTACCTTAGCCCCTGCTTCAAGAAGGCGAATAGCGATACCACGCCCAATTCCCGTTCCACCTCCCGTAACTAAAGCATATTTTCCTGATAAGTCATTCATCGTATAACCTTTTTATTATTGTCTTAAGCGTAGTCAATTTCACTAATAGCGTTTAATTTATCTTGTGCGTGTTGAGCGTTGACTAAACGAACAGTTCCCGATTTCGAACGCATTACCAGTGATTGTGTAACGGTAGTATTACTTTCATATTGAACTCCGCGCAATAGGTCTCCATCCGTTATTCCTGTTGCTGCAAAAAAACAATTATCACCGGCAACTAAGTCATCCAAAGTCAAAGTAGCTTCAAGGTCATACCCCTCGGCAATTGCTTGAACTCTTTCCTCATCATTTCGAGGCCATAATTTTCCTTGAAGGTCACCACCCATACATTTCAGAGCGGCTGCAGCGATAACTCCTTCAGGAGTTCCACCGATGCCGAAGAGGATATCAGCCCCAGAGTCCGGCCAAGCTGTTGAAATAGCACCAGCAACGTCTCCATCTGGGATAAGACGAATTCTTGCTCCAGCTTCGCGTAGCTCTTCAATGAGATCATCGTGTCGAGGTCGATCAAGAACTACAGCAGTTAAATCCCTCACTGTTTCCCCTTTAGCCGTAGCAATAGCTTGGAGATTTTCAGTTGGTGTCGCATTAATATCAACGAGTCCTTTAGCTGAAGGGCCAACTGCTATCTTCTCCATATAAACACACGGGCCGGGGTCAAACATTGTATTCTCTTCACTCACAGCGAGAACAGCTATAGCGTTCCCGCGGCCTAACGCAGTGAGTGTAGTTCCATCAATTGGATCAACAGCTACATCGCATTTGGGTGATGATCCGTCACCTACTCGTTCGCCATTAAAAAGCATTGGGGCTTCATCTTTTTCTCCCTCGCCAATAACTACAATGCCGTCCATGCTCACGCTTCGTAAAACAACTCGCATTGCATTTACTGCAGCTCCATCGGCGCCTTCTTTGTCTCCTCGTCCCATCCACCGAGCAGCTGCCATTGCGGCAGCTTCAGTAACTCTGACTAGTTCCATCGCTAAGTTTCGATCGGGTGATTTTGCATCAGCCATACTTACTCCCAAATAGTGTTCACCCAAACGCTACAACCGCTGGGCCACATAAGGGAAGTATTAATCGTGAAACATTAAATTTTTTTATCCTCAATGCTGATCCAACATGTAGAAAGTTGACTATTGGACCTAATGTAGAAGTGTGTTATTGGCAGAACTTGAGATCTATCACTCAAGAACAAATGCTCCAACGCGCCGAGTCGCATTGGGTTACACTTACCTGCCGTTAAAGAATGGAACTGGTCAAGGAGCAGTTCTACTATCAGGAATAATTGCACGGTTTATGCCTGAAATTGACCAGGATTTTCATGATGACTATAAAAAATTACTGTATCAATTGCAGCGTGGGGAAAGAATATCCCAACCCCGATTACGCCATCGATTTCAAGAAGACATAATAGGGCTGGCGAGAACGGTTCATCAGTTACAAAACCACGAGGGAAATTATCGTTTCATTTTTGAACTTAACGAAGCAGCTGCTGAACAAAATATTCTTGCCGCCGCTTACACGATAAGCCAATTCGCTTATCGCGATAGGCCTGCAATCGTAAACCTTATGAATAAAGCATCCAAGTGGAGAGGAGAGGTTGGAACAGATTTCATATCGTATCTTTTAAGTCGGCATGATAGATTTCTTGCTGACCTTGGTCACGAAAGTTCTGAGAACTGGGCACTGCAAGTTTTAGAGATCACAAAAGCTAACCCTGACTCCGACAAGGTAAAAAGTCAGTTCAGAAAATTGTTGCGGTCTGCTCATCCTGACACAGGAGAAAGTTCCGAAAGAACGGATGTAGCTAAAAGAATCGAAGATCTCACCGAAGCAAGGAGGATACTTCTCCGGTAAGTAAGTTTTTGATCGGGTAAGAAGCAATCTATGAAACCTAAAGGCATGATTCTATTTCATGGAGCGGGAGGAAATAAAGATCACCGCGTTTTGAGAGAAATCGAAGAAGCCTTAGAGATCCCCGTACTAAGAAAAAACTTTAATTATCGAAAGCTAGGCAATAGACGACCACCTCCCCCCATCCTGAAGCTCGTTGATGAGGTGAATCAGGAATGCGCTGCTTACGCAAATAAATTGGGTGTCACAACAAGTAGCATCCTTATTGGTGGCCGGTCAATGGGTGGACGAGCTGCTTCTATGGCAGCGTCTAAGGGACTAAATGTGCGCGGGCTCGTTCTTTTGAGTTATCCGCTGCATCCAGTGAAAAAACCAGAGAAATTACGTGTGGATCATTTCTCAAATATAAAGAAGCCATGTTTGTTCATATCAGGTGATCGTGACCCATTTGGCTCGCCTTCAACTTTTGAGAAGTACCTTAAACTAATTGAAGCAACTGTGACTATAGAATGGCTTGAAGGTCAAAATCATGATCCAAAAAAAACTGCTCTCATAGTTGATAAATTGCAGAATTGGGTTCTGTCACTTCGTTAAGTGATGGCCTTGTCCTCTGGATTGAGGTCTTCAAGTTCCTGATTTGCTGATTCGGGAAAAAAGAAAATGATGATGAGGACCACAATAAAAGGGCATATCGAAAGAATCGTGAATGTTTTCCCGAAACTTCCTAATCCTTCAGACAAATACCCACATAAGAGTAACCCGACGGCGCTTCCAAGAACTGCGATAAGGGATAGGAATCCGTTTATCTGCCCTCGTTTACCAGTACCGAACATTTCAGCCCCGTATACGCCTAGAGAAGGACCTGCGCCTGCTGAAATAATGCCTGATAGGACAGCGACCGCCCACATTCCAAAGCCAGAAAAACTGTAAGCGCATACTGTAAAAAAGCTTCCCAACCCGACAGCGATCGCAGCGACAGGTTTCCTACCTTTTCTATCAGATAGCTTCGCCGCTATAGCAACCCCAATGATTTGAGGAGTGTGCGCAGTTACTAGGAAAAGGGTTATTTTAGCTGCACTAAAATTTCGTTCGTCTCGGAGAAATTCGTTGCGGAACTGGCTCGCCGGAGACACGAATATAAACAATAGAAAAGCAACTGCAGCAAGAAAAATGACACGTGAAATAATTAGCTTTTGTTTTCGGCTTGTACCAATATTTTTCGACAATTTTCTGTGATGTTGGTAACGTTCGCTTTCTTGAAGATTGGAACCTATCCACATAACAACTGGAAAGAAAAATAGTGAAGCGAAGAATAGAAGGCGCCAGCCACGAATATGTAAATCAGCGAGGAATAAGAACCAGACAGGAATCCCAGCTCCAAGTCCCGCTGTCAACGTCAGCAATCCAGCGATATAGGCTCTGCTTCCCTTTGGTGATGACTCAGCGGCCATGATACCTATGAGAATGCTAATAGATGTTGCAAAACCCCGAGCCATGGATTGGGTTACGCCCAAAGCTAATAAATTGGGAGCGAAAGCGCTCAGAAGCGATAAGCAACAACCACCCCACAAAGAAAAAATTAACAACTTTTTGCGCCCGTGACGGTCAGCTAATGCAGAAACAAGAACAGTTATTAAGGTTCCGATACGAATTGATGCCAGAAGAAAACCTTGAGCCCGGTCATCGGCTCCGAATTCTTCAGTAGCGAATGTAGCTGTCTGTCCGATAAGCGCTCCTAAAAAACCAGTAACAACAGCAGCGACACATAAGAAACTCACTTTTCTACTCGTTCTAGAATCAAACCGGGTCGGTGGCGCCCACCAGAAGGAATTCCCTGAATGGGACCGCTTCTTTAATGCTTTTTTTATAGGGAAATGGAGAAGTCCTTGCCAACAAGGGGAAGCGATTGTGTAACGAAAAGATTCGGTTACTTCAAAACCATCTGAGCAGGTGCTGACCTCAATAGATCGCTCATAATGGTCGAAGGGGCCTTCATCTAACGTAAATTCTCCAGCTTGGATCTCATATTCGGATAGGAAGGTATCGTCACGCGCCGTAAGGACCTTGTTTAACTCGTCCTTTTGGAGTACTCGGGTATGGGAAAATTCAGTCATCGTTTCCTAAATGTAAATAGGTTTTTCATGAAACATTTTAGTTTTGAGGGAATAAGGACACTCTCAGAGCATAATTGGATCATGGATCGTATCCTCGTTCGTCCAAGTGGGCCTCTTTCCGGAGATGTCACTATCAAAGGTGCAAAAAATTCTGCACTGAAACTCATGGCTGCTTGCACGCTAACTGAGGGGACTTTTCGTTTAAATAATGTTCCAGATATAACTGATGTTCGCCTTATGTCAGAACTTCTAGGATCGCTTGGAATGGATGTCAAAAGAATCCGTGAGAATACTTTAGAAATCGTTAACCCAGGGAATCTAAAACCTGAAGCCCCATACGAACTAGTAGAAAAAATGCGAGCGTCAATTGTGGTGCTTGGCCCGTTGCTAGCAACATATGGGACAGCGAAAGTAGCGCTTCCTGGAGGTGATGATTTCGGTCCGCGGCCGATTGATATGCATTTGCGTGGACTGGAAACGTTAGGTGCACAATTTCACTCCAAGCACGGGTATATAGAAGGCAATTGCGAGGGTTTGATGGGGGCCCGGATTGTTCTTGAATTCCCGAGTGTCGGAGCGACTGAAAACGTGATGATGGCCGCTGTGCGTGCAAAAGGGGAAACGATAATAGAGAACGCTGCCCGAGAGCCTGAAATAGCGGATCTGGCGGCTTTCCTTAACCGAATGGGAGGGAAAGTTCTAGGAGCAGGCACATCGACAATCGTTGTAGAAGGCGTTGATAAGCTCGTAGCGGTTGAGCATTCAGTTATTCCAGATCGAATAGAAGCAGCAACATACTTAGCTGCGACCGGAATAGCTGGAGGTGAGGTTAATCTGATTGGGGCTCGGTCAGACCATATGGATATGCTCTGCCAGAAAGTAGGGGAAATGGGGATGAGAATATCCGCTGATCCAAATGGTTTATGGGTGATGTGTAATAGGAGCCTACAGTCCGTCGATCTAGCTACGTTGCCGTATCCTGGAATAGCGACAGATTACAAGCCATTTCTTGTTTCAATGCTTGCAGTGGCCTCAGGTGTTGGGATCGTAACAGAAAACTTATTTAGTGGTCGGTTCCGATACGTTGACGAATTAATACGCATGGGGGCCGATATAAGAACAGAAGGACACCATGCTGTGATACGAGGAGTAGGAAGCCTTTCAGGAGCTCCAGTTCGAGCGCATGATATCCGGGCAGGTGCAGCGCTTGTTGTTGCCGCTCTGAAAGCAGATGGAGAAACAGAAATAAGAGACCCAGAACACATAGACCGAGGCTACGAAGGTCTTGTAGAAAATCTCTCCGTCCTTGGTGCTGATATTCAACGTTTAAGTTAAGTCTGGCTCTTAGGTTTTTTGGCGCGTTTGTTGGCTAAAACCAATAAAAAGAAAACCAATACTATAGGGGCGAGCACCATAAGGATCTCATCCCAGCCACCCTGATGGCCTAAAATATAGAACGATCCCATGTCAAAACAATAACAGCTGATGTTAAAGAAACCCGAGTTCCTAAACGTTTCAAGCTTGGAAATTAAATACAGCAGGAGAAGCCCCTGAGCTTAGTCCTAGCAAAGGCGGGGTAGTCCAACTTAAGAAAGATTTTTAAAGAGCGATGAACTTATTGCGCCCAACTATTTGGTTCTATCGCGTAAATAAAGCCTTGCAGACTCCGACGCTCTCCTCGTTTGGCAGTGTTCTTGTGAGCTATTTCTATCAGTTTTTCGATGGCTTGACGTCCGTCAAGTTCGCTAGATGAGAAATCTCCGTGTTCGTCAAACAGTCGTGTTCGCAATGATCGTGCTGTTTGCTTATGCCAGAAGGAAACATTCATTTCTGTATCTCCTTGGAATGAGGAGAACACGAGGTTTGTTGAACCTATAGTCGCCCATTCGTCGTCAATAATCGATGTTTTCGAATGAACATATATTTCTTCGTAACCCCACGTTCGTAAAGAAGCGAGAGCAGCTAGACAAAAATTCGGAAATTCTCCACATCTAGCTAAGGCCTCATAAGCTGCTGCTATACCAGGATGGGCTTTGGCAGCCGCCAACTCCGGCATAGCATCTGCCGGTACAAGGGCGAGAACGGGAACTCCTCTTTCCAGAGTTCTATGGATAACGTCGAGGCATGCTCTGCTTAAAAAAATCTGATTCTCAACATACACATATTCTTGCGCTGCTTCGAAAGCTTCGAGGTACTGTTGACGTACACTATTCTCGCCTTCAGGCAGGTCAGAATACAGATCAGGGAGAATGCTGCGAGTTATCTGCGCTCTGATACTCCCACGACTACCGGGTATTCTAGCCACTTCTGGTAAGTCATCAGTTCCACCTTCTGGCCAACTTCCAAACGGTTTGTTCTGTTCTGAAGCATGGTTCCATCGCATGACAAAATTTGTGTGTACGTCACTGGTAACAGGTCCTTGTATCTCGCAATGAACGTCATGAATATTTGAATATCTTTCGTTACGTTCACCAAACGTCGGCTCTTCATGCGATGAGTCCGTCATTGACCCTTGGGTGATATTGATTCCGCCAACGAACGCAATTTCACCTGGTTTTCCAGCATCAATAATCCAAACTTTTTGATGCTGGCAATTCTTCCCAACTGCGTCCCATCGCAGCTTCCAACGTGTACCTCTATCAGATAGCATTTCTGCTGTTGCCGCGTCAGCGCATAATGTGTCTTCTGCTTCAGCTGAGGGTCCTTCCGGATGCCAAATAAGTGCCCGAACATCGATCCCTCTGTCGGCAGCATTATCAAGAATGTCGAAAAATGTTCCGCGCTCGTTAGGGAACGTAGCTTCTGATTCAAGGAAAGCGATGCACACCCACACCGAAGAGGTCGCTGCTTCAATAGCTGAAGCGATTCGGTCAAACGCAACTCCTCCGTCAATTAGAGGGCTTATCGCATTATTATCTCTTACTGGGAAAAACGCTGATTCTGGACTTGGGATACCCATATGAAGACACTAGCTAATTAACGGGTTAACGGGTTCCTTTTTCTACTTGGTCCCTTAACAATTGTAAATTTTTTTTCCATATCATGGAAAGAATTTTTGCTCCCACGGGGTCCCGTAACGGACCACCCATCCAGAAAGGGAAATGCAAAGTTTCCTCCCACATAAACAAAGTTCCACCATCTGGTTCTTCCGTTAGGGAAAACCGACCTTCGCCTTTGACTAAACCCTCATGGATAACACCCATTGATTGTTGTGGAATCCATTCAGTGATTTCCATCCGGTCTTTCAGGCGGATAGGACCCACTTTGGTAGCACAATCAAATTGAGTGCCAACTCCACTACGTTTCTCTCCGATAAAAGTTATGCTTTCGGCATCTTTCATCCAACTAACATGATCAGCGACATCTTCAACAACCCGCCACACCTCTTCAGCAGAAGCTGCTATTTGCGTACTTACACGAATTGTTGCCATATACAATATTTTAGTAGAAGAGCGTGTTTAATGAACTAATGAACGAAGTGATTTCCGCCACAGCCACGTTCTTCATTTTTTTAAGTAGTCTTAAATCGTGACAAATGCAATAATTTACCTTGATAACGCTGCGTCAGCCCCAACACGTCAAGAAACGATAGAAGCAATGCTGCCAATTCTCGAAGAGAATTATGGGAATCCATCAGGGTCCCATTCATTAGCAAGGAAAGCCCTCCGCGCTATCGACGACGCAAGAGATATTCTGGCAGAAACCCTCGGGTGTCGAGCGAAAGAAATCATATACACATCTGGGGGAACCGAAGCAGACAACCTCGCTATTTTCGGAACACATAACGCTCTCGGCGGTACCATTATTTGCTCAGCAACCGAACACCACGCAGTTCTGGAACCCACAGAAACAACCGGAGGGCATATAGTTAGGGTAAACCCAGACGGATCACTTGACCTTAATCACCTCGCAGATCTCCTCAATGAAGAAATCAGACTTGTATCAATAGGGTTAGTCAACGGCGAAACAGGAATCATTCAAGATCTAGAAATAATTTCTAACCTTATTAAGGAACTTGCCCCTGATGCTCTTCTTCACACGGACGCCGTACAAGGGTTCCCTTGGTTAGATATTCCCGCTGCAACGGAAGCTGCTGATCTCATCAGTATCGCCGCACATAAATTCGGCGGCCCTAAAGGAATCGGATTACTCGTCGCAAAAGAAAAAGCGAAGCTTGCCCCGATGCAATTAGGCGGAGGGCAAGAACAAGGTATCCGAAGTGGAACCCAAGACGTAGCTGGAATCGTAGGAATGGCAGTTGCCGCAGAACAGACAGCGAATACAAGGCAGGCAACGATTGAACGCATTGAACCGCTTCGTAATGAGCTAGCTGATGGGCTTACGAGAATAATCGGAAGCCATGAAACAGGAGTGTTAAAAACCCCAAACGGTGAAACAGACAGGTCAAGAAAAATAGCTGGTTCTTGCCATATATGTTTTGAGCAGATAGAAAGCGAAGCGTTACTCTTCTTACTTGAACAGGATAATATTTTTGCATCAGCGGCTTCCTCCTGTTCAAGCGGAGCCCAAGACCCCTCACATGTCCTGGCTGCAATGGGCTATAGTCGTGAATTAGCTGGAGGGTCCCTAAGACTCTCTCTTGGGTATAAGACATCAAACACAGATGTAGATGCAGCTTTGGATATAATCCCAAGATCAATAACGAAACTTAGAGAAACCGGGTCATGAAAAACGCAAAAAAAATTCTTGTTGCCATGTCTGGAGGAGTTGACTCATCTGTCGCTGCAGCGGTGTTAATCGAAGAAGGTTTTGATGTAACCGGCGTAACGATGAAACTTTGGGGCGGCCCCTCCGATACCGGATGTTGTTCTGTGTCAGACGTGATTGATGCTCGAAGAGTTGCTGATCAGTTAGAAATACCCCACCACGTCTTTAACTTCGGCGATGAATTCGATGCCCATGTTGTCGAACCATATGTAGAAGCTCATGCTATTGGCCAAACCCCGAACCCTTGCATTGAGTGTAACCGGCATGTGAAATTCGATAAGTTATTTCGACGAGCTAACGCCCTCGGGTTTGACATGATCGCAACTGGGCATCACGCCCAAATCTCCGAAGAAAAAGGCAAGTTCCGAATCATGAGGTCAGTGGATCAGTCAAAGGATCAATCTTATGTGCTTCATATGCTTACTCAAGGTCAGCTCCAAAAACTACGATTCCCAATTGGGACAATGACTAAGAAAGAGGTTCGCGAAAAAGCGAGTGCGTTAGCCCTGCAAACAGCAGGGAAGGCAGATAGTCAAGATGTTTGTTTCATTAGTAGAACTAAAGGAGGGCGCCAAATTTTCCTCCAGGAACGTTTAGAGATGACTTCTGGGAAAGTCATCGATGCAACAGGAACGAAAATCGCTGAAGTAGATGCAGTTCAGATGGTAACCATAGGTCAAAGGAAAGGATTAGGGGTCTCTGGAAAAAGAAACCCGCGTTATGCAATCGACGTAGATGTTCAACAGGCAACTGTAACTGTTGGCCCCAAAGATGACCTTTTTTGCGAAGAAACGCCGATAGCCGATTTGCAATGGGTTGGAGAGCCTGACGAGAGAAATTTAGACATTCAAACTAGTGCTCATGGGAAAACTTCCTTAGCGCGGGTAGATGATCGTATTATTTGGGAAGAGCCTCATATGAAGGTAGCACCAGGCCAATCAATTGTTTTCTATAGAAACAATCAAGTAATTGGTTCAGCCATTGCCGTAAAAGCTAGTGATAACTTTCCTAAGTAACAGGAATAGATCGACGCTTTGCTTCGTCAACGGCTATTGAAACAATTGAAGGGGCTATAAGAAAAGAATCTATTGATGCTAGTTCGGGTGGAGCGAGCGGATTAATTTGTAAGGATAAATCTGCAGATTCGAAAAGAATTACTTCAATAGCTAAACCGAGGCTTGAAAGTGTTAAATCTTTTCCTTGAGAATTTGATACAGCAATTTTAAATTCTTTGATACTAGTTTTCCTGAGGAGAAATGGGTCGGTGACAACCATGCTGTCATGGAGGACCAAACCTGCTGGAACAAACACCAGCCATCGTTTCGTTAGAGCTGAAAGGGAACGATATGCAACAGCACAGCAGGCAAGACCAATAGTAATAAATAATAAACCAAGAAAAATATTTCCGGATGCGATTATAAGTGGTGGAAAAATAATTGTTGCTGCTACGAGAATCCATGCGAGCGGGATAGGGCCTAGAAGAAGCGGGCCAGGCGGGCGTAAAGGCACCCGAACTTCGTCACCGTACGACGAACCATTAATAAACCAGAAACCGACTGTGGGTAGTAGAGAAATTGAGGCTGCGATACTTGAAATAACCAGCAAGAATATCGAAGAAATCCCTAATTGCGACTCAATTGAACCCCAGATTGCGAGAACAACGGAAATAGGCACTAAGACCCGAAATAGGGTGAGTAAACTGGAAGAAGGAACAAGACAGACAGCAAGTACTATTGACCAAAGTAACCACAAACCTATAAAGGAAGTAATCTGAACAGGGTTACTGCGAGAAGACAGAGCAGAATCAAAGACGCTATAACCAGCAAAGGGGATACATAGCCATGAAAGGCGAAAAGCTAAGATCCAAGAATTTTTCGTCACATATGGATGTTCTCAGTTATAGAGGTGTTTATGCCAATCCTGCACCTGACTTCTTAGGGGAAAATTCCCATCATGTCTGACGAAGCAATCTTAAGAATAAAAGAACTTAGGGCTTTAATCAAAGAACATAATATTGCTTATTACGAAAAAGATGCCCCAGTGATCTCAGATGCGCAATGGGACACTTTGATGCGAGAACTAAGAGATCTCGAAACTCAGTTCCCCGATAATGAATTGACTGATTCCCCAACAGAAACAATAGGGGGGGCTCCAAACAAAATTTTTGCACCTGTTAAACACTCCGTCCCAATGATGTCTTTAGATAATGCTTTTGACATAAAAGAATTAGAGCAATGGACGCAAAAGGCACAAAGAAAACTCGAGAATGAACAAGTTATTAAGGAACTGGTTTGTGAACTAAAGTTCGATGGATTAGCCATTTCTATTCGCTACGAAGATGGGTACCTTATCCAAGCAGCTACCCGTGGAGACGGCTCTGTAGGGGAAGACGTTACTCATAATGTTTTAACAATTGCTGATATCCCGCACGAAATTAAAGGGGCTCCACCAGTGCTTGAGGTCCGTGGAGAGGTTTATCTACGTATAAGTGAATTTGAAAAGTTAAACAAAGAAGCTGAAAAGAATGGTGCAAAAAAATATGTCAACCCCAGAAACGCTGCAGCTGGATCACTCCGGCAAAAGGATTCGCGTGTTGCTGCTCAAAGAAATCTTTCCTTTTGGGCTTACCAATTAGGTGAGGTGGTGGAAGGGCCAATCTTAATATCACATTTTGAAACCTTGGAGTACCTTCGTGCGTTAGGCCTGCCCGTAAATCAGAATGCAAAGCGGATTCCTAACGATATAAGGGAGCTTGAAAGCTGCATAATGGACTTTAAGAAACGGCAACCGAATTTTGACTATGAATTCGATGGAATAGTTATCAAGGTAGACGAACTAGCACTCCAAGAAACATTAGGGAGTACAGCCAAAGCTCCGCGTTGGGCGATTGCTTATAAACTACCGCCTGAAGAAGAGGTCACGACTTTAATAGATATTGAAGTCTCCATAGGAGCAGCAGGATCAGCAACTCCATTTGCAAGATTAGAACCTATCTTTGTTGGTGGAGTAACTGTGTCTACAGCAACTCTCCATAATGAGGATCAGATAAGAGAAAAAGATGTTAGGCCGGGAGATAAAGTCATAGTTCGCCGAGCGGGAGAAGTAATACCTGAAGTTGTAAGACCTATATTGTCGGAGCGACCTACAGGACTTCCTAAATGGGAATTCCCTAGAACTTGTCCATCTTGTGGCTTCGAGCTTGATCGGCCATCTGGTGAGGCTAGACACAGATGTGAAAATTTTTTATGTCCAAGACAAGTTCGAGGACGAGTGGAACATTTTTCTCAGCGAACAGCGATGGATATTGAGCATCTCGGGGAGCAAACCATTGACCTGCTTGTATCGGAGGATCTTATTAAGGATGTTGGTGACTTGTATTCTTTAGACTTCAAAAAGATTGAGTCTTTTGAGGGCTTTGGGGAAACTTCAGTCAATAACCTGAGATCAGCTATTGAATCATCCAAATCTCGAACCCTAGGTAAACTTATCTTTGGACTTTCTATTCCTCATGTTGGTAGAACAAATGCTGATTTACTAGCTTCAGAATTTGGCCATATGGATGACGTCATGAAAGCAACGCTGGCTAACTTTGAAGCAGTTGATGGCCTTGGCCCTGTTATTGCAGAGAGTGTTTACGAGTATTTCAGAAGACCCGTCAATGTCAACGTCGTAGAGAAATTGCGAGTTGCGTCTGTCAACTTTACCGGCCCTGTTGACGAAGGATTAATAAAAGTATTAGCTGGTAAATCAATAGTAGTCACAGGAACTCTAGAGAGTTTCACTAGAGATGAAGCAGCGGAGACTATCAAAAAACGCGGTGGCAAATCCCCCGGTAGTGTTTCTAGCAAAACGAATGTATTAGTGTTGGGAGATAATCCAGGAGGATCTAAAGTTGCTAAAGCAGAACAGTTAGGGATTCCGATTCTGAATGAGACACAGTTCAAAAATTTACTTCAAACCGGGGAAATAGTCTCTTCATGAAATCTCAAATCGGAGCGGAAAATGACGTAAAAGCTATCTTTTGGGACTTCGGGGGTGTATTCACTGGATCACCATTTTTCTCAGTTAATAACTATGCAGAGACTTTAGGAACTGAAAGAGAATTACTTATCCGATTAGTTCTTGGGTATGGAATCCCCGATGGCGACCATCACTGGCACAGGCTTGAGCGAGGTGAGATCTCTATGGTTGAAGCCGCACAAGAGTCTGTAAAAGCTGTTACGCAAGCTGGAATTCATAATTTTAATTTAAAAGATTTCTTTTCCTCTATGGGCGGTAAAAGTGAAAACGCAGACAGAATGTTTGAAGGTGTACGTAAATATAAAAAATTAGGTATTAAGCAAATTATTCTGTCAAACAATATTCAAGAATTTGCTAAATCATGGAAACCTATGCTCCCCAAAGGGTTATTCAATGGAATTGTCGATAGCAGTGAGGTTGGCGTTAGAAAACCCGATCCCGAGATATTCAGGATTGCTCTTTTGAAAGCTGAAATAAAGCCAGCTCAGGCAATTTTTCTAGATGACTACCCTGAACATGTTAACGTAGCTCGGTCCATGGGCATCAGAGGAATTAATGTTGGAGCGAATCCTCTAAATGCACTGACAGAGCTGGATGAGATTTTAAAGGTCTTCTAAATTTACAGAGCTGTAAAACACCAATCAATTCTTTGGCGCTTTTCTGGATCTGATAAAGGCCAATATACTGCGGAGACACAATTACGGTCTCCGAGAAGCTCCGGGACAGCTCTTCCTTCTAGAGGCTGGTATAAAAACCTATTCAAAGTAGATCCGAAACTTCCGCTAGTCTCAGCGCTTTCTCTTGGGTTTTCTAAATCTCTCAGAACATTAATTTCGTCTGGCGGAATAGGTACTCCATTGATAGTGAGCTCTGCTTCATAGCCAGAGATTAGGTCGATACCAACAAAACTTTGTCTCAAGACTTCAGAATCGGGCTCTGGGAGAAGAGACTCGATAATCGGATTACCTTCGACTCTAATATCGCTGCTGCCTTGGCTTGAGAGTGCGAATCCTAAGATCACACCGCAGATTCCCATTGTCAATAGCAGGGGGCCGATGAGTCTAGAAAATAAGCTACGAGTTTTATCATTATCTGATTGAGTATTGTCCATATTCCTATTCTGCCAGATCTAAGAAATTCGTTACAATCGTAGAGCATATGCAAATTTGCTTAAGCGGGAATACGCTCTTTATGTGGATCCATCTTCATCACCTCACGTTGGAAAGGTCATTAACGGCCGATACCGACTCATAAGTTCCCTCGGTAGAGGTTCCCTAGGAGAGGTTTATCTAGCAGATGATATTCGACAGCGCCGTCAGGTCGCTATTAAAGTCTTTGACGATATACAGATTGGTCAAGAAGAATTTAAATCACAGTTCCGAGAGAGAGCACAGATCGTTGCTTCTCTTAAACACCCGAATCTAATTTCTATCATTGACTCAGGAGATGGTGAAATCCCTTTTATCGTTACCGAGTATTTAGGTGGCGGAACTTTACGCAGCATGCTAGAAAAGAATTCTTCATTAACTCCTTCACAAGCTGTTGTAGTAGGCATCGAAATTTCTAAGGTCCTTGATTACGGTCATAAGCGGGGAATAATTCGGTATGACCTTAGGCCGGAGAAAATCTTTTTTGACATTGAAGGAGATATAAAGCTTTCAGATTCTGGGCTTCTAGGCGCTACACCAGAGCATATTGAAACAGGGGTGAATAGATACGCCTCGCCCGAACAAACTGATAAGGAGACCCCCAGTACAGCAAGTGATATATACTCGCTGGCTCTGATTCTTTATGAAGCAGTTGTGGGCCTAGAGAAATTTGAGCTAGTCACACAAAACGACAGGAATAAAGAGATTACCGTCTCTGAAGCTATGTTCGGATCTCTTGCAAATCCAATTACTCTGGCCCTGTCGCGTGACCCAAGTGGTAGGCCAGATGCCGAATCCTTCCACGACATGTTGCTAGAGGCCAGTAAGAACTTAAGTCGGCCACAACCTTTACCTGTCGATAGTGGTTTACATACCAGTGTCGTTTCCCCTGTGGCTGACCAACAAGAAGATGAACATCTAAGTAGCCGGATTACATTTCAACAAAAGGTTAAAGGAGCATTTCGTTTCATAGGGTCACGATTAAAAAGATGGTCCTGGCTGTTGGCTATGGCAGCGCTAATTGCCGGGATTATTACCGTGGTTTACGCAACGAGTGATGAAGAAGTTATCAATATAAGAGAGGTTCCAGATGCGATTGGACTAACTCCTGAAACCTTCCTAAACGAAGTAAATGAATTTTGGAATTTGGAGGAGGCGTTAACTAGAAAAGATGGATCTAACTCAGGAGTAATTTTAAAAACAGTTCCGCCCTCAGGAGATCTCCTTCAAGAAGGCGAAACTATAACGTATTATGTGTCCCAAGGAGCTGAACTAAGGGATGTCCCGCTTGGTCTAGCAGGGATGACAATTCAAGATGCTGAATCTTCGCTACTAGGTGCAAAATTAACTCTTGGTAAACTAACGCAACAGCCAAGCGAGGATATTGCGATTGGGCTAGTCATCGGTTCATCAAGCCTAGTTTCTGAAATGCCAACAGGGTCTCCAGTAGATTTGCTTATTAGCTCGGGACCAGAACTTCGAACAGTCCCAGATAATTTAGTAGGCAATTCATTTGAAGAGGCTGAAACGCTAATAGTTCTAGAAGGATTAAAAGTTCTATCACTACAAATCTATGACCCTGATGTTCCTGAAGGAATTATCATTGCGACTAACCCCTCTTCCGGGAAAGAACTCTTACGGGGTTCTTTCGTTGAGTTAACCGTTTCGCTAGGCCCTGAGACCTCCCAATAAAGGATCCGAAACGAACTTTAAATGTTTTGTCAGTTAGAACAATAATGCTTGAAGGAACTAAGTCGCATGAGTTGGTAGACTCAACATAATGTCTGAACGAATTTCTTCCAAAGAAGTAGCACACGTTGCCTATCTTGCGAGGCTTAACCTAACTGACGATGAGCTTAATCTTTTTACTGAGCAACTTGAAGCAGTGTTAAGCCACGCATCAGACATAGAGGCTCTAGATCTCAGTGGCATTGAGCCTATGTCTCACCCACTTCCTGTTGAGAATATAATGCGCAAAGATAAACCACAGCCGAGCCTAGAACCATCCGAGTTCCTCTCAGCGGCACCAGCAGTAGAAGATGGAAGGTTCTTAGTGCCGAAAATTCTAGATGAGGAACTGTGACAAATACTGTTCCGAAGCATTACGAAAGAGCTAGTGAGATAGCTACTCGCGTGGCTTCTGGCGAAATTTCTGCTAGTGAAACGCTAGAGGGATATATAAACCGAATAGCTAAACATGAAAAAGATATTCATGCCTTTAACTTGGTAACTTTAGACGAAGCTAAGGCAACTGCTTTATCAACCGATAAACGAGTATCTAATGGTGAACAACTAGGCCCGCTAGCTGGAGTCCCAGTAGCAGTCAAAGATAATTTATGCACTAAAGGCATTCCAACTACAGCAAGTTCAAAGATCCTAGAAGGATGGATTCCCCCATATGACTCGACCGTTGTCAGGAGACTCAAAGAAGCTGGAGCAACTATCATCGGGAAAACGAACCTAGATGAATTTGCCATGGGAAGCTCAACGGAAAATTCGGCTTTTGGACCTACACATAATCCTCATGACCTCACATGTGTTCCTGGTGGGTCAAGTGGAGGAAGTGCGGCGGCTGTAGCAGCAGGATTTGCCCCAATAGCTATAGGATCTGATACTGGAGGGTCAATACGACAGCCAGCATCACTTTGTGGAGTTGTCGGAGTTAAGCCAACCTATGGTGGGGTTTCCCGCTATGGATTACTTGCGTTTGCAAGTTCATTGGATCAAGTGGGCCCCTTCGCTACATCTGTTAAAGATGCTGCAATTGTCCATGAAGTTATAAGTGGATATGACCCTTTAGATTCCACGAGTATTAAAGAAGGTCTTAATTCCTATACGGAATTGATAGGTCAAGATATTAATGGCCTCAAAGTAGGTGTTATAAGTGAACTCATGGGCGGTATTGAAGGAATTAGTCCTGAAGTAGTTGAACAAACAAAAAGAGCCGTAGCTGTTTTGTCAGAAGCAGGAGCAAGAGTTGAAGAAGCTTCGCTTCCAGCAGCTTTATATTGCCTGTCGGCCTACTATTTGATTGCTCCAGCAGAGGCCTCAAGCAACCTAAGTCGCTACGACGGTGTTCGGTACGGCTTAAGAGTAGATGGAAGCAATCTTGAAGAAATGAATTCCAACACTCGAACTGAAGGGTTCGGAGACGAAGTAAAGCGAAGGATAATGCTTGGAACTTATGCGCTATCAGCAGGATATTACGATGCCTACTACGGCAAAGCATTAAAAGTACGAAGACTTCTTGCTGAAAACTTTATCGATTTATATCAAAAATATGATGTCCTACTATCACCGACTTCTCCATGCACCGCATTCAAATTAGGAGAAAAAGTAAATGACCCGATGACAATGTATGTAAATGATATTTGCACTATCCCATCTAATCTTGTTGGGCATCCTGCGATGTCTGTCCCATTTGGTAAAGGTTCTAATGGAATGCCTATCGGAGTCCAGATATTAGCCCCTCCTATGCAAGAGCCAGTTATGTACCAAGTAGCCCACGCATTAGAAATGGCATCAGAATGACACAGCATATCTTTAAAGATAACTGGGAGCTCATCGTAGGTTTGGAAGTTCATGCTGAGCTTTCAACGAAAACAAAGCTTTTTTGCGGTTGCCTCAACCAGTTTGGAGATCAACCGAACACTAATGTATGCCCAGTTTGCCTAGGCTTACCAGGTTCTCTTCCAGTAGTAAATGAAACAGCAGTTTATTTCGCTATGCAGCTAGGGAGATCATTGCATTGCTCAGTGAGTCGATCAGTATTTGCACGCAAAAACTATTTTTATCCAGATATGCCAAAGGATTACCAAATCAGTCAATACGACTTGCCAACGAATCTTGAAGGCTACCTTGAGCTTCCAAGTGGAGAAACAATAGGAATCGAACGAGCGCATATAGAAGAAGACACCGGTAAAACTACCCACGTTGGAACGAGTGGGAGAATCTCTGGAGCTGACTACTCCTTAGTGGACTATAACCGTGCCGGTGTTCCATTGATCGAAATAGTAAGCAAACCCGAAATACGTACTATTGATCAGGCTAAAGCGTATGTTTCTGAACTACGAGGGATTATCTTGGCTTTAGAAATATCGGATGCAAAAATGGAAGAAGGCTCAATACGAGTAGATGCAAACGTTTCCGTTCGTGAACTTAGCGAGAATGGTTTAAGAACACGATGTGAAATAAAAAACGTTAATTCACTTAAATCACTTGGACGAGCAATTGACTATGAAGCGAATCGCCACATTGGCCTATATAAAAATGGGGAATCTCCGAAACAGGAAACACGTCACTGGGATGAAAACGCAGGAAGAACCCGTTCTGGCCGGTCAAAAGAAGATGCAGAGGATTACCGTTATTTCCCTGAACCCGATCTAGTTCCCCTCAACCCCAGCGAAGAAACAATTGCAAAGATTGATCAAGAGATGCCCGAATTACCTTCCAAACGAAGGGAAAAGTTGGCAAACCTAACTGGTGTGAAACCAAGTGACATAGCTTTGCTTGTAGAACGAAACCATGATGTCTTCGCTTTAGATGCTATTAGAGGCGGTGGGCAACCTAATCAAATAGTGAAACACCTAGTGAACAACTTATCTGCCGGTCTAGGAAAGTTAACAGCAGAAGCTTTAGCGGAATTGGTTCAAATGGAAAACAACTCAGAAATTACTAGTACGCAAGCAAAGAAAATGTTAGGAGAACTAGTCCAAAGAGGCGGCAGTCCGGCAGATTTAGCAACCGAATTAGGATTTGAGGCGATTGACACAAACGAAATAGAGAACCTAGTGGACCAACTCATTAATGAGCATTCTGATGAGTGGGAACGTTTTTGCTCAGGCGATACGAAAGTCCAAGGATTTTTCGTCGGTCAAGTAATGAAAGCTACATCTGGTCAAGCAGACGGAAAACTCATAAACCAAATTCTAAACGAACGCTCGACAAGTAAATAAGTACTGCTGGCGCATATATGCCCAACAGTAGGTTCTTTGCGGTACGGTCCAGAGTATGGGAGGAACATTGAAGAACCTATTTTCGAGTTCTGTAGCCGTTATTGAAACTCGTGCAACAGCTGTTGATGCATCATTCCTCTCAGTAGTGGAACGAACTTACCTAAAGAGTGTTTCGCAAAATCGTAAAAGAGAATACATCGCAGGTCGCTTCTGCGCTCGTAAAGCGATGGAGTCAGCAAACATATCCCCGGAACATATTCTGATAGGAGAAAAAGGTGAGCCAATCTGGCCTTCCAATATCGTGGGGTCAATAACGCATTCACATGGGTATGCTGCTGCTGCAGTCGCAAAAAAATCAGAGGTCCTTTCTTTAGGTATAGATGCAGAAACGGACGAACCTCTATCTCCGAAAGTACTTCAGAGAATCGGTAATGATCAAGAACAAGAATGGGTGAAATCCCTTGATAGCTCACGTATCCAAAACCCAGGGAAAATTCTCTTTTCAGCGAAGGAAGCAACATACAAAGCTTGGTATCCCATTACTCAAGAGTGGTTAGGTTTCAAAGAAGTGTTCATTGATTTCCATGATGGGAAAAACGCTTTCACGGTCCATATTCAAAAAAACGGTCCTATTAGAGAAATGCATGGAAAGTACACTATTCGCAAAGGCGTAATCGTCACAGCTATTGAAATACCTTCCCCACAATCTGAGATTCAGTCGTGAAGCGAAATACTAAGTTCCTCTTTAAAAGCTCTGCGAAGATCTCTGTTATTCTGCCAGCACTGAATGAAGAGAAAAGAATTTCTCCTTTATTGAACGCTCTGCGTTCAATATCCATCGATCCCCAGAATATTGAACTTATCGTAGTTGATGATGGAAGCACTGACGACACGAGTTTGCTCTGTCAGCAAGTCATCAATGATTTCTTTCCAAAAGGGAAAGTGATAACGAAATCTAAAAATGCTGGGAAAGGAAGTGCGCTACGAACCGGAGTAGCGGCTGCGAATACGCCAATAATCATCACCATGGATGCAGATATGGCAACTGACCTCCAGGCAATTGACTCAGCTTTATTAGCGCTAGAAACCCATGATGTAGTTGTTGGCTCACGAAATTTACAAGGATCAACGACTCATGGGACATCAACAATTCGCCGAACAGTAACAACTGGATTCTCATTCTTTAATCGATTAATGACAAGGCACAACGTATCGGATACACAATGCGGGTTCAAGGCGTATCGAGGGCCAGCAGCAAAGATACTTTTCGCAACATCAGTAATAAATGGATTCTCTCATGACGCAGAAATTCTTGATCTTGCATTTCAGAGCAATCTTTCAGTACAGGAAATAGCTGTCAATTGGACTGCGATCCCAGAGTCAAAAGTCAGAATCATAAAAGACTCGTACGAATCTTTCTACGAATTTTGTGCATACCGTATGAAACTTCGGAAACCGCAACCCATTCAAGGGCTAATGGTTGCAAGTCAGTTGTATGACTCTTTTTTAACTGAGGAGATACTCCATAGCATTCCAGACGGGAGTTTATGCCTACAACGAGATACAGGAATAGAGATATTATTCACAAACCTAGAAAATGGTAATGAATTACATTTAGGCGATGATCTGCAAAAAAAATTCGCCAATTATGAACTAAGCCGGACAAGTTATTCCAAAGGCGATTTCTCTAGGATCTTGTAGATGTCACTAACTGGTTCTTGATACCCGCTGACGGTAACATCGTCTATAGGAACGAATAGGGATTATGAGTAAATTAGGAAACTCCACACACAGGTTTCAAGGAACTATCGGGAAGACTCTTGATGAGTCCGAGGCATGGTTTGAACTCCCTAAACACCCTGGTGAAGAAACCCCGAACGTAGTGGTGGTTCTATTAGATGACACGGGATTCGCTCAATTGGGATGCTATGGATCGTCAATCGATACAAAAAATATTGATGCTTTAGCAACTCATGGACTTCAGTTCACAAACTTTCATGTCACGCCGCTCTGTTCACCTACAAGAGCAGCGCTTTTAACTGGTCGATCCCAGCATGCGGTTGGAATGAGATCAGTTTCTAATTTCCGCACTGGATTCCCACACATGCTCGGTCACATAACTAATGAGGCAGCAACTATGGCTGAGATTTTCCAAGCAGAAGGTTACGCCACTTTTTGTGCTGGTAAATGGCACTTGGCTCCGATGGAAAATTGTTCAGCCGCTGGCCCGTTTGACCAATGGCCTCTTGGTAGAGGGTTTGATCGTTTCTATGGTTTCCTAGAAGGAGAAACAGATCAATTCCACCCTGACCTTGTCAGAGATAACCATTCTGTCGAACCCCCTGCGAAACCAGAAGATGGTTATCACCTAAGCGAAGATATTGTTAACAACCTTCTGGAAATGATTGCTGACTCAAAAGGAGTTCGACCAGATCGCCCGTTCTTTGCATATCTCCCTTTCGGGGCTACTCATGCTCCGCACCAAGCTCCCACTGATTACTTAATTAAGTACAGAGGTGTTTTTGACGAAGGTTGGGATGTCTTTCGAGAGCGGTGGCATAACCGCCAGTTAGAACTTGGAGTAATTCCATCCGGAACACAACTAGCTCCCAGAAACCCTGGAGTCGAGAAATGGGATGAATTGCCAGAAAATCAGAAACGTTTGGCGGCGCGTCTCCAAGAAGCATTCGCAGCTTTCCTTGATCACACAGATGACCAAATTGGTCGCCTAGTAAATGGTTTGAGCGATGCAGGTCAACTGGATAACACAATCTTCATTCTCCTCTCAGATAACGGAGCGTCTCAAGAAGGAGGGCCATTTGGGGTTATGCACGAAATGAAGTTTTTCAATGGGATATTAGAAACCCCTGAAGAAGCCATTAAAAATATTGATGATATAGGTGGACCACACAGTCATACCAATTACCCATGGGGATGGGCGCAAGCAGGGAATACCCCATTCAAATGGTACAAACAAAATACTCATGAAGGGGGCGTGCATGTCCCTATGATCATTCATTGGCCTAAGGGAATTGAGGAGAAAAACCAGGGTTCTCTACGAAAACAATTCGCAAATGTTTCTGATATTGCACCGACTCTATTTGAGATACTAAACATCCAAGCACCTAAAACGTACAAAGGTATTCCGCAGATTCCTATTACAGGTCATTCCTTTGCTCATCTTCTTGCAGACCCAAACGGGATTTCTAATAACACAGTTCAATACTTTGAGAATATGGGCAGCAGGGCGCTCATAGCAGGAGAATGGAAAGCTGTTTGCCGCCACCAACACGGAGCGGATTACGATACCGAGCGATGGGAATTATACAAACTCACTGATGACTGGTCCGAATGCAATGACCTCGCTGAAGCAGAGCCAAAAAAATTGATAGAGTTGCAGAACCTATGGTGGCAAGAAGCTGAAAAGCATGGCGTTCTTCCACTCGACGACAGAGGATTTGAATTATTCGGAGCACGATTCAGAGACCTGTCTCCTCACCCAACTAGCCGAAGATATGTTTACAGGCCCCCAATGTCTCCTATCCCAGCTCAGGCAAGTGCAGCTATCGGCGGAAGAAGCTTTGACTTAACAGCCACAGTCACTCGAGAAAAAAATGACGAAGGGGTACTCTTCTCAACAGGAACAGAGAATTCTGGCATATCAATATTCATACAAAAGAATCGCTTCGTTGTAGATTACAACGCATTCGATCACCATTCGGTTGTAACTTCCACAGTTGAAGTCCCAACTGGGAATTCAACGCTTCTCGCTCAATTCCGCAGACTCGAAAATGGTGGAATAATTGAAATCTATATTAACGGGGAACCATCCGGATCTATAGAGGTTCCCCTGTTTATGAGAATGATTTCTTCCGTAGGCGTAAGCATAGGTTATGACCACGGATCAGCTGTCTCATCTCAATATGAAAGCCCTTTTCCTTTTGCAGGGAAACTACACCAGATTGAAATCCAACTCGTAGCAAAAAGAGCACCCGATGCCGATGAAGCTCAGGCGCGAGCTGAAAACGCAAGACAATAGATCGTTATTGATCAGGAGGAAACAATGATCGCTATCACTTTGCTCGGAACTGGCTCTCCAATACCTGACCCCAATAGGGCTGGACCAGCAACTCTTATACAAGCTGGTAAAGAAAACTACCTAGTTGACGCAGGTAGAGGAGTTCTCATGCGGTTGGCAGCAGCAGGATGTGGCGCCAACATGTTAAATGGTGTCTTAATAACTCACCTTCATAGTGATCACATAACTGACTTAAATGACGTCATCACATCTGCTTGGATTGCTACGTTCGCAGAACAGGAACCTCTTCAAATTGTTGGCCCGCCTGGGACGAAAGAGGTGGTTGACAGGCTTTTGCATTTCCTTAGCTTCGACATTAAATACCGAATAGATCATCACGAAGACCTTAACGAACCTCCCGCAGTGAATGTCACCGAAATCGAAAGTGGAGTAGTGGAATTAAAGGGTGACGTCAAAATCTCTACTGAACTGACAGACCACCATCCAGTAGGTCCCACTATTGCTTTCCGCTTCGATCATGGAAATGACGCTGTTGTTGTAGCAGGAGACACTATTCCATGTGCTGGACTGGACAAATTATGCACCGGAGCGAAAGGACTTGTTCATACCGTTATACGTAAGGACATTATTGAGAGTATCCCTCTCCAACGCCTACAAGATGTTTGCGATTACCACTCTTCGGTTGAAGAAGCTTCACAAACTGCAGAACGCGCCGGAATAGAAACACTTGTCTTTACACATTATGTACCTGCCTTTCCTTCAGGACAAGAAGAAGAATGGGAAAAGATCGCAGCCCAACATTTTTCCGGAAGAATTGAACTAGGCGATGACTTACATAGGGTAGAAATAGGAGAGTAGAGGAAGAAATATGCAGATAATACGAACCCCAGACAGCAGATTCAAGAGCTTACAGAACTACTCATTCAAGCCAAACTATGCAGTCATCAATGATGCTGAAGGTGGCAATTTGCGCGTTCATTACCTAGACGAAGGCCCAGAAGGCAAGGACACTATCCTATTACTCCATGGAGAACCCTCATGGAGTTACCTATACCGGCACATGATTCCGATACTTGTAGGAGAAGGTCATCGGGTAGTAGTACCAGATTTAGTTGGCTTCGGTAAAAGTGACAAGCCAATTGACCAAAATGACTACTCTTACGCCAGACATGTTGAATGGATGAGAGAACTTCTTTTTGACCACTTAGATCTAAACGAGATCACTTTTTTTGGACAGGATTGGGGCGGATTAATTGGGTTGCGACTAGTCGGACTTAACCCAGAGCGTTATGCAAGGGTTGTTATCGGAAATACCGGCCTTCCCACCGGGAAAGGAGAAGCAACGGAGGCCTTTCTAAGATGGCAAAAATTTTCACAGATAACTCCAGAATTTCCAGTAGGGAACCTTATCAATTCTGCCTGTGTGCGGGATCTCAGTCCTGAAGAAATCAACGCATATGATGCGCCTTTCCCCACTGATGATTACAAAGCGGGAGCAAGAATCTTCCCATCTCTCGTCCCCACAAGTGAAGAAGACCCTGCCAGCAAAGACAATGCTAACGCATGGTTATCGCTCAGTGAATTTACCAAACCTTTCCTCCTCGCTTTTAGTGATAGCGACCCTGTAACTAAAGGTGGAGACGCCCCATTTTATGCGAAAGTACCTGGAGCTAAACAGCAAAACCACGTAACAATACAATCAGCGGGGCATTTTCTCCAAGAGGACAAAGGTCCAGAACTTGCCGCGCTTATTAACGATTTTATTGCTGGCACATAATACTTGGAAGAGATCAACTATGGCATCACCAAAATACGGAAATGTTGACTACGACTACGCTATGCAACTTGCTGCTACCCCTATGAATGAAGATGGACCTATCTGGATGGTTAATCTCATGAAATACCATGACGTAGCTCAGTATGAAGATGAAAACACGACAGAAATAACAGGTCGAGAAGCTGACGATCGTTACACGCCACTAGGACCCCTTGAAGCAGTAGGGGCGGAAATCGTTTACCTTGGGGAAGTTGAAAACAAACTTCTAGGCGATCATCGAGACTGGGATCGGATAGCAGTTGTGAAATACCCGACAAGGAAATCATTTATCGATATGCAAGAAAGAAAAGACTTCCAAGATAAACACGTACACAAGGAAGCAGGGATGAAAGAAACAATCGTTATGAGCTGCTTGCCCATAGATTTCCCGAATGCACAAACATCCCTTTCTAATCCGGACAATGTGGAACATCAGCCGAGTAAAGAAGATAGCCCAATCATAATTTTGCATGTAGTTAGATTTAACGAAAGTTCAATGTTAGGCGAGACCCCAGAAGAAATGGATGCTTATACTTTGAGAGCTATTGATGCCGCTATTCAACATGGTTTTGGGATCTCTGGTTGGTTCGGAGTGGAAGGAACAATCGTCGGTGATGGGAGAGCGTGGGATCAGGTTAGATTTAATTCTTTCCCAAGTAAAGCGGCTTTCATGGCTGTAGTTCAGGACCCAGAAAGACTAGAAGCGCAGAAAGCGTATAGGGATATAGCGACCTCAGATACGTATTCGTTAATCGTTCGAACAGTATTCGATAAAATTGCTGATTCAATTGGGAAATAAATCCGAAAGGTGAGAGCTATAACTTGATTAAGTTAAGAAATCATTATTTAAATTTAATGTAAAGCGAGCACGCTTTGAATAGGAAATGCGGCTCAGTAGACAGTCCGGGTTTGGCTAACTATCGGTGACGCAACCGTTTGATGCATCTTCGACGAGACGGATGTACTTCCATAAGGTGCCCGATGTGGCTTTGAACGGCGGCGCTACCCATTGTTCGGCACGGGCAGTGAGTTCGCTTTCGGTTATTTCTATAGTTATCTCGTGGCTCTCGTCATCAATCGTGATGATATCTCCATCATTCACTAAAGCGATAGGTCCACCTTCTTGAGCTTCGGGAACGACATGTCCAACAATGAAACCGTGGCTTCCGCCTGAGAACCGACCGTCTGTGATCAATGCTACGTCATCAATGAAACCTGCGCCTGCTAGCGCGCTGGTGGGAGTGAGCATCTCTGGCATTCCTGGCCCACCCTTTGGCCCTTCATAGCGAATAACGATCACATCACCTGATTGGATCCGGCCTTCTTCTAGTCCAGTGATCATATCTTCTTCAGAGTCAAACACTCGTGCTGGTCCTGTAAAGAGTAATCCTTGTTTGCCAGTGATTTTGCCAACTGATCCGCCTGGAGCGAGGTTGCCGCGCAAGATAGAGATATGCCCTCTTGACTTCACTGCGCTGTCGAGCGATGAAACAACGTCTTGGTCTTTGAGGAGACGCGGGACTTCGGATAAATTTTCCCCTAGTGTCTTTCCTGTTACTGTCATCTGGTCGCCGTCAATCATCCCCTCGTCGAGCAGGTACCGCATTACACCAGGGACCCCGCCAACTTCATGAAGGTCTTCCATTACGTACTGACCTGACGGTTTCAGGTCGGCAAGGAGTGGGACTCGTGAACTTGTTGCGAGCCAGTCGTCGAGGTTTAGCTCTAGTTCGAACGCTCGAGCCATGGCTATCATGTGTAATACAGCGTTGGTTGATCCACCGAGTGCCATTGTCACGACCATAGCGTTCTCTAGTGACTCGCGAGTGACAATTCGGCGCGGTGTTAATCCTTCTGACAGGAGCATTTCCATCATTGTTCCTGCAGCAACACACTCTTGAATCTTTGCGTCGTCCTCAGCGGGGGTGCATGACGAGTAAGGAAGACTTAAACCCATAGCTTCAATTGCGGTGGCCATTGTGTTCGCAGTGTACATTCCGCCACATGCCCCAGCTCCAGGGATAGCACACGACACAATGGTCTGCCGTTCTTCCTCGGTGATCGTCCCTGCGAGGAATTGCCCGTAACTCTGGAAGGCCGATACAACGTCCAGTTTTTCTTCAACGCCTCCTATGGTGCCGCAGCCAGCTCGGATTGTGCCGCCGTAAACCATAATCGCTGGTCGGTCTAAGCGACCCATCGCTATGACACAGCCCGGCATGTTCTTGTCACAACCGGGTAAGGTGACGAGCCCGTCGTACCATTGGGCTGCCATTACCGTTTCTATCGAATCAGCGATTAGGTCACGGCTTTGTAGTGAATAGGACATGCCATCGGTTCCCATGGAAATCCCATCAGAGACGCCTATTGTATTAAATCGCATACCGACAAGACCAGATTCAACTACCCCTCGTTTAACATGGACGCCAAGTCCGTCGAGGTGCATATTGCACGGGTTGCCCTCATACCAGCATGCAGCGATACCGACCTGAGGCTGGTTTAGGTCGGATTGGCTCAGACCGGTGGCTAGGAGCATCGCTTGGGAAGCACCTTGGCTCTTAGGCTGCGTGATTCGTGACGAGTGGATATTCAATTTAACTGGTTGTTCGTTCATAACATCATCGTTTTCTTTTTGCTGCATGGCTGACGGGAGAAGGCTTTCCGTCATTGATACGGCAGGTTAGCAGGTTTTTGCTAGTTTCAAGTTGCGAACTCCGAAAACGTAGCGACAACTGCCATAGACGAGATTGTTGTCCCGAGGATGGCTCTTTCTTGAATTCATCGACGAATTCTCCGGATATACACGACGTTGTAATCTGACCGCTAAAGAATCCTTCGATACATGAGGCAATCTCTCAAATAGCGTTTGCTAAAACTTATGGCACTCCTGTCTGCAAGCCCCGCAGATCTCTAACTTAGACAAGCTAAATCAGCATTAGTTTTTCCATACCCCAGTCTTGTTGCTGAAGTTTTGTGCTGCTTTGGTCATCCATTCAAAGTTTGTTTTTCGAGCTAGGGAGGAGGAGATTGAGGCTATTTCCTCTGGAACCTTGAGAAGAATTTCTTTTGGAACCATGATTGCATCTCTTGGAGCAACTGCTATCTGAGGGAGGCGAGATAGGCATTTACTCATATGATCGGTATTGTCGTAGAAGTTCTCATCTTGAATTTGAAGCCATTTATCTGCTCCCATAATTACTAAATCATACCCATGAGCGATATCAGCAATAAGTTGAAGACTCGTTTGCACAATTCTCACCTGTGGAATACCAGCAAAAGAAGTTTCAAGAATGTCTATTCGCTCTTCAAGAGTCGGTCTCTCGATTATCGGCTTGGCTAACGCTACTTCGGAAATGGCGAGGTCAATGTCGGTTAAATTGTGCTGCCGAATTGCAGCTTCGACAATGGATACATGGCCCACTGTAGGAGGGTTGAACGATCCAGGGTAAACGGCAGACGTCATTGTAACGAAAGGTCCTTATCTTCTAGTTCGCCAGAGATACCAAAAGCTTTCAAAATAATCATCAAAGCTAGACAAAGAACTGTTGTCATAATTATTGATAAAGGCCTCATTCCGTAATTCTGGTAGACCATAGCTCCAACGATCGCTCCAAAAAATCTACCCAGTGCCCAGCCAGCGTAGACAAAGCCCATCATTGTTCCTCTTGCTTTTCTGTCCAACTCTGTGCAAGTAGAGAGCATTGAAACAATTACCGATTCTGTGCAAGCAAACCATAGGGAAATTAACAACAGCGCAACCCAAATAGAGGCCTCGCCAACAGGAAGAGAAATCGAAAGAGGAAGTGATAGCAATAATGCAAATTTCACTACTTTAATCTTCCCGAATCTATCACCGAACAAAGTAACGGTTCCCGAACCAACTAATTCAGCTACTCCTATTGTAAGAGCTATAAAGCCAAGACCCGAAGTTGATAATCCATGTTCATCCTCAAGAAATGCTGCAAAAGTAACGAGCATCATCATATGCCCACAGCCAAGAGCAACCATACCAAGCAGAGCGTGACGCGCAGTTGGGGATAGGCGAGAAGGTAATAGAATTTCAGTCCTCCTTGGGCTTTTGGGAATGAAGATATGAAAAATAATCCCAGTGACAATGCAAAGGATTGCCGTAACAAGAAAAGGAGTACGCCATGTTCCAGCTTGTATCAGAACTGCTGCTACTGGCATGCCAATAATGAAGGAAAGGGCCCAAGTAGTCTCAATCAAACCTATAGCTCTTGAACGGTTGCTGAAGGGAACTGAAGCACCTGTCCAAGAACTGGACCCAATGTCAAAAGAGTTCTTTGAAACTGAAGCGAGAACAAGTGCAAATATGAAAAGAATTAATCCTGAACTTGCTCCCTGTAAAGCTGTAGCCATGCCTAACCCGCATATTCCAGCAACCATAGTTTGTGTCGTCCCGCGCCTATCAGACATTCTCCCTACCAAAGGGCTAGAAACTTCAACAAGGTCCCTCATAGCCAAAGCCGTTCCCATAGCGCCTGTAGAGACACCTAAGCCTCGGGAAATTGTCGGTAAGAAAGGAAAAACTAATCGGTAAGCAATGTTAGAGATGAATCTCCCGAAAGTGATCAGGATAAGTCCTTTAGGTAAGTCGGTAAAAAAATTTCCCTGACTGGTTTCGTTTTTTCTATTAAATACCACAAAACGAGGGTACGAGAATAACAAGCAACCACCACTAAAAAACTCGTATTATTGCATTTTCGTAAAATCTAGTTGACTTCTATGCCTTTACTGTCCAACTAATGGATACCGTAAAGGGGTCAGTTAGCGTAAATCGCATAGAGGTAGCGAAATGAAAACCAACGGTGGAAAAGCCTTAATGAAAAACCTTGAAGCCGAAGGGGTCGATCTTGTTTTCGGCTTGCCAGGAGGGGCAATTCTTCCTGCTTATGACCCGTTAATAGACTCATCGATACGACACGTTCTTGTACGACATGAACAAGGTGCTGGTCATATGGCAGAAGGTTATGCTCATGCGACTGGAAGGCCTGGTGTTGCGCTCGTAACTAGTGGCCCTGCAGCAACGAACATGGTTACGCCACTGGCTGATGCAATGCTTGATTCAGTGCCTTTAGTTTGTATAACAGGGCAGGTCGCCAGTGGTGCAATAGGGTCAGACGCATTTCAAGAATGCGATACGACCGGAATAACCATGGCTGTTACCAAACATAATTTTCTAGTAACTGAAGCGGAACAGATTCCCCAAGTTATTCATGATGCCTTCTATATAGCTACCACCGGCAGACCAGGGCCTGTTCTTGTAGATATCCCAAAGGATCTTGTTGATGCTAATAACCCAGCATCACAATTTGAAGACTATGAACCTTCAGGTCATGATTTGCCTGGTTATAACCCAATGACAGAACCAAACGCTCAAGAAATAAAAGAAGCAGCTGAACTAATTTTCAGATCTCAGAAACCAGTTATTTATAGCGGGGGTGGAATCTTAAAAGCACGCGCTGCAGAACAGCTTAAAGAGTTAGCTGAACTGTTAGATATTTATGTAGTAACAACACTTATGAATAGAGGCGGGTTTCCTGACGATCACCCGCTAGCTCTTGGAATGCCAGGTATGCACGGTAACTACACCGCTGTTACTGCTCTCCAACAGTCAGACTTACTAATTACTTTGGGTGCGCGTTTCGATGACAGAGTAACTGGTAAAGTCGATTCTTTTGCTCCTGACGCAAAAATCATTCATGCCGATATTGATCCAGCAGAGTTTAACAAAGTGCGTTCCGTTGATGTTTCAATACAGGGGGATGTTGGAAGAACAATAACAGAGTTAATTAAAGCTATTAAGCAAATGCAAGAGACTGAAACCCACGCCGACCGATCTGCATGGAAATCGAAGATTAGCGGATGGAAAGAGAAGTATCCCCTTGTCTATGACGAATGGCAAACAGGTGAAGGTCTAAAACCCCAATACGTTATTGAAGAAATAAGGGATAATACTCCTGACGATACAATCGTTGCTTCAGGAGTCGGTCAACATCAAATGTGGGCCAGTCAATTCTGGAACTTTAATCATCCTTATACCTGGATAAATTCTGGGGGTTTAGGGACAATGGGTTTTGCTGTGCCAGCTGCAATTGGAGCGAAAGCTGGTAAACCTGACCAAATGGTTTGGGCAATTGATGGAGATGGTTGCTTCCAGATGACTAACCAAGAGTTAGTTACAGCAAGGTTAGAAAATTTCCCGGTAAAAATAGCTGTCTTAAATAATGGGTATTTAGGGATGGTGCGCCAATGGCAGGAACTATTCTACGACGAACGTTATAGCGAAGTTCACCTTCAATCTGACCTTCCAGACTATAAAATGCTAGCTGAATCTATGGGTTGCATAGGTATAAGAGTTGAGTCCCCAGAAGAAGTAAAGCCAGCAATAGAACAGGCGAACGAAATAAATGACCGGCCAGTAGTTATAGATTTCCGGACTGAAGCTAGTGAGAATGTTTACCCTATGGTGCCGGCAGGTAAATCAAATAGTGACGTAATCGTTCATCCATCTCAAGGAACCAAAAAGTGAATTCCGTAAGCTTTCACACCCTTGTCGTTAGGGTCGAAAATAAGCCAGGAGTGCTAGCACGCGTTTCAGGCTTATTCGCACGAAGGGGTTTTAATATCGAATCGCTAGCAGTTGCCCCAACAGATAATGACTTGTTTAGCCGCCTCACGATAGTTGTGGATGCTGAATCAGCACCTATTGAACAGGTTGTCAAGCAGTTAAATAAATTAATCAATGTTGTAGAGATACAAGAATTATCGCCAGAAGTTTCGATTAGCCGAGAGCTTATTCTCGCTACTGTTCAAGTTGCAGAGGGGAAAGAAGATCAACTTATGCGTGAAATTGAATCATTTGAAGCAAATGTCTTAAGTGTCGGGCAACAGAAAATAGTGGTTTCGCTCTCTGGAACCCCCCAAACGATAAACGAATTTGAAACGATATTAGAAAATTACGGAATTATTGAAGTGCAACGGACAGGAATAATTGCACTTGCTACTATCGCATAAGTGTTCAGGGAAAGAAGATAACAGCCAAATTTATAAGGAGAAATAGTGGCAAACATCTATTATGAAGCCGATGCAGATCGGTCACAGATTGAAACAAAAAGAATTGCTGTGCTTGGGTATGGGTCCCAAGGGCACGCGCATGCGTTAAACCTAAAGGAATCCGGTATTGATGTCGCTGTTGGTTTGCGTGAAGAGTCAAGCTCTGTAGCTAAAGCTCAGGAAGCTGGACTTCAAGTTATGAATATCTCAGAGGCTTCAAAATGGGCGAATGTGATAATGATTCTTCTACCAGATACAGATCAGGCAGAAATATATGAAACTCAAATAGGGCCAAACCTAAACGAAGGTGACACTTTAATGTTTTCGCACGGTTTCAATATCCGATTTGATTTAATCCAACCTCCGTCAGATGTCGACGTTGTTATGGTCGCTCCAAAGGGTCCTGGGCATCTGGTGAGAAGAACCTATGTTGAAGGTGGAGGTGTTCCATGCTTGATAGCAGTAGAAAATGACCCTTCTGGCAATGCAAAGGAATTTGCGTTGGCTTATGCCGATGCAATCGGAGGGGCAAGAGCAGGAGTTATCGAAACAACGTTTACCGAAGAGTGCGAAACAGACCTTTTCGGAGAGCAGGTTGTTCTGTGCGGTGGTTTAACTGAGCTTGTCAACAGTGGATTCAATACGTTAGTAGGGGCTGGGTATCAACCCGAAATAGCTTATTTCGAGTGTCTACATGAGCTGAAATTGATCGTAGATCTAATGTATGAAGAAGGTATCGCTGGTATGCGGTATAGCGTTTCTGACACTGCTGAATATGGTGACTTGACTAGAGGTCCAAGGGTTATAGATGACCATGTCCGCCAAACAATGCAGACAATCCTAGAAGAAATTCAAAATGGAACTTTTGCTGAAGAATGGGTCGCAGAAGCAAGGGGTGGACGTAAACGATTCTTAGAGCTAGAAGCAAGTGGTCATGACCTGCCGGTTGAAAAGGTAGGGAAGGATTTGCGAGCAATGATGCCTTGGATTTCATCTGGGAAGCAAAGTGTGAAAGATACCAGCGGGGGACAAGGCTAAAAAAATTCCTTCTCAGGTTGCAGAATGCATTAGATTCTGGTTCACTTTATATCAACATTAAGAGAGGTCATTAGTGGCCCGGCAACCTAGGATGGACACCCAAGGTGCTTCCCAGAAATGGGGATGTGGTACGAAAGTACAAGTAATTGTCCCAACGGATAAACACACATCGAAACATCAAGCAAATAGGGATCCTTTCAGAAAACCATAGAAAGGCAAATATGAGCAATTGGCAATTCGAAACTCAGCAAATACATGCTGGACAAGAACCGGATGCAGCGACGAATTCAAGAGCTGTTCCAATCTATCAAACAACCTCGTTCACGTTTAATAGCACCGAACATGCTTCAAACCTATTCGCGTTAGCAGAGATGGGGAATATATACACACGTATTATGAATCCAACTCAAGGAGTCTTTGAAGCAAGAGTGTCTGCTTTAGAAGGTGGAACAGAAACTGCAGTAGGTATTCCCGGGGCTTTAGCAACATCATCTGGGCAAGCTGCAGAGGTTCTCGGTATTCTAACAATCCTTGAGTCTGGAGATCATCTGGTGTCAGGGGCATCACTGTATGGAGGTACGTACAATCTATTCCACTACACCCTTCCTAAATTAGGTATAGAAGTGACATTTGTTGAAGATCCTGATGACCTAGAAGAATGGCAGTCTGCTGTTCGGGATAATACAAAACTTTTCTATGGCGAAATGAACCCGAACCCAAAGAACAATTGGCTTGATGTTTCAGGAATTAGTGAGGTAGCTCATGCTAACGGTGTCCCTCTTATGGTCGATAATACTGCCGCAACGCCATATCTAGTAAGGCCTCTAGAACACGGAGCTGATATTGTTGTTCATTCTGCAACGAAGTATATAGGCGGCCATGGAACCTCAATAGGTGGCATTATTGTCGATGGGGGTAGTTTTGATTGGGGAGCTAGCGGAAAATTTCCTAATATGACCGAGCCAGATCCAAGTTATGGTGGTCTCGCATATTGGCCTGCATTAGGACACGGATCCTACATAATTAAAGCCCGAGTTCAAATGCTTCGTGACCTAGGGGCATCAACAACTCCGTTCAATTCATTTATGTTTCTTCAAGGTTTAGAAACCTTAAGCTTACGGATGGAAAGGCATTGCAGTAACGCACTTGCAGTCGCTCAGTACCTAGATGCGCATGATCAGGTTGAGTCAGTGGCTTATGCTGGTTTGGAAAGCAGCGTTTGGCATCAGCGCGCTACTGAACTTACTGGGGGCAAAGGATATGGAGCAATTCCAGCATTTAACATTAAAGGCGGTCTTGAAGCAGGGCAAAAGTTTGTAGAAGGCCTTGAATTACACAGTCACGTTGCAAATATTGGTGATGTGCGAAGTCTTGTGATTCACCCCGCTTCAACTACCCATAGTCAGTTAACAGAGGAAGAGCAGGCAGACACTGGTGTTTATCCCGGTTTAGTTCGTCTTTCAGTTGGTATAGAGCATATAGATGACATTATTGCTGATTTAGATAAAGGATTTGCTGCAGCAAAATAAATATAAAAACCGGTTGGTGAACATAACGTTAACCAACAAAAATCGTGATTTGCCTGCTTGCCGCGATTCAAAATAAAGCGCTAAAAAGGGAGAAATCTCCTAGGGCGTGAAGCTATTAATAAATGAACTAGGAGGTTCATCATGAGGACGTTCGCTGTGAATGCCCGTTATCTTATTGTCCCAATTATGTCGTTACTGACAATCGGGGGAATCCTACTGGGGGGAGGTTACACCTGGCTAGGGGTTGCTCTCTTTGGAGTCTGCACTGTTATTGACATAGGGACAAGAAATATTCATCGAAGAGCAGATTTTGCTTCCGATGGGACATCGTATGGAGTTAAGAGATTCCAATATGGAGTTATGTACATGATGCTTCCTGTTTTTATAGCGTTACAACTAGCTTTAGCTTGGCAGATACGGAAGTATGCAGTTTCCGCTTCTGAAGCAGTTGCGCTCTCAAACTTGTTCGGAGCAATATTATCAGCTGCACTTTGGGCGGGGCTAGGGATAATCTATGGTCACGAGTTATCTCATAACAGAAGAGAAGGCTTCTTTGTGTCCCGGCTTATTATGGCGTTAAGTGGCGCATCTCATTTTACGTATGCGCACGTTTATAATCACCACCTTGATCTTGGGCATGAAAATGATCCAGCAACAGCCCCACGTGGCCGAAATGTTTATGCGCATGCATGGCACTCGCATATGGGGCAATCTCACTATTCTTTCGATATGGAATCTGGAAAAGCTAAAAGACGACAGAAATCATTCATGAACTTCGACAATCGTTGGATTATTGGGTATCTCTTTAGTTTGCCAACTTTGGTTTTGTTCATTTGGGCTGGCGGGCTATGGGGAGTAGCTGCAATATTAATAATTTGGGGAATATCAAATTTTTTACTAGAAGCTCTTAATTTCATGGGTCATTATGGATTGATACGAGAAGAAGGAAAACCTGTAGAGCACCGGCATTCATGGGATAACGACAATATTTTTACGAGTTGGTTTTTCATAGAGATAGGACGTCAGTGTGACCATCATGTCCGGGGAGAGACGTATTTCTGGGAGCTAGATGATGTCAAAGGACCAAATTACGGAGTAGGTTACTTTGAGCTTTTCCTATACACGTTAATTCCACCTCTTTTCAGGAAATTCGTTCAAGTGCATTTAGATCATTGGGACCAGAATTATGCATCAGAAGCAGAGAAGAAGATAGCTAAAGAAATCTATTTAAATGCAAATCCAAAAATTCAATCAGCACTTTAGGGAAGAGCGATTTCATATGTTAAACGTATTTAAGAAAGTTGTTCCAACACAAATTGCAAAGTTGGAACCTTTCGGAGTTGAGATAGCGATTGAAAAGGGTGAGCGGCTGCTCTCCGCTGCATTGCGACAAGGTTTGGATTGGCCTCATCGATGTAAAGTGGGAAGTTGCGGTACCTGTAAAGCTGTTCTTATCTCTGGAGAAATAAAACCACAGCTTGACTTCGCGTATGTATTAACGGATAAGGAAATCGATGAAGGGTACATACTTGCTTGTCAATCGATGCTTAAATCCGACATAAGCGTTCGGGTTGTCCAACGAAAGGAAATGAAATGAAGACTTTAAAAGGGATTGCAGCAATGGGAGCTTGGACCTCAGTAGTTATTTTGGTGCTTTATTTGTTTAATGCACATAATTACTATCACCAGTTTGGTTGGGCTGTTCTTATCGGATTTATTCTATTAGCCACGCATGTTATCAATATGGTTCTCTATTTTAATATCGCCGGGAAAACCCCATATAGGTGGTTTAAATAACAGTAAGTATCTTATCTTTAAGAACGTGTGGCTTTAAAGATATCGCGAGCAACGACCCAAGAGATATAGCAAAGACAAATTACTGACGTTAGGCCGATAGTATCTGCAGCACCGAAACCTAAGCCCTTAGAGCTAGCAGTCAGTCCCATAATCAATGTTCCGACAGGAACAAGGCCAGCCCAAGCGATATTGAATAAAGACATCACACGACCACGAAATTTCTCTTCAATAAGTTCTTGCACCACGACCTGAAGGGTCGTAAAGGAAGCTATATAGAAAAACCCAACAAACAACTGAAGAACAATAGCGGTAGTGAAATCTGTAACTCTCGAAAAAGTAATGAGAAGTAAACTATAGGGGATAGCAAATAAAGCACCTCTCCGAAGACTGGATTTTGCGGTGAAACTTCCGGCAGCTAAGGCACCAACTAGGGCTCCAAGTCCAGTAGCTGCTCCTAGCCACGCGAAATCGCTGCTTGACCTTCCGAGGCTGTTTGCAGTAAATGAAGGTGTCAATGCAACATGAGAAACTCCGAAAATTGATATAAAGCTAACAAGCAGTAATGCTTGCCAAGCTGCTTTTCTCCCCTTCGCATGGCGAACTCCATCAGATAGGCTTTGAACGATTGGGATGCGTTCGGTCTCTAAGTCGTAAGGGAATAGGGTTATTCCAGCAGCTACCACTAGAGCTAGGGCAGCCCCTACTCCATAAAGGGACCATGAAACTTCGTATAAATTACTACTCACCAGAGGTGCACACAGTGCAGGGCCAAGAACTCTGCTGGCATTTGATGCCATTGCCTGTAAAGAAATAGCACTTGATAGATCTTCATGGGGAACAGTATTGGCAGTAACGGCTTGAACTACAGGAGCTAAAACAGCCATTACGATTCCAACTAAAAATGATGTACAGAGAAGGACAAACGGTGAAATTGAATCGGTAGCCACAAGTATGACTTGTATGCAAGAAATGACAATTAGTGAAGCATATGTTGAGAGTAAAAGTTTTTTTCTATCTAAGCGGTCAGCGAGTAAGCCACCTAGAGGGCCTAGCGCTAATACTGGAATAAAAGTAACGACAAAGAGTAGAGATACCCATAGCTCATCATTGGTTAAGTCAGCCATTAAAGCTTGATAAGAAATATGCGAGAACCAAAAACCCATTTGCGCAGCTATTGAGCCAATATAGAAACGGCGAAATTCTTTGTGAGAGAAAGCACGAAAAGCCGTGTACTTTCCAGTTTTTTCGCTAATACTCATCACTCAACCTTAGTGACTCGGAACGGCTTTGGATGCTCATTCCAAAGGAGATGTCTTATAGGAAAATATATAGAAGATCCTAGTCCCGAGAGCATTAAAGCGGCTTAGGGCATTAGTCTTGTTAAATGGGTTTCGAAATAAGCCAGAAAATATTAACTAGTTTCATAGCGTTATTAGTTCTGCTATCAGCGTGCTCCGACCCCATAATTCCTCTTGTCGAGTCTCCTCCAGAGCCAACTCCAATCCAGACTGTGTTGACATCTCCAGAAGTCATAATAGGGGAAGAAGAACTGGAACCATTCGAACGTGGAACTACTGATACAACTCTCCGGATAGCGGTTATTGCTGATGGGTCAGATGATGGGCTTAATGATGGCGAAGCCATAAGCGTTTGGCAAGCAGTTGAGGCATGGGCTTTTTCATTGAATCAATCAAAAAAACTTGCCGGACGAGACATCATTGTTGAACGTGTAGATTCAGCGGTTTTCCGGCATGCAGAAGCGATAAATTCCATTTGCGAAGGAGACTTCTTCGCAATTGTTGGATCCCTAGCTATGAACGATGCTGATGGTTTAGGACAGCTATTATCGCCAAACTGCTCTCTCCCTGATTTCCCATCACGTGTGTTCTCCCTTAATCGTCTTTACTCTGGGATCACATTTCAATCAAACCCAATTAGTGCAATCACGTCTAATGCTGGTTGGGCATCCTACTTTGTTGAAACAAAAAATAGTTCTAGTCAGCTAGCAGCTATTTTGTTGCCCGAACTAACCACAACTGTGCTTGCAGGCGAACGGATAATTGAGTCGGCAACAACTAAGGGTTTCAAATTTGTTCACACTCCTACCTACGAAATTGAAACCGACTTTTCTAATGAAGTAGAGGCATTGATCCAATCAAATAGCCAGTCACTCGTTTGGGAGAATAGCGGGCGGCAGTTAACCAGGTTCGTTAATACGCTTGAGTCGTACGATCCAGAATTTGCCTTTGAATTTATTATCTGCGGCCAAGCATGTTACGACCCCAAATGGGTTCAGGCAGCGGGACTTTCTGGGGAAGGAATATCTGTTTGGCTTCCACACCTTCCCATAGAGGAAGCTGAGTTGAATGATGAATTATTACGCTACCTGTTCTTTATGAACGCAACTCATGGCACTGAAGCACAACCAACAGCAGCAGGAATTTCAGCTTGGAGTTCAGCTTTGCTTTTTGAAGAAGCAGTATCAAGGGCTGTAGGGGCAGATTCTGCCGTATACAGGCCCGAAACCTTAACTCGGGAAAGTGTTATAGAAGCAGCGAAAGGCATCACTTTCTGGGATGCTAAAGGCTTACATGGGATTTCTAACCCTGCGGGTGGAATACCTTCTCCCTGTTTTGTAATCATGACTTTGACTGATGGCCTTTGGCAAAGATCTTTCCCGCAAAGACCAGGGGAACTTAGTTGCGAAGACGATAATTTAGTCGTGTTAGAAGCAACTGTAGGATTTGAAGATGCAGAAAACATTCGAAGCCCTGAATGAACCTGAATGAATCACAAGGCTAGTAAATTTTTAAGCAAATTTGGGGGCAGCAAAGTCAGGAACGGCAGTAGGCTCATCCAGAAATAAGTCGCTTTTTCTTGCGGTAATCTCCTTGATTGTTAGGCGCTTTCCATCAAGTTTTATGTGATTGATATGAGACCAACTTCTCATCCACCAAACACCGCTGCCGCCAACGATAAAGGCTTGCCCATTGACGTCTTGAGCATCTTCGGTGCATAACCATACTACAAATGGGGAAACGTTAGCAGGGTCATAAACATCAAAAGCCTTCTCGTCATCCGGCGCTGACATGGATTGAATATAATCCGTCAGGCCAGTACGAGCACGCGGAGCAACCACATTTGTCGTGACACCGTATTTTGACAGTTCTCTACCCAATGTCAGAGAAAGCGTCAAGATCCCACCTTTTGCCGAAGCATAATTGGATTGGGCAGGGCCGCCAAATAAACCAGATTCACTTGTTGTGTGGACCATTCTTCTGGGGGCGCTAATGCCTGCTTTCGCCTGATTTCGCCAATACACGGCAGCTGCTCGAGCGCAGACAAAATGTCCTTTAAGGTGAACAGCTATTACTTCATCAAATTCCTGCTCAGTCATTGAGAAGCTCATTGCATCACGAAGAATCCCAGCATTGTTGATGAGGATATGCATATCTCCAAATTCGTTGATTGCTTTTTGAACAAGATCTTCACCAGTGTTCCAATCAGCGACATTTCCACTATGGCTAACCGCTGTTCCTCCAAGTTCAATGATTTCCGAAACTGTTTGTTCAGCGCTTTCACCTAAATCGTTCACAACAACAGATGCACCCTCGGAAGCAAGAAGTAATGAATGCTCTTTACCCACACCACTTCCTGCACCAGTAATTATCGCAACTTTGCCTTCAAGTAATCCCACAATGAACCTCCATAGATTTCTTTTAAATCTTAGCTTTCAAAAGTCTAAGCCCAAAAGGAAAAGTATTAGATTCATAAATATATTGCTGACGGGTATTCTAAGGTAGGGGCATAGCATGGTTATAGATACTCATTTACACCTCATCGGTTCAGATAAAGAGAAATTTCCATTAAACCGTTACCCCCACCCAGGCCATGAATGGGTGGCAGTATCTCCAAATTCTGACGAATACTTACTAACGATGAAAAATGCAGGGGTAGATAAGGCATTGCTAGTTCAGCCTCATGCTGCCTACCAAACAGATAACAGTTATATTTGTTCAGTCTCGTCTAAACACAAAGAGATATTTGCAATTGCGATTATTGACCCTGAAAATAGTGCGAGTCAAAATACGATACGGCAATTTAGAGAGGGTGAAGTCGTTGGACTTAGACTCTTCTCTATACCTAGTCCTACTATTTCCTGGATCGGGGCTCCAGAAAAAGCATGGATTTGGCATCAAGCACAAAAACAAAGACTCGTAATGAGTGTTTGTATTCTCCCAAACGAGCTTAAAGAAATAGCAAAATGCGCAGAAGTTTACGATGAGCAAATAGTCGTCGTTGACCATTGTGGTTTTGCGCCTATCTTTGATCAGTCAGACCCAATTTCTAAGAATCTTCTTGAATTAGCAAGATATCCAAATGTTGTTTTAAAAGTTACTACGCTCGTAATTGACTCTTGGATCCAGAATAAAGGTTCGATTGCTGGGCTATTTCCGTTTTTAGCAGAATCATTTGGAGTTGAGCGACTGGTATGGGGGTCAGATTTTGCTCAGACAAATGACCGGACATATAAAGAACTTGTTGACCTAGGGCTTAAAGCTATGGATTCACTTGGTTCTTCATCTGAAGCACCTAAATCCTTGAATGCACAAAGAATTTGGGCATTAGGCGATACTTCTCTTGAATGATGGCTTAGAACAAGTCAGAGTCGTTCGATTATCATAGCCATGCCTTGCCCGCCGCCTACGCACATCGTCTCTAAACCAAATTGTTTATCAGAATCCTGCAAACTATTGATCAAAGTTGTCATAATACGTGAGCCAGTCATTCCAAATGGGTGGCCAAGAGCTATTGCTCCTCCGTTAATATTGAGTTGCTCATCGATGTCGATTCCCAGAGCATCCGCTGAACCTAATACTTGTACAGCAAAAGCCTCATTAATTTCAACTAAGTCAATATCACTCATTTGCATTCCGGCTCGATCAAGTACTTGTCGGCAAGCATCAATAGGTCCAAGCCCCATAATTTCAGGATTTAAGGCAGATACTCCGCTCGCAACAATTCGAGCGAGTGGCTGGATGCCAAGATCTTTCGCCCTAGTATCACTCATAACTACCACAGCAGCTGCCCCGTCGTTCAAAGGACAGGCGTTACCGGCAGTGATTGTCCCACCAGGGCGAAAAACTGGATTGAGTTGAGATACCCCTTCGATCGTTGTCCCTTCGCGAATTCCGTCATCTGATGAGACAACAGTGCCGTCCGAGAGTGTGTACGGAGTGATCTCTTGTTCAAAGAAACCGCGCTTCATAGCTGCTTCAGCTCTGTTCTGTGAGCGAACACCAAATTCATCTTGTCGTTCTCTCGAAATGCCCAAAACTTCTGCGACATTTTCTGCAGTTTGGCCCATGGCTATATACACATCAGGTAAGCCATCACTTGCAGACCAGTTACCTGCTTCACCAGTTGTTCGTCCAGCGCTTCTTTCTTCTGCGCTATTAAAGACCTCATTGTGTGGTCCAGTATCAGCAGCACCATTCATATAGCGGCTAACTGTTTCTACGCCACCGGCAACAAAGCAATCGCCTTCATCTGCTTTGATCGCGTGAGCAGCCATACGAATAGTTTGAAGCGATGAAGAGCAATAACGGTTGACAGTTACTCCTGGAACTTGCATTTCGTTCATAACAGCAATTATCCGACCTATATTGAAACCACCTTCTCCGCCAGGCTGTCCGATACCCCAGATGATATCTTCAACTTCTGCTGGGTCAAGACCTTCTACTTTGTTAAGAACATCTTTCACTATGAAAGCTGACATATCGTCTGGTCTAGCGTCTACAAGACTTCCTTTTGAAGCACGCCCGATAGGGGTACGTGATGTTGCAACAATTACTGGTTCAGCCATTTTCTCTCCTCGATTTCTTTAAACAGAGGGTACTCGTACTTGCGAGTATATGTGAAAGTTAACTCTAAAAATCAGACCATTGAAGGGTTTCGAGTATGCTTCCCAGATCGTAAAACGAGGCCAGGGCGTTCTTCAGTAAAGTCGCCATTATCTACGATCTCTTTGCCGTTACAAAAGACATTTTCTATGCCAGTTGCATCCGCGAATAATCTTGAAGCGTTAAGAGGCAGGTCATTTTTTATAGTGATTGGGTTTGAACCAACAAACTTTTCATCTAAGACAACCAGATCAGCGTAGGCTCCTTCCTTGATAACGCCTCTATCTCTTAAGCCATATAACTCTGCAGGTATTTGAGTAATCATCTGGATAGCTTCTTCTAGTTGAAGCAGATTTCTTTTACGCACAGCTTCGCCAAGCATGTATGTTGTGTAGTTTGAACTAAGGAATAGGTCAAGGTGAGCGCCAGCATCTGAAGCTCCAATTACCGCTCGAGGATCTCTCCAAACCTCTACTCGGGCTTCCCAGTCAGCGTCAGGCTCATCAGATACTGGATTGCCAAAGGATGTTTCAAGGTCGTCTGCCAAAGCAATATCAACTAGAGTATCCCAAGGGCTTTTACCTAGATTTTCCGATATCTCGTATACAGTTTTCCCAACATAGCTAGCATTCTCTGGCGCCTTAGTATGAAATATTGTTTTTGCTCCCCAATGAGCAACATTTTTGAGGGGGCTATCTTGTTGAGCGTAGTCATTGAGCTCTTTCCGAGCTTTCGGATCTTCGAGAATTCTTCGTTTCTCTTCTTTGTTTAAGAGAATGAATTTTTCCCACTCAGGTAGTGCGTCAAGGACAAATCCCCCTATAAAATTCAAGTGCAACGCAAGTGTCATAGGAACAGTTAATGCTATGACTTTGCCGCCATTTGAAGCAGCAATATCTCCGGCAGCTAATTTCTTTTTGCCTTCAGCGAGAGTGCGGGCGTTAATGTTTAGGACATTCCAATTCAAAGGACTATTTGCCGCAACAGACATATCACTCATTAAGTCCATAGCCCACGGCTCAAAAGGTCCTAACGCTGGGATGAACTCTATAGAGGTTCCCTCAAAATCTGATAGGACTTCGCATAGCGCTATCATTTCTTCTCTCTCCGCATAGCGGCTAGGAACCATATTCCCTTGAGGGTCATTATGGGTGCGGGACCATGACGATGAGAATCCTATCCCACCAGCATTTAATCCGTCTCTCAGGAGTTCCTGCATAGATCTAATTTCATCTTCAGTAGCTGCTCGCTCCGTGGCTGAAACTCCCATGATTACACGCCGTAAAGCACTATGACCGATTTTGAAACCAGCATTAATAGATAAGCCTCCCTCCATGGCATCAAAATATTCGGCAGTTGATCTCCAATTCCAAGGCACACCTTCCTGAAGGCACTGAAGAGGTATCCCTTCAACACGAGAAAGCATTCTCATCAAATATTCACCTGCTGATGGATCATCACCTAAAGGAGCTATCGTAAACCCACAATTTCCTCCGATAACAGATGTGATCCCGTGCAAAGGTGAAGGTGAAAGCGTTCCATCCCAGAAAACCTGAGCATCTAAATGGGTATGGACATCAACGAAACCAGGGCAAATAATTTTTCCGGAAATATCCACACGCTTAAGGGTCTCAGCTATGTCTAAATTACCAACAGCAGCGATCCGGTCATTAACTATGCCAACATCGCCCCGGAAACGTCTCGCCCCAGTGCCGTCAATGACCTCTCCACCTTTAAGCACTACATCAAACATTGCTACCTTCCCTTCACAGAGATACGTTAGTTCATATCACCCTTATTTCACAATGAGATCTATTGTGGAGTAGAAGAAATAGAAGGAGCTACCATGAATCAAATTGATGTTGAGCACGACTGGAAATTACTAATAGGGGGGGAGTATGTCTCCACGTCAACGCACTATGACATTATTGACCCCAACACAACAGGGCTAGTAGGTAAAGCTCCTGAAGCTTCAGTTGAACAAGCACTTCAGGCTGCCGCAGCGGCAAAAGCTGCCTTGCCATCATGGAAAGCTCTCTCTATGGATGAGCGCTGTAAGTATCTATCAAAAGCAGCAGATGCTCTTGAAGCAGCTTGCCCTAATTGGGTCAACCTAGTGCAAGCAGAAACTGGGGCCACAATGCGTGTTGCTAAAACAATGCAAGTCGGAGCGGCTTTCATTGATCGATTTCGTTACTACTCACGCCCATTTGAGATGAACCAACCATTAACACCCGTCTATTCGGCTGCAAGCGCTTTAGCCCCAGAAGCATTGATCACCGGAAATGTGATTCGCCAACCAGCAGGAGTTGTTGCTTGCATTACACCATATAACTTCCCACTTGTGAATGTCGCAGGGAAAATAGCTCCAGCTTTGGCGATGGGAAATACTGTGATTATCAAACCTGCACCACAGGACCCGTTAGCAATTATAAAACTCGGAGAAGTCTTAAATTCTATCTTCCCGCCAGGAGTTGTGAATGTGATTGTTGGATCCTCACCAGAGATAGGTGAAGCTTTAGTAGCGAGTTCCGATGTCAATATGATTTCTTTTACCGGAAGTTCTTCAGTCGGATCTAAAATAATGGAAAGCGGCGGCAAAACTATGAAGAGGCTTCTGATGGAACTCGGAGGCAAAGGTGCTCTGATAATGACTGAAGACTGCGATGTGCAAGCAGCCGTAGGGGGGATCGCTAGTGTGTGGGGCTTCCATAGTGGTCAAATTTGTACAGCTCCGACCAGAGTAATTTGCCATAAAGATATCTACGAATCAACAATAGAAGCGCTTAAAGCAGTATCTGAATTTATGACAATCGGGGATGCCAGAGATGAAGCTACTCTTGTAGGGCCTGTTATCACTGAAACCCACAGGGACCGAGTAGAAGCATTCATCAAATCTGGTATTGATGAAGGCGCTGAAATAGTGATTGGTGGTGATCGTCCAGAACGTGATGGATATTTTATAGCCCCAACCCTTTTAGCTGGGTGTTCACCAGATATGCATGTAGTGCAAGAGGAGGCTTTCGGCCCAGTTGTAGTCGTGATGTCTCATGACACCGATGAACATGCAATTGAGCTAGCTAATCAAAGCGATTATGGATTGTTCAGTTATGTTTATGCAGGAAATACGACTCGCGCATTCGACATTGCTCAGAAATTAGAGACAGGAAATGTTGCTTTAAACAGTGTGGCTCCGCACATGTATGCTCCTTTCGGAGGATTTAAAATGTCAGGGATAGGCCGAGATCGCGGCCGTTGGGGCCTAGAGGCATACAGTGAGGTGCAAGCGATTAATTGGCCAAGCTAAATAATTCCAATAATCACAAACAAGTCTCAACGTTAAGATCTATACGATTATAAATTAGGTTTTTTGCATATGTAGTAATTATTCCCTGCATCTCCATCAACCCTCGCAACTTCATCAACTAGAAAACCTGCATTGGTGAAGATCTCACGTGCTTGTTGAGCTCCCCACATAGCTCCAAGTCCTTCACCGCCATATGCTAGGGAAACTGACATGCAATGCATGCAAGAAACCGTGTAACCAAAGGTTCCGATAGGGTGATCTAAATTTTCCCCAAGGTGGCTAGAAGCGCAAAGGTCGGCACATAACCAATATCCCCCAGGTTTTAAAACCTTAAAGATGCTAGCAACCATTTCTCTGGGTCTAGCTTGATCGTGGACCGCATCAAAAGTTGTTATGAAGTCAAATTTTTCTGATGTCTCAATTTCAGCTGCATCCTGTTGGTAAAAATCAACATTGGTTAGGCTCATCGCCTCTGCTTCAGTAAGAGCCACGTTTACTGCCTCAGTTGAGAAATCAATTCCAATGAAAGAACTATTAGGAAAAGCGGATCCCATAACATTTACCGCATGGCCAGAGCCACAACCGACATCAGCAACAAGGATACCGTCGTCAAGCTGCGGAATAATATTAGGAACGAGTGGAAGAATAGTATCTACTAAAAGAGTATCGAATCGTGCTGCGCTAGCTTCGGCCATTATTTGATGAAAGGTAGTGTATTCACTGTAAGGTACACCGCCGCCATTGCGGAAATGGTCAACAATCTGATCTTCAACTTTTGCAAGCAACGGTATGTACTGCATATAAAGTGACTGGTTTCGTGGGCCCGCAGATCTAGTCAACATCGCTGCGTGTTCCGGAGGTAGTAAATAAAGATCACGATTAGTGTCGTATTCGACAATTCCCGCAGTAGTCATCGCTGAAAGCCATTCACGAACATAACGTTCATCAAGTTTTGCTTTTTCTGCAATTTTTGAGATTGAACTCTCTCCTAGACCCGCCATTGTGTCAAAAAGTTCAACTTTATGCCCAACGCTAATCATTAAAGCAGCCGCAGCGCCATTTAAGATACCGCCAATCTTTTTCCCAAATTTCGATACCTTCTGCAGGTCTAAATCTTCTTTAGCCATAGAATTGCTCCTTAGAACATGAATATTAGTTTGTTACATCTCTCTTATCATTTGGAAGAATCCCTGGGATAATGCGCTGAACCAAAATGATAAGTATTGAAGAGATGAAAACAACCAAAGCTACTAAAGCCCAAGTTTTTCCATTCATCCATTCAAGTTCAAAATAATTTTGTGTAAAAGGCAGCGCGATAATGCAAGCATGTAAGCCAGCCATCGAGAAGGCAAGAGCTATTTTCCATAAGCGGAGGGGCCTCGAAACAACAACAAGTACAACTAGTCCGATAAGTAGCAAAGCTATAGTTGCAGCTGAACGTGCTTCAGCTAGCTCTTGTGTTCCCAAGCCTGACCCAGCCCAATCTCTCGCTTTAAGATAGACAATCCAAGTACCTATTGCCGCTATGCCCCCAGCGGGAAGGGAAAAACGTAGAACTCGTTTTAGAAAGCCCGACCTTACTAAGTCAGCATTAGGGGCTAAAGCAAGAACTAAACCCGGCAAACCAATACTGAAAGTTCCAATTAAAGTTAATTGCCTTGGTAGGAAGGGAAACTCGATTCCCTGGATACCTATGAGGGCTGTTAATAAAAGAGCATACGCAGCTTTTGTTACAAATAAATTAGCCACTCGTTCAATATTATTTATAACCTTCCGCCCTTGTGCAAGCACTTCTGGGAGAGTAGAAAAACTGTTGTCAAGCAAGACAAGTTGGGCAACTCCTCTGGATGCAGAACTTCCACTACCCATAGCTATTCCCATATCAGCATCTTTAAGCGCTAGGACATCGTTCACTCCATCCCCAGTCATTGCTACAACATGCCCCTCACTTTGGAGTGAAGCAACCATCGATCTTTTCTGGTGGGGAGTTACTCGACCAAAAACTGTAGATTCCTTAATCGCTTTTGAAAGGTCGGCATCATTTTCTAACGTCCGAGCATCAACGCTTAAATCAGCGTTAGGGACTCCAGCCCGTGAAGCTACAGTCGAAACTGTAGCTGTATTATCACCAGAGATTACCTTGAGAGAAACACCCTGATCAGAAAAGAATTTAAGAATCTCAGGTGCATCGCTGCGAACTGTATCGTCAAGAAGTATTAAAGCTACAGGTCGCGTGGAGTCCGTATGGCCTTCAGCTATCGGACTACTGCTTTGGCATAGAGCAAGAACTCTCCTGCCAGTCTCTGCTTGCGATTGAGCTTGGGTTCTAGCATCTATATCAGATGCTCCTATTAAAATATCCGGTGCACCAATAAAAAATGTTCCTTGTTCACTGAACTCGACTGCAGACCATTTCCTTGCTGAATTAAAAGGCTCGATAGCTAGGACTTCCCACCCTTTAGGTTTTTCCGTTTCTAAAGCAATGGCTTTCATTGTCGGGTTAGGATCAGGATCGCTGTGCGCTACAGCGCTTAGACTTTTAAAAGCTAACTCAAATGTATTGGTTCCAAGAGGGATGAGGTCGCCGTAGCTTATTTCCCCTGTAGTTATGGTTCCAGTTTTATCAAGGCATAATGTATCAACTCGTGCGAGTAGCTCTACTGTTGCAAGTTCTTTAGCCAAAGCCTGTTTCCTTGCGATAGCAATAACTCCTGCGACGAATGAAAGACTAGTTAATAGGACAAGCCCATCAGGAACCATAGCAACAGCAGCTGCGACAGACCCTTGAAGGGCATTCTGCCATTGATCTTCAACATCAAGAAGGGAGAACAAAAGTAAAGCTCCAGCTGGAGGGATAAGGAACATAAGAACTCGGAGAATTTTATTAATTCCTTTCCTTAGCTCACTATCTACAAGGGAAAAGCGTTTAGCTTCCAGTGCAAGAGAGTTCGCATAGGATTCGCTTCCAACTCGCTTTGCTTGAAATATCCCCGACCCGGCATTCACGAAACTTCCTGAAAGAACTTCATCTCCGATGGCTTTCGAAATTGGATCTGATTCTCCGGTTAATAAGGACTCATCAATTTCAAGCCCTGATGTTCGCAAGACTTCGCCATCAACAACTATTTGATCCCCTGCGCCAACGATAACAAGGTCATCTTGAACAATCGCCTGTGCTTCAATATTGACTTCTTCTGCGTTTCGGAAAACACGGACATTGGGGGAGTTGAGCAACTGAAGCTTCTGAAGTTCGCTTCTTGCATACATTTCTTGGGACACTCCGATGAAACTGTTACCGATTACAACGCCTACGAATAAACCGTCAGCTGGGAAACCAGCAATAAGGATTAAAACAAATAAGGCCAGCATGATTGCATTAACAGGGTTAAAGACATTTGCGTAAACGATTTGCCAGGTAGACCTTGAGGTAGTCTCAGGGTCCTTGTTAACCCTCCCATCTTCAGACCTTTCATGGACTTCTTCGTCTGTTAATCCAAGTAAAGTTATTTCTTCCATTTTCACTCCTTAGAAGCTAAGCCTAAAGGACATAATCAGTTTCTAACATTCTTCTTCTAATCTATGTCTCTGCCAAGTTTAAATTTCCAGAGATTATCAGTCATAACAAGACGATGAAGTTGCGAAATTGAACCAGTAAGCTCATTTGAGTATTCGTCATCGCCTTCCCAGATCGCTGCTAATCCCTCTGGCGTTTGAACTATTTTCGTTGCGTAAGCACGCGGACCTCTGTGAATAACTGATTCAATAGCTTGTTCAACAGTTAAGAATTGGCTTAAATCAAACAAAGTTATCCAAGTGGGGGGAAGAATCTCAATAGATTTTGCATGTGCTTTTACTAAAGCTTCAGTTGGGCTGAGCCAAGCATGGTCAGTGATCTCACCATTATCAATCGTAACTTCACCCGAAGGTGTTTCCGTCAGGAAAAACCACGTTGAAAATCTCTTTGGTGCTTCTTCCGGAGGCAACCAATGACTGTAATAAGTGAGTTTCTGAGGATCGAGGATTAAGCCAGATTCTTCTTTACATTCTCTTACAGCAGCATTAAGCGCGCTTTCGTAGTCGCTATCGCATCCCTTTGTATCAGCCTGATCAACCTTACCGCCAGGGAAAACCCACATGCCCTCCGCAAACGATAACTTCGAGTTTCTGCGCATCATTAGAATCTCAATCCCGTCGTTGGTGTTCCGAATTGGGATGACCGAGGCTGCAGGAATTAACGGGTTATCTCTGGTGGTGTGCTGCTGTAGCCACTTTTCAAAAGGCATATTTCTCCAAACAAGTAAGAAATTACTCTACCGTTATTCTCATAGAGCAACAGTAGGCTCTATCGTAAATGGTGCATGTTAACCTTCGCATTATTTAAAAAATTTCTAAAAGTTATTGGAATCTTTTTGATTTTTATGTGGTGCTGGTCGTGTGGAAGAGCCGATCTGCCTGAGCTGGTTACCTCGCCAGAAAAAATCCAAGAAATTGAGGAACCGATTGAAGTAGCGAAGCCGACGGTTGAAGTTGTGGAAATAATTGAAGACACTTCGGCAACTGAATTAGAAAATATTATTGAATTAAATCGGGGGGTATCTGATCAACAGGTGACTATAGCAATCGTGAAAAGCGGAAACGTTTTTACGGATGTTGAAATTGGAGTAGAGGCGCTTCTAGAGCGGATCAACGAAGAGGGAGGAATTGCAGAACGTCGAATAAAGGTACTTGAAGTTTTTGATGATAATGGAGAAGAGGACCTTACGTTAGCGGCTGTTCAAAGGATTGCTCAAGAAGATATTTTTGCTGTTATTCTCGCTTCAGTTTCTGCTAGCTCTAAAGTGACAGACTTTCTTGCCCAAAAGCAAATACCATTCTTTGGGTGGGGGTTTGCTGAAGGATTTTGTGAGCCGAACAAATGGGGATTTAGCTTTAATGGATGCATGAATTTTACCTTGGGGCAAGAATCAAGTCTCACGGATGAGAGTTCTTTACGACTGACTTCAATTTTTTATGGCAAAAGGCCAGAACTAGCTATAGTCACTACTAATGATTCTGCTGGTATAGCTTTCGCTGCTCAGGCACAGCGCGTTTGGGGTGAGAATCTCAAAAAAGTAGTTCAGCTAGATTTCGGAAATCTAACTTCTGAAAACATTATTGAGGAAATCAACGATGTTGACGTTGATGTCTTATGGCTATCGATAGGGCTTGATAGAACGATTGAAGTTAAACGGTCTTTAGTGAATCAGTTCTCAGGAATGGTAGTTGATGACGTTTCTTACCTTCCGGGCATTTTACGCTCTTATGATGTAGCAGCAGAACTAGAAGGCGGATATGTATTCACACAATTCCCTCCGCAGGAAGAATACAGGGATGCTACAACTCAAATCATGACTGATCTGAAGTCTATTGATGGTCCTCTCATCTATAGTCAAGCAATTTCTTTAGGCTATTGGAGCGCTGATTTGCTCACTTCTATTCTTAATTCGGTTGGAGAAGATTTAACTCTTAGAAATTTCTTTAGAGTCGCCAATGTTGAAAGCACTTCGTATGACTCTGCCGTCTCAGGAGGACCATGCTCATTTCAAATAGCTCTATCTCATCAAGATCCAGCTGGGGGGGCAGCCTTGTTGCATGTCCGAGGTGGAGTGTTTAGGCCAGTTATTAATTTCAACTGCCCTTTGAAAGATTAGAGCACACTCACTACCTTAAACATTAAGGCTGAATTTGGATAAACATGAAAACAAAATACGAAACAATAAAGTTTGATACGCATCAAAAAGAAATAGTAGTGGCCCTGATAGAGCAGCATGTGGCTGGGGTCAACTCACTCTTCTGGCTTAACGTGGAACCAGATGTTCATGGGAAGGATATCCATACCGGCTCTATCTTTTGGAAAGCTTTCTCTAGTAGGGGTCCGGTGATCCCCAAATTTACTTGGGTTTCAGCTTCAATATCAAAAAGTGGAAATTACCAGCCAGCGCAACTTGGTCTCACGCATCCAACCGGTAACGCAGTTTTGCAACGGCTACGAGATTTTAATTTGACGGTTTCTGATGACTGGATGCTTCAGCAAGATCATCCGAAACGAGGTCTGGTGTTTCAACTGCCAAGGGAGTACGATGCCGGAAAAGTTATTGATTTTGGGCTTTCTGCTATTCCAGTTCTTAGCCCATTTGAGTGTGACAATAAATTCTGTCTTCATTATCCGATGAAATAAAACTTAATTAATACTTATTCTTACCACTAGGTCAGAAAAGGTTGCCTGGTCAAAGCCATCACTGCATTGAAGGATTTCACCTTCAGCAGAAGATTTAGTTACTATTCCAGCGTTACCTATCCAAGAGGTATCTACGCCACCCATCGACCATGCGTTCCATATTTCCAGAACAGTAGCGTCGTCGCCACGAACTTTCATTTCGACAACTTGAGGACTGTTATGGCTCCATAGTGCAATTTCTGGGCCTCTATAACCGTTGACATCAATAACACCATTACTTAAACCAAGTTTTATAGCTTGGGGGCGAGGGGAAGCAACGCTAATTCGCTCCACTATAACTAATGAATTATCAGCAACGGGAATACGGACGATTGAGCGCACTATTTTCCCCCGATAGCTCAAGGTATCACTATTCGACTCTTCAAATAATTCAGCTGTAGTCATTTTTTGCATTATTTACCTTCGAATGGGTCAATAGTGTTTGTTGGCCAGTGAGGGATAGGTGTTGCCCCTTTGCCCTCTTCGTAGCTCAGGAGGAAAACTTTCATTGTTTCAATCTTTCCGGTCCGTGGGTTGTGCCGCAAAGGAGGTTTTCCATCACGAAGTCGGGCTACATTCTTAGAACCGAAGAGTGCTGACCCTGCAGCTACCCCAACATTTTTCCAGAATCTAACACGAACTGTCGAAGGCGATGGCTCAGTTCCGTTTTGCTTTAAGTTGTAAATATAGCCACCCGGCGACCATCCTTGAAGCCTTATTAATCCCGTCTGGTTTGGTGCCAAACTAGACTCTTCAGGAAGACTAGATTTAGCATCATCTTTTAACGTACTTTCAGTAGGCTTTCCGTTGTTCGGCCTTTCTGACGATTCTTGTGCCGGCCCCAGATCCCTGACCGACCCCAGAGAAGCTTCTCTATCGGGGCTCTCCTTAAGTAACACTGCTTCTGACCTCTGAGAGTTTTCCTGCTGAAGCAATTGTTCATTATTGTGTAGTTCTGAACGGTTAACCATTCCTGGGGACGTAACAGGGGGCTTCGTATTAAAGATTTCGCTTCGGAACTGTCTTTCATCAGGGAATTTAAAAGCTTTCGGGATAAATTTGCGGTGACGTAGAGGTTTCCCAAACCAATCAATAGCAACTCCGACAAGGGCAATAATTAACATAATAGCCCCGTAAGCTAGGAAAGTTTCAGGAGATGACATCGCTAGATCTGCTTGGCATAAGTATTACAATTATCGCACACCATGTAGCTAGGAGTTATCAGTGATACCTATTATCTGTTGACTCTCTAAGATTTAACTTCATTTTAGCTAGAAACATCTAAGTAGAAAGGTGGAGATTGTCCAAAGGATTCCAATTACCAAAACATGTCTTTTGAATTTTTTTAGGAAGTTTAAAATCCTAATACGTTAGGAAAAGATCTTTTAAGACCCTCGTGCCTCCGAAATGCAAATGCTCACAAAAAGTACCAAGAATGAGAAAGCTATAGCCAGTAGAAGCATGCAGAAAGAACAATATAGCCAGTTAGTAGTGTATCCAAAGAGAATGCTGCCCTTTGATTTCCTCAAATAAAGAATATTCCATAGAGTAATAGGCGAGTTCTAAGTAAGAGTCCAAGAGATGGGAACAAAAAAGTGGCTGATCCGGTAATAGTTGAAGCAGTTCGAACACCAATAGGTAAAAGAGGTGGTTCATTATCGGGAGTTATCGCACCCAAGCTGCTAGCAGTAGTGCAGCAAGAAGTTATACGCAGAGCAGAAGTAGAACCATCAGAAGTTGATCAACTAGTCGGCGGCTGCGTTACTCAGGGAGGTCAACAGGCATCCAACGTAACCCGTAATGCATGGCTTACATCTGGAGTTGACTACTCCCCAGCGGCTACAACTATTGATTGTCAATGCGGGTCTGGAGCTCAAGCAAACACCTTTACACAAGGCCTGATCGCTACAGGAGGTGCAAACATCGCCATCGGCTGCGGCGTGGAGCAAATGTCACAGGTTCCCTTAGGAACAGCAGCTCGAGGAGGAGGTGGTTATTATAAAGATGCGGAGACATGGCCTTGGGATGATCCTCCAAATGGGCAATTCGGGGCAGCTCAACGAGTTGCAGAGCGACGAGGAATTACTCGTGATCAGTTAGATGAGGTAGGCGCGAGCTCCCAGAAAAAGGCGGCTATCGCTTGGGAAGAAGGGCGTTTCGACCGAGAAGTGGTGCCAGTCTTGGATGCCCCAATCATTGATCGGGATGGGCAGCTGACAGGAGAAGCATTTGATGTTCGCAAAGATCAAGGATTGCGGGAAACAACTAAAGAAAGCTTAGCTAAGTTAAATCCGGTGATAGAAGGGGAATTGCACACAGCTGGAACTTCATCGCAAATTTCTGATGGCGCTGCAGCGGTTCTCTGGATGGAAAGGCAAATAGCTCTAGACCGAGGGATAAAACCACGGGCAGAAATTACTTACCATACAATGGTTGGCTCTGACCCTTACTATCTCCTAGATGGTCCGGTAGATGCAACGCAAAAAATGTTAGATCAAACAAAATATGCCATAGGGGACTTTGATTTATTTGAATGTAATGAGGCGTTTGCTTCTGTGATGTTGTCATGGGCACAAGTACATGAAGTCCCCCTTGAGAAAGTAAACGTCAACGGAGGCGCAATAGCATTGGGGCACCCCGTTGGCTGTACAGGGAGTAGACTTATCACAACTTTGTTGCATGAATTAGAAAGACAAGATAAGGAACTCGGATTCATCACTATGTGCCAAGGAGGGTCATTGGGAATAGCGATTGTCTTAGAGAGAATATGATCCAATCAAAGAGAGAGAGAAAACAGTGGAAGGTTTTTTAAACGGAAAGAATATAGCGATAACAGGTGCAGGTTCTGGAATTGGGAAGGCAATTGCCCTGGCAGTTGCTACAGAAGGTGCAAATATTGTTGTGGCTGACTACGGGGTTGCCCTAGATGGTTCTGATCCGACAAGCGACATAGCAAATGCGACCGTTGAAGAAATAAAATCCTTGGGTGTTGACGCAATAGCAGTAACAGGCGACGTATCACAAATGCAAACCGGACAGGATGTTGTTGCCGCTTCCATTAATAGTTGGGGTTCTATAGACGGGGTTGTTTGTGTTGCTGGGATACTCCGTGAACGCATGCTGTTCAATATGAGTGAGGAAGAGTGGGATCCAGTGATTGCAGTTCACCTCAAGGGACACTTCACAATTTACCGTCATGCGATGGCTGCAATGCGAAAACAAGAGAAAGGTGGAAGTATTCTTGGCATAACTTCTGGTGCCTTTACAGCTTCAACCGCACAACCAAATTATTCAGCAGCTAAAGGAGGAATTGTCAGCCTAACTCGATCTGCTGCCATGACAGCTGCCAGCATTAGCCTAAGAGGAGGTCCTGCAATTAACGCAAACTGTCTTGCGCCTACTGCGAAGACGAGAATGAGTGACAACGTCCCCTTTGCTTTTGAGACAGGCGAACCTTCGGATGTAGCTCCAATGGCTGTTTACCTTCTATCAGACAAAGGAAGGGAAATTAATGCCCAAATCTATAGTGTTGTTGGAAAACGTATTTCGGTTTGGAACCAGCCAAGAGAAATTCGCACAATGTTTGCTTCTGGTGATGCTTGGACTCCAGCTGAGATAGAAGAAATGCTTCCTAAAACAATTAAACAAGAACCGAATCCTTTCATAGATGACCTTGAAAGAAGGATGAAAGAAATGGCTGATGGAGAGGAAAGCTAGTGACTGGTCAGGTGCCTCCTTACCCTGAAGGAAAAAATCTATTAAATGACAAAACTGTTATTGTCACTGCTGCAGCGGGTTCAGGAATCGGTTTCGCCACAGCTAAACGTTGCGCTGAGGAGGGAGCTAGCGTATTTCTTTCAGACTCACATGCAAGACGTCTTGACGAATCTATCAAATTGTTATCCGAGGCAGGCCATCGCGTGGCAGGAGTTACATGCGATGTAACTATTGAGGAAGAAGTTGAGGGTCTTATTAACTCAGCAGCAAGCCATTTCGGAGCGATAGATATCATGATTAACAATGCTGGTTTAGGCGGGCAAACAGACCTAATCGAAATGTCTGACGAAGAATGGTTCAAAGTTATTGATGTAACCCTTAATGGTACGATGCGATGCACTCGAGCTGCTATGCGTCATATGATTCCTAATCAAAAAGGTGTCATTGTTAATAATGCGAGCGTGGTTGGATGGCGAGCGCAGGAAGGCCAAACACACTACGCAGCTGCGAAGGCGGGAGTCATGGCTCTTACGAGGTGCTCAGCTCTTGAGGCCGCTAAAAGCGGTGTCAGGATAAATGCCGTAGCACCCAGTTTCGCAAATCATCCATTCTTAGCAAAAGTAAGTGACCCAGAGTTACTGAAGACACTGGAATCTCAAGAGCCATTTGGGAGAGGTGCGCAGCCATGGGAAGTAGCTAATGTAATTATCTTTCTTGCTAGTGACTTGAGTGGGTACATGACAGGTGAAAGCATCAGTGTCAGTTCGCAACATCCGTAGCAATCGGGAGAGAGTTATTTAATTAAGATGACCGGCCCACTTAACAATATAAACGTACTAGAAATATCAGGAATCGGGCCGGCCCCATTTGCAGGCATGTACCTTTCTGACCTGGGAGCCGAAGTTGTAAGAGTAGGGCGAGTAGGTACAGACAAAAATCCACTTGCTTCAAAGTCTGGCCCTCTAGAACGAGGGAAGAGATCTATAAATCTCAATCTAAAATCTGAAAAAGGAACTGAAATCGCTCTAAGCCTAATAGAAAAATCAGATGTTTTTCTCGAAGGGTTCCGACCCGGCGTGGCAGAGAAGATGGGGATCGGCCCTAAAGATTGTCTCTCTGTAAATCCTAAATTAGTTTATGCCCGAATGACCGGTTGGGGCCAGAAGGGACCTCTGTCCCAGATGGCAGGACACGATATAAACTACATAGGCTTAGCGGGCCCATTGGCTCATATAGGTCGCAAGCAGCAAACGCCCACTGTGCCGCTTAATCTAGTTGGAGATTTCGGCGGTGGATCTATGTTCCTTATCAGTGGAATTTTAGCAGCACTGTTATCGGTAAAGAATGGAGGGGTTGGTCAAGTCGTTGACGCAGCGATGGTAGATGGGGCTGCTTATTTAGCTTCTCCACTTTTTGCAGCGCATGCATCAGGATTCTGGAGCGATCATAGGGGAAGTAACCTATTGGATTCTGGGGCACCCTTCTATGAAGTTTACGAAACAAAGTGCGGAAATTATGTTGCTGTTGGGGCGATAGAACCACAATTCTACCAACAGTTATTAAATGGTCTTGAAGTTGACCAAGAGGATTTACCTTCTCAAAATGATAGAGAATTTTGGGATTCAACTAAACAAAAATTTATTGAAATTTTCCTCACTAAAACAAGAGAAGAATGGCTATCAATTTTTGCTAACACCGATGCTTGTGTAACTCCAGTTTTAACAATGGGGGAAAGCCCGCTTCATATTCATGCCGAACAGCGTGAGGCTTTCTTCGAGACTTGTGGTGTGCTGCAACCAAAACCAGCCCCGCGCTTCTCCGAAACTCCGACAGTCCCATCGAAAACGTCGGAGAATTTGGGTGCGAGCACAGACCTGCTTCTTTCTGGTTTGGGTTTCGCCAATGAAGAAGTCGCTACTCTTAGGTCGGCTGGAATAGTTAGCTAGGGACTTTCTATAAAACTAATTCAGCCATTTTCCGCATGGTGTCAATATCATTTGCACCAATAATCATCGTTGTGATTGCTGATTTTTCCCAGATTTCCAAACGTTCAGCGATTCGTTCAATTGGCCCCACTAAGGAAATCTCATCCGCAAAAGCATCTGGAACGGCCATAATGGCTTCGTTTCTTTTCCCAGATAAAAACAAAGACTGAATCTTGAATGCTTCCTCTTCGTACCCCATTCTTGCCATAAGTTCAGTGTGGAAGTTTCTTTTCTGTGCCCCCATTCCACCTATGTAAAACGCCAGGATTGCCTTCTGTGGAAGTAATCCCTCAGCGATATCATCACAAATATTGACTGTGACATTAACCGCAACCTCAAAGTTCTCCGGAACACCTGAAGTCGGAAATTCGTATATTCCGGGACGTTCTGGAGCATAATAAAGGGGAAGCCATCCTTGACATTCTTTAAATGCAAGCGCTATATTTTTTGGCCCCTCAGCACCTAAGTAAATGGGTATATCTGGCCGTAAAGGGGTATTGATTAATTTAAGGGGTTTACCTAATCCCCAAGAGTTTTTAGCCTCTTTTGGGTAAGGGAGTGGAAGATTAGGTCCTGAGGCTGTGACTGGTTCGTCTCGAGCAAGAATTTTTTTAATTATCTTAATTGTTTCACTAGTTCGTTGCACAGGTTTTCCAAAGGGTTGGCCATGCCATCCTTCTATAACCTGAGGGCCTGAAACACCTATTCCTAAGCAAAACCGTCCTTCAGAGAGAGCATCAAGTGTCATAGCATGCATAGCTAAAGTAGCGGGCGTTCTTGCACCAAGCTGAGCTATTCCCGTTGCTAATTTAATTTTATCAGTATGTGCTCCTACCCAACAAAGTGGCGTAAAAGCATCACTGCTATAACTTTCCCCGGTCCAAAGAGAATCAAATCCTAGCCTCTCGGCTTCAACTGCTACTGCAACAATGTCCTGTCTTGGTTGGTTAGTCCAATACCCGTATTGTGCTCCAAGTTTCATGATTTTCTCAATGGTTTATATATTCCATCTGCAGAAGGATCACCTTCGGTTAAGATTGCTTCATTTTCTACTAGCTGCACCAGATGGCTAAAGACTGATTGTCCAGCTGCCATGTGAAGAATGTGAGGGGTCTCCTTGTACATTTCTGTTACTAAATCAGGGATAGTTTTCGGTCCAGATTTAAGGCATTGGAGAATTTGGTTTTCGCGATCTAATCGGTGGTTTATTAGAGACTCCGTAAAATTTATTGGATCTGGAATCCGCGGGCCGTGAGTAGGGTAAAAGAATTGATCATCTCGGTCTAGGAGGAGTTTGAGGCTATCCATGTACTCATTCATAGAACCTTCGGGCTCAGGGATGACTGAAGTGCTCCACCCCATGACATGATCACCCGAGAATAAACTACGCTCCTCTTTGTAGCCGAAACAAAGATGATTCGAAATATGGCCTGGCGTATGAACGACTTCTAAAGTCCATGTCCCACCAGCGATAATATCGCCATGCCCTACTTCGAAATCTGGTGAGAAAGCCATGTCTCCAGGTTCGTCCTGATGGTGTTCGGAATCATCTTTCTTAGCTGAGGGCATGCTCTTTAAAAGTTCTTCTAACTCCTCTTCTGTCGGGAAGAGAGCATCCCATGTTGTTGGCTTTGCCCGGTTTATTGCTTCAAGAGGCGGCGTTGGGTGACCTCCAAACCCGTAGATAGGTGCACCGGTTGCGGTTTGTAATGCTCTACTTGCTGGAGAGTGGTCCTTATGAGTATGAGTTACAACAATATGAGTGATTTCTTCCCCGCCAACTGCTGAGAGAATGGAAGCTACGTGCTCGTCATCTTCTGGGCCGGGATCAATTACAGCAACTTGCCCACGTCCAACTATATATGTTCCTGTCCCTGTAAAAGTAAATCTTCCAGGGTTGTTAGCCACAACCCTCCGAACTGTTGATGAAACTTCAACCGCATTTCCATAGCTCGGATCTATGTCTGTTACATAGGGGATACTCATTATTATCAATCCTTAATTATTTCTGTAGCGTCTAGGTATGTTGGCTTGTCTCCGCCACCATGGAGAACAATATTTGAGCCTGACATCCAGCTAGCTTTATCTGATGCAGCAAATAAGCAAGCATTTGCAATGTCCTGTGGTTGTCCTAAACGTTGCATTGGTAGTGTCGCTGCAATTTTAGCAACACTTGTATCATCACCATAAAAACTTCTACTTTCCTCAGTAAGCACAAGGCCAGCAGAAATAGATAAAACCCTAATTGCTGGGCCCCACTCTAATGCCAATGTTTCAGTTGCATTGATGACACCCGCTTTTGCAGCGCCATATGCAACTCCAAGCGGGTTAGCTCTCATCCCGCTCACACTAGAGATATTTATAATTACTCCTTTGCCAATGGACTTATGCATCAGGTTGCTGGCTGCTTGTGCGAAAACTATTGGTGCAACAAGGTTTAAATCTATGACACTTCGGGTGAAACGTTCGCTTACCGATGACGAATCAGCAGGCGGAGCCCCTCCTGCATTATTAATCAACACATCAAGCTTCCCGAACTTCTCTTCGCAGAAATCTAATACATTCTTAATTTGGTCAGAATCTTTTACGTCGCAAGCTACGAAGTCGGCTTGGTTGCCATCATATGTGAGATTAGATTCCGGAGCATTTCTTGCGCAAACGATAACGTTCGCGCCTACTTTTAAAAAATTTTCAGCTATAACTCTTCCGATCCCTTTTGAACCCCCAGTTACGATGACTACTTGGTTATCATAGTTATTTTCTGTATTTGTCATGATCACCTCTAGAAACAAAAATAGTCGCCTTTACATATTGTGGCAGATCGTGGCAACAATTGAGATAACCTCAGAAGTTATCTACTCTTGGAATAGAAAAAAGAAAAGTGGTGAGTGTGGTAGATAAAGTTATAACCGAAGAAGAAGTCGTTGCTGAAATAGAAGATGGTATGACTATTGGAGTAGGCGGCTGGGGTTCTCGGCGCAAGCCGATGTCACTGATCATGGCAATTATTCGGTCAGGAGTAAAAAATCTGACAATCGTTAGTTACGGCGGTCCCGAAATTGGTTTATTATCTGCTACCGGCCAACTCAAAAAAGCTATTTACGGATTTGTTTCTTTAGATTCAATTCCATTAGAGCCTCATTTCCGGATTGCCCGACAAACAGCAGAAATAGAGGTGGAGGAATTCGATGAAGGTGCTTTTTATCTAGGCTTAATGGCTGCCGCACATCGTGTTCCTTTCTATCCGACGAGGGCAGGGCTGGGTTCTGACATGTTGAAAATGAACCCAAATCTGAAATTAGTGCAATCGCCATATCCTGACACAAATGGCGATTACGAGGAATTAGTAGCAATACCAGCTTTTGATATTGACATATCACTTATTCATATGAATCGTGCGGATAAAGGTGGGAACGGTCAATTTCTTGGCCCAGATCTTTTCTTTGATGACCTTTTCGCTATGGCTGCCAAAAAAACATATATGAGTTGCGAAAAGATAGTACTAACCGAAAATTTTCTTGATGAGGGAAGTGTCCATACCCTCCGGATTCCAAGAATTTACGTCAATGGAGTAGTTGAAGCGCCTAGAGGGGCTCATTTCACTGAATGCCCCCCAGATTATGGCAGAGATGAAGAGTTCCAAAAACTTTATGCTGCTACAGCGAAAAATCCCGAGCTATGGGAGAGTTTCAAGTCTAGATATCTAAAACTAAGCTCACATGAAGAATACTTAGAAATGGTCGATAGTCGTGAGGAGGATAAATGAAGCGTTCTGATATCTGTGTTATCGCAATAGCGGAATGCTTCCGAGGAGATAGCGACATACTTTGCAACCCAATTGGAATCAGTCCAATTATTGGGGGAAGACTAGCAAAAGCTACCTTTGCGCAAGATGTGGTGATGACCGATGCGGTTTCGGTTTTAGCTACAAACCCATTGCCGATAGGTGATCCAGATGCACTCAGAATCGTTGAGTCATATGTTCCCTACCGGACGATTTTTGACATGGTCTGGTCTGGCCGACGGCATGTAATGATGGGGGCGACACAAATAGATCAGTTCGGCAATCAAAATATTGCTGCTATTGGTGGATTTGAAAAGCCTAAAGCGCAACTCCTAGGCCTTCGAGGGGCACCTGGAAATTTGATAAATCATAGAACTAGTTATTGGGTTCCAAATCATTCAAAGCGGAGTTTTGTCTCGAAAGTCGATGTTGTATCAGGGCCTGGTTACGACAGAATGAATGAAATTGGAGGTCCAGGAAATAAGTATCATGACCTTCATCGCGTTGTCTCCAACCTTGGGGTTTTTGATTTTGAAACTGCAGATAATCGCATGCGTCTTCACTCCCTTCATCCCGGAGTTGATGTAGATGAAATAATTGAAAAAACTGATTTTGAAATTGTGATACCAAAAGATATCGAACTAAGTCGGATTCCCTCGGAAGATGAAATGGTGATCATTAGACAGATTGATCCAAGCAATTTGAGATATACCGAGGTTCAAGATGGATAAATTCCACCCCAAGTTAAAAACTCCGATATGTGAGAAATTAGGAATTGATTATCCGATAATTCAGACAGGCATGGGTTGGGTTTCTTCATCCCAATTAACTGCTGCTACCTGTAGAACAGGAGCTATTGGTTTCTTAGCAACAGCGACCCAAACATTTACTGAAATGAAATCCTCTGTTAGGGAAATCAAAGAAGCAACCGAGAAACCCTTTGGTATTAATGTTCGCACTGATTCTCCTGATATCGAGGAGCGACTGGATTGGGCAATTAAAGAAGGAATCAAGGTAGTTTCATTCGCTCAAGCACCAAAGCCAGAAATGGTAAAAAAACTTTCAGGAAGCGGAGTCATTACTATCCCAACCATTGCGGCTAGAAGACATGCAGAGAAAGTCGCAGAATGGGGGGTTGATGCTGTTATTGCACAAGGGCAAGAAGGCGGCGGACACACTGGTGAAGTGCCAACATCTGTTTTGGTTCCTCAAGTCACTGAAGCCGTAGATATCCCAGTTTTTGCGGCCGGCGGGATAACGGATGGGCGTGGACTTGTTGCTGCTTTAGCTTGGGGCGCGCAAGGTATCGCCATGGGCACTCGATTTCTCTTATCTGAAGAGAGCGACGTACCTCATGAGATAAAACAGGCGTACTTTGATGCTGTTGTTACCGATACCGTTCGAACAAGGTCAATTGATGGTGTTCCTCAAAGAGTAATTAATTCAGGCATGGTTAAGAATTTAGAAAGAAACCGGTATCTTAAGTTTCCAAGGGCGGCATCGAATGCTTTGAAATTCCGAAATGCTACTAAAACATCTTTCTCTGATCTGCTGAGAGAAGCCATTGCGATGAGAAAGAACCAAAAAATGACTTGGGCTCAAGTCGCTTTAGCAGCTAACGCCCCAATGCTTACAAAAGCTACCATGGTTGATGGAAACTACGACATAGGAATAATGCCAACTGGTGTTGGTTTAGGGGTCATTCAATCTGCCCCAAAAGTTTCAGAAATAGTTGAAGAAATTATGGCCGAAGCTTCTCAGCGTCTAAGAGCTTTAACTGAATCAGAAGAAATAGAGTAGGTAGCCCTATGGATTTACGATTTTCAGTTGACGAAATATCTTTTCGTGATGAAGCTCGCACCTGGTTAGAAGAGAATAAGCCAAAAGAAAAATGGCCTTCCATGGATACGGAGATTGGGTTCGAGCAACATAGAAATTGGGAACGGAATCTTTACGACTCCAAATGGTCTGTACCTAATTGGCCTGCAGAGTACGGTGGAAGAAACTGTTCTCTGATTGAGTGGCTACTTTTCGAAGAAGAGTATTACTTATCGGGGGCACCTGGCAGAGTTAACACAAATGGCATTACGCTCCTTGGGCCAACATTGTTTGAATGGGGCTCTGAAAAGCAAAAGAATAGGTTTCTTCCTGCAATGGCTGCCGGAGAAGAAATCTGGGCCCAAGGGTGGTCAGAGCCAAATACTGGAAGCGATTTAGCAAGCCTCTCTACAACTGCAGTTTTGGATGGAGAGAATTATGTGGTTAACGGGCAGAAAACATGGTGTTCAAGAGGCGCATGGGCAGATTGGATATTCTGTATAGTGCGAACAGACCCTGCGAGCCAGAGACATTCAGGCCTAAGCTACCTCCTAGTACCAGCTAATACTTCCGGACTGACGAGAAGACCGGTTTCTCGACTTGATGGAGAGCCTGCTTTTGCGGAACTATTCTTTGACGATTGTCTAGTCCATGTTGATAATAGGCTAGGGGATGAAGGTGCAGGTTGGAACGTGGCGATGGCTACTGCAAGTAGCGAAAGAGGTCTTAACCTTCGAGCTCCCGGAAGGTTTCTTGCAGCAGCGACTCAACTCGTGGGTTTATACCGGGCTTTGCTAGACGAGAAGAATGAAATACCTCAGGAATTGCGTAATGAAGTTGTTGATGGATATGTCGCAGCACAAGCATACAGGTGGCAAGTTTTCTCTAAGGCCTCTGCACTTATGCACGGTTCAAATATGGGAGCCGAGGCAAGTTATATGAAAATATTCTGGTCTGAGTTAGACGTTGATTTACACGCAACTGCTCTTAGGCTCCTTGCGGATCAGGCGGAGTTAGTTCTAGATGCTCCCGATGCATATTCAGAGGGAAGTTGGATGAGTGGTTATTTATTCTCTTTAGCTGGCCCAATATATGCCGGGACTAATGAAATACAGAGAAATATAGTTGCCGAACGAGTTTTGGGTTTACCAAGAAAATGAATTCTTATAATTTTTTAAGAACGATCTTAAATTTTTCTTTGGGACCGTATATCAGAGTTGTTAACTATGGACTTTAGATTCAATGAGACCCAGCTTCTTTTTGCAGAAACGACTAAAGAGATGCTTCTAAGAGAATGTACTTCATCAAATTTGAAAGAAATGATCCTAAAAGAGCAGGGGACAATCCCTAACTTGTGGGATAACCTAAGCTCACTCGGGGTTTTGGGTATGACTGGGCCGCAGAATCTCGGTGGCTTAGGGATGTCCGATATTGATCACGTCTTAATCATGGAAGAGCTTGGCCGTTTTATTTGCCCAGAAATTGTTCTTGAACATACAGCGATCGGGATTCCCTTACTCTCAAAATATGGAAACGAAAGTATTCAGAGCGAACTTCTTTCAGCCCTTTTGTCTGGAGAACAGAAAGTTACCACAGGCTTAGGAAACTCATATGTTTTAGCAGCTGACTCTGCAGACTACTTAGTAATGCAAAACGCAGATGAATTGCATCTTATAGAACGGAAAGATGCTCTCCTGATGTTTCAAAAATCTATAGACCAAACAAGGCGACTGTTCAGCGTTGAGTGGGAACCTTCAAGTAAGAGTTTGATTGTTAAGTCAAGTAAAGCAATTGAGGAGGGACTACAAAGTGCCTCTACGGCTGCTGCTGCACAATGCTTAGGCATAGCAACCCATCTCTTGACACAAACTATTGATTACGTCAAAGAGCGAGAACAATTTGGAAAACCTGTTGGAGTTAACCAAGCTGTGAAGCACCAGTTAGCTGATACAGGTAAGGCTATTGAATTTGCGCGACCAATGGTGCACCGCGCTGCATGGGCAATATCAAATAACTCAAACGAGAGTTCAGCCGCTGTTGCAATGGCTAAATATCTATCTTCGAAAGCTGTTGATCTCTCTTGTAGAACAGCATTGCAGTGTCATGGAGCTATTGCTTATACCGTTGAATATGATCTTCAATTGTGGCTAAAGAGAGGTTGGGCTCTTTCAGCTTCATGGGGTGATCAGAATTCCCAACGTAATAACATAGCTAAAATCCTAAATTTATAATAGGCGTATTTATGGAATCTTTTGATATCAAAGCTTTGAATAAATTCTCGTGTTCAGAAGGGCTAAATTTTAGTAATGAAATTGCTGAAACTCCAGAGTCAATACGTCACCTTAGCGATAAAGAAAGCAAAGAAATTGCCGGTAAAGAAATAAACCAACGAGACCCTTCAGTTCAAATTTGCGTGTTTCGACTTCAACAAGGAATCTTTCATTATGGATAAGGAGAACTTCTCTGCTGCGCAACGGTTAAGAAAATCAGTACACTCGCTTGCTAAACGAATTCTTGATTTAGATATACCCACGAGTAAGTTTCACGAATTAGCAGAGACTATAGAAAATTCTACTGAAGATTTAATCGGAGAGAAAGTTCCAAAATGGTGGAGTAAAGATTCAGGTAGCGGGAAATTTCGATCTATGTCCTACAGAAGTCGCTCATTGTTTCAAGGAGAATTACATTTATTTTCTCCTGAGCTTGAGTGGAAAGAGGATACAGGGCCCGAAGGGCAGCCAGGTTACTCGTTTACGGTGAATCTTTCAGAATTGTATGAAGGTCCACCGCTCGCAGTGCATGGAGGTTTCATAGCAGGACTTTTTGATGAGCTCTTAGGCGCAGTGCAATCGCTTAGCTCTGGAGGGACTGGTTACACAGCAAAGTTGAATATTAAATATAGATCTTTTACGCCCATAAATAGTGATCTTCAGTTCTCTGGTTGGTTGGTTGAATCATCAGGGCGTCGAATAAAAGTTAAGGCACAGTGTCTGGAAGGGAAACGTATTTGTTCAGAAGCGAACGCGCTTTTTTTGAGACCAAGAGAAACCCAATTAGGAAACAATGGCTAATTTACTTTTCGTATGTACTGGAAATGCAGCCCGATCGGTAATGGCATCAACAATGATGAAGGCTCAAAATTTAAGTCATGAAATTGATGGTGCTGGGACGTTCTCTATTTCAGGTCTTCCTATGAGTCAGCGTACGCGATCTGCTCTGGCTAAAAAAGGGTTTGCGGACCCTGACCATCGAAGTCAACAGCTAGAAAAACAACATTGTGCTTGGGCAGATTTAATTGTTGTTTTTGAGAAGGAACATATTGATTATATAAGAAGGCACCACCCAGAATTCGTGCAAATTGCAGGATCGCTGCCACGTATAGCAACTAATTTACGGCAAGGAGAAGAGGAGCTTCATGATAGGATTCTGGAACTTCGTTTAGGGCACAGTGATTTTGCAGCATGGGAAGAAGTCATCGATCCAGCTGGCGGCGATCAAGATGTTTTTGATTCTAGCGCTGAAGAAATATTCAGCTTCATTAGTCAACTAGCATTGAGGCTCTAATGGAACAAGAAATTCCAGAATCTTTAAAAGTGGTTCGTGAACGAGCAATCGACCGCCCGAAATATAGGGGTGTCTTACATGCCTATTGTTTCTTCCTGTCCATACCTGTTGGAGTGACTCTTATCATTACGTCTCCATCGCCGAGAACTTCGTTTGCTGCAGCAGCTTTTGCGTTTGGTATTTCATCAATGTTGGGTATCAGTGCTTTATTTCACCGGACTAAATTCAGTGATCATGATTGGATGCGTTTTAGACGTCTGGATCATATCGGTATTTATCTTTGTATAGCCGGTGGGTATACCCCAATTGGTATGTTGGCTGTTAGCGGTTGGGTGCAAAAGACCTTATTGATAACAGCATGGGCGGGAGTCGCTATAGGTGCAATTATCCGTTTCCTTCCCTTTGATCCGCCTTACGGTTTGATGAATGCGTTGTTCCTTTCAATGGGTTGGGTGGCAATTGTAGCTATCCCACAGTTATCAGACTTCTTGGACCTTACTTGGTTGATTCTTTTAGCAATTGGTGGTGCTTTGTATACAACTGGAGCATTTGTTGTCGGGTTAAGGAGACCTGACCCGTGGCCGGATATTTTTGGTTATCACGAAATATGGCACCTTATGGTCGTTTTGGCTGCATCCTTGCATTATTGCGTTATGGCTTTTGGGGTGATCCCTAATGCATAGCAAAACAAAATTAGAATTGTTCTGGAGTATCCTCGTAACGTTGACGATTACTTAACTTGAGGGAAAATGACGGTTGGTCCACACCCAAAACCTTGGCCAAAAGATTCGCGCTATGATACCGAACTTCTGGAGAGTGGCGATACCAGAAATGTTGTAGATAAATATCGTTATTGGACCAGAGAAGCAATCGTTGAAGACTTAGATAAAAATCGTCATTCATTCCACATTGCAGTAGAGAACTGGGAGCATGATTTCAATATAGGAACTGTAGTGCGAAACGCTAATGCTTTTATGGCTAGAGGTGTACACATAGTTGGCAAAAGAAGGTGGAATAGAAGAGGGGCGATGGTAACTGATCGCTATCAACACGTCTTCCATCATGCAACTGTCGAGGAGTTTCTCTCGTGGGCAGTCGCTGAGACCCTTGCGGTCATTGGTATTGATAACGTACCAGGGTCAGTGCCTATTGAGAATACGAAATTGCCTAAAAAATGTGTTCTTGTTTTTGGGCAAGAGGGGCCTGGTTTAAGTAAAGAAATGATTGCTGCGTCATCTCAGATTTTAGCTATTACCCAATATGGTTCTACGCGTTCTATTAACGCAGGTGTTGCAAGTGGAATAGCGATGTATGAGTGGTTGAATCAACACATTGAATAAAAGATATTCGTTATTTGAATGGGGGAAAAGAACCTTGCATAAAAGCCTGTTCCTCAATTTTCTCTTTGATTTTCCACCCATGCCTAGTCTTAACACAAAAGTCGTTGTACCAGCCGCCGACAATAAAGATGTGGAGCTGATCTCCATCTGGGTCAAAAAACCCATCCGAATTTACAGGCGCACCCATCGGGTTGTGGAAAATCGTTTTACATTTAGCTGACTCCCCATCGTAATCAATTGATGTCTTCCCTATCATGTGTTGCGTCATTGGGAAAATAGCAAGGCTTTCTTGTAGCCATTTCTTTACCTTTAAGTATTCACCTTTTCCATCTGGCCCTCCGGAGCTTTCATAATCGAGATAAGCATCATCAGTGAAAACTTCATCGAGCAAATCCCAATCTTTTCCATCGATTGCATCAACGTATTTTGCCATTAATCTTTCAATCTCAAGATTGTCGCTTATCTCATCTAGATTCATTAATGCTCCTATACAATCCGGCTCTCAGTATCACCCCAATATTTATCACGTAAAATCCTTTTATAGAGTTTCCCTGTTGGATGTCTAGGGAGTTCTTCGAGGAAATCAATGCTACGCGGGCATTTCGCACGAGCAAGTTGCTCTTGGCAATACACGAGAAGTTCTTGTTCTACTTGAGGTGAAGCCAACGTGGGATCAATAAGTTGAACAACAGCTTTGACTTCCTCTCCTAAGTCATCGTTTGGTACTCCAAAAACAGCAACATCAAGAACTTTCTCATGCATAGTTAAAATATTTTCAGCTTCTTGAGGATAAATATTCACTCCTCCAGAAATAATCATGAATGCTTTTCGGTCTGTGAGATATAGAAAACCGTCGCTATCGACTTTTCCTATATCTCCAAGAGTAGACCAGCCATTCTCTAACCTAGCTCCCTTAGTCTTTTCCGGATCATTGTGGTATTCAAAGTTTGAATCGCTTTCAAAATAGACTGCGCCTATCTCGCCAGTAGGTAACTCAACACCAGCGTCATCAACGATATGCAATACTCCTTGAATTGCTTTTCCTACTGTTCCTTCATGGGCAAGCCAGTCGTTGCTATTGCAGTAACAGAAACCATTTCCCTCGGTTCCGGCATAGTATTCATGAATAATTTTTCCCCACCACTCAATCATCTGATTTTTTATGGGAATCGGGCATGGTGCTGCTGCATGGACAACTGATTCGAGAGAGGAAACATCAAATGAATCTCTTTGTTCTTGGCTAAGTTTGAGAAGGCGGACAAACATAGTAGGAACGACTTGAAGAAATGTTGCTTTGTATCTTTCGATGCTTTCTAGCAATTCAACGGGTCCAAAACGCGGCATCACGACTACTGTCCCGCCAAGTTTATGTATGCCGCGGCAAAATCGAAGGGGGGCAGCATGATATAACGGGGCCGGTGATAAGTAGACCGAATCCGCAGTCGCCCCAAATAGCATACTGAGCAAGGCAGTAACCCCATCTGTTTCACCTAGAGGTATCGCTGGCAAAGGTGCTTTGACTCCTTTCGGGCGTCCAGTAGTTCCAGAAGAATAGAGCATGTCTGCTCCTTCAACTCTTGGCCCAATTGGATTGACCGACTGCTCAGATAAAAGCTCCTCTATAGATTCAAAACCTTCGATTGCTCCTCCAACGCTCAAACGTAGAAAAACATTAGGAATATCATCAAATAAATCAGCTGCTTCTTTCCCCTTGTAAGGAGAGGTTAAGAAAGCCCCAGCGCCACAGTCGTTAACTATGTAGGTTATTTCAGGTGCTGTTAGCCGAGAGCTTATCGCTGTGTAATATAAACCTGCATAATGAGCACCCCAACAGATTGGAAGAAATTCAAGTCGGTTCTCCAAACACAGTGCTATGTGGTCGCCAGGTTCGAAGCCAGAAGATTGCAAAAGATTAGCTACTTTCTCAGCGTAATCATGCATCTCTTGAAACGTCATAGTCTCTCCCGTGTCCGCCATAATGATGGCTGCCTTGTCGGGACTTTCTTGGGCTATCGCTCCAGGGTACATATTTTCTCCTATTTCCTGTTTGAGTGATGCTAAATTACGGCAACAAGTCTTGCAAGAAGAATTACTCAATTGGCAGAATTCTTATTTGAGCTGTATCGAATTTGGCCAATCATCAGGTCGTATTAAGGCATCAGACCCTCCGTCAAGAAAAAGTATTGACCCGCACATAAAATCAGCAGCAGGGGAAAGCATCATTTGGATCCATTCCGCTATTAATGCAGGTTCACCAAAATGTCCGACAGGAATTGGTAGTCCCTTTATCGCTGCCCCAAAAGTAGGATCATTTAAGCCGCCTTCAAGAAGTGGCGTTAGAACCGCTCCAGGTGCTAAAGCATTTAACCGTATGTTGGATCCTGCCCATTCTGGTTTTGGGGCACTCTGTCGAACAAAGCGAGCAACGGCAAGTTTTGATGCTGCATATGCGATAGCCATTGCTTGAGTTTCATCCATCTTTTCTAGTATTTCGTAACAAGTGGCTTCGTCCATATTTAGGCAAGCCTCGACAAGGGAAGTAGGAACATTGGGAGTGATTGTTGTTGAGTTTGAAGAGATAGCGACAACATGCGAAATTCCTGCCGAGTTGGATAGCGTCTCTCTAAGACCTCTTATTAAATCGACTGTTCCAAACCAGTTTATTGTGAGCATGCTTTTGGGCTTAAAGGGTACGGAGACACCAGCTGATGTTACGAGTCCATCTAATGACCCTTCGCATAAATTTATGATTTCTGAAACGGCTCTCCTTCTTTCTTCTTCTTCGCTCAAATCAGCTTCAATCTCTGCGTGGTGGAGGTCAATGCCAATTACGTTGACCGAATTAGATTCAAGTAAAGATCTTGTTGATGCCCCAATGCCTGAAGCTGAACCAGTGATAGCAATAGTTCTCAATTCATCTCCTAAGTGGTGTTTGTTAGAAACTGATCTTAGACCGAACTATATTTGAAAGCACTGTTGAGCAATTCTATGCAGAACAGACCAAACTAGTAATGTGGAAGAAATGACAGAAAATAATGATAAGGAAGTTAGGGGATCGGTGAGCAGCCAAAACCCATGGGAATCTATGATGCCCATCATTCTTTTTATAGGTTTCAATAAGTTATTTGGGTTGGCTTCTGCAATAAGTGCTGCGACTGTTTGGTCGGTTATGATTTCGATTCGTCGTTGGAGAAATGGTCACCCAATAGGAAAATTTATTCCGATCGTTACAGCTGGAATTCTTGTCAGAGGAATTATTGGGATCGTAACAGATAGTGAAGCTGTGTATTTTGGTATAGGTATCGGGATCAAAGCATTTGTTGGCTTAGGCCTTGTAGTTACCACTGTTGTGGGGCGTAACTATCTTGCTCAATACGCTCCAATTATCTTTCCTTTTGATATTTCAGTTTTGAATCATCAAGCTTACAAATCAGCTATGAGCCGAATTGCTATTGGATTAGGTATAGCCCAACTTATTAGTGCTGGATTTGATGTTTGGCTTTATAACAATGCTTCAGTTGATGGGTACCTGGTTATTCGATTTTTTGTGAATTGGCCCTTTACTACGGCAGTAATAGTGCTATCAATGCTTTATTTGGGGAAGAAACTCGCTGTCATTCCTGGTTTTTCTGGGTTAGCCAGCGTGTTAGAAAATCGACGCGAAACCTGAGGGAGAGTCAAAATAGTGCAAAATAAAAAATCAAGAGAAAACACAGGGATTTTATGACTAAAGACGGAATGCATGATTACGGAATACTAGTGACTGGCGGGGGAACAGGCATCGGCAAAGCATGCGCAGCGAATTTGGCGCAAAGCGGTGCTTCAGTGACGATATGCGGAAGGACCGAAGAGAATTTAGTAAAAGCAGTTGATGGAATTATTTCAGAAACTTCCAGTAAAACGAGAATACAATACAAAATTTGTGACGTTACCAATGAAAATCAGGTTCGTGATGTAGTTGAGGAAGCAGCCGAATTCGGGAATGGTTTAGATGGAGTCGTAGCAAATGCAGGCGGTGGCGGAGGAATGGCTCCGTACCATCTCCAAGACTTAGATGAGTTCACTAGGGTCCTGCATCTTAATGTTTTAGGTACGATGCTTTGCGTAAAACATTCTGTGCCATTCCTAAAAGAATCAGACAAGGGTTCATTTGTGGGAATGTCTTCGATTGCAAGTCATCTAACACATCTTTGGTTCGGGGCTTACCCTGCAGCTAAAGCTGGGATTGAGGCAATTATGCGAAATGCAGCAGATGAATTTGGTCCTGCGAACATTCGGTTTAATGCTATTAGGCCAGGATTCATAGCAACAGAGATTATGGAAGCTATCCCTAAAAACAGTGAGGTATACGAAAGTTATATAACTAACACACCATTAGGTGATGTTGGGGAGCCTAAGGATGTCGCAGCCCTAGCAAGGTTTCTCATTAGCTCTGAATCTCGGTGGATAACAGGTCAATGTATAAATGTTGATGGTGGGCATTCATTAAGGCGCGGGCCGCAGTTCACTCAATTTTTAGCTAACTTTTCTCATGATCAACTCTATGGAGAATTGCCGACTGATGACTAGTGTGCCTCTTAGTCGCGGCTCTGTTTCTCTTCGACTCTATCCTTGTCCAGGTTTAGCTACTGAACAGATAAATGAGCTTCGGTCAGAGGCAGTTATAGCCGAAAGAGTTGGGTATGACGGGCTAATGGTTAGCGAGCACCATGCCGGCTTCCCAGGTTACTTGCCAAACCCTACCCAACTTACATCCTTCCTTCTTAGTGTAACTAAAGAGATATGGGCTGCTCCTTGCCCACTGCTACTTCCTCTTAAAGCTAAGGCATTAATTGCGGAGGAAATTGCTTGGCTATCAAGTGCTTTCCCGAAACGTATCGGTGCTGGTTTCGCTGCTGGAGCGTTACCGGTAGATTTTGAATTGGCCGAAGTTCCATTTGGAGAAATAAATTCTAGATTCAAGGCATCCTTACCGTGGATAGTGAAAACTCTTCGTGGGAGACCAGAAGGGCCTTTAGTTGATGATTTAAGCATTCAGAATTGTCTACATAACCCTGTCCCAATGGTTATTGCTGCACAAAGCAGTCAAGCGTGCGTTCGAGCTGCAAAGCTTGATTGCGGAGTCCTTTTTGATTCGTTACAAGATCCAAGCGTTTCTCTAGATCTTTCCCATCAATATAAAGAAGCCGGTGGTTCCGGCCCTTTAATACTTATCCGACGTGTTTGGATTGGGGATCCACCTCAGTCATCAATTGATGCTCAAATGAAACACTATTATAGCTACGCAAGCGAAAGGGCTAAAGGTAATTGGAGCCAAGGAGACAGCACAATCGTTGCAAAAGATGGAGAACAGGCAGCAGAGCAACTTCTGAAGGTATTAGCAGAGTCAGGGTGTGACACAGTTAATGTACGTGTGCATGTGGCAGGGTTGCAACCTGATCAAATACGAGAACAGTTGATGAAACACCAAGAAGGTTTCTTGCCTTTACTCAAGAGCGAACTCGCTTGATTCATGCATGCAGCTTATGTGAATCTATAGAATTCGACTCTTGATTGTCTTTACCATTGATCAGAAATAAGGGAATGTGTTTCAAGGAGTAGTAGTAGAGATTGTTATGGGTTTGTAGGTTCTAAAAACATGGGACAAGATGCAAGTCCGTAGACGAAAGCATTTGGCATTTCTACAGGTTGAGTCGCAATTGAGAAATCATGCACGCGATTACGTAATTGTTGAAAGAAAATTTTGATCTCCAGTCGGGCCAGAGATGCCCCTAAGCAGAAATGTGTGCCAAACCCAAACGAGATGTGGTGATTTGGAGACCTTGTAACATCTAGCTTTTCAGGGTTAGCGAATTTTGAGGGGTCTCTATTCGCAGAAGAATACATTAAGAGAACTTGTTGCCCCTTCTTGATAGTTTCCCCACCGATATCGTAATCTTCTGTTGCGACCCGACACATATTGTGTATCGGAGTTACAAATCTAATAAATTCCTCAACTGCCGTATCGAGATCGGCACCTTCTTTGAGAAGTTGCCATTGCTCGTTATCTTCAGAAAGGTTAAGCATAGAACGTGCAATAACTGTTCTTGTTGTTTCTGCCCCTCCATCAAGAAGAAGAAGGCAGTCGCTTATAATTTGGTCTAGGCCAAAATTTGATCCATCTTTGAGACCAGCCGATTCAGCTTCAATCCAGGCGGTCATAATATCGTCTGAAGGGTTCAATTTTTTTTCTGAATATAGATCCATGCAAGCCTCAACAAATTCAAAGACTGCGGTAGTCCCTTCTTCATTCTGATATCGAGGGCCGCCTCCTAACGCAATTGTTTGTTCTGACCAGCGGTGCAAAGATGGCCAAAGTTCATCGGGGAAACCTAGAAGGTGGCCTATCATCATCGCTGGTAGCGGTGCTGCGAGCTCGCCGACGATATCTACAGCTGTTTTTTTATCAAGAGCGTCGTCTAGCAACTTTTCAACAGCGCCTGTGATGTGAGGTGTCCATGACTCGACTGACCTTGGAGTAAATCGTCTTGAAACTAGTAACCTCCGAACGCTATGGGTGGGATCATCCAAACCAATTATTGAAGAGTCTGCGGGCAGATTGGGGCGGTATCCTCCCTTTTCTTTATCTGAACTAATAAAAATTGACTTATTCTTTTCTATTTCAACAATGTCGTCGTAGCGAGAAATACCCCAAAGTTCGTTAACCGAATCCCAATAGGCTGGGGCTTTTTCACGCATCCAAGCATATGTCGTGTAAGGGTCTGAAACATAGAAATCACCGTCAAGTAGGTCAATTGGTTCAGTAGTCACGACATAACAGTACATCTTTTCGAGAATGAACGCCTATGAAGACTTGAAATCTACTTAACGTTAACGCCAAATAACTCCAGAGGCGCTAGCGTGAACGTATGGAACTTGGCGTGGATCCCGCAAGATATGGTTTGCTTCAGTCGATAGTAGACGAAGAAAGTTATGCAAGATCTGTAAATAGATTCCGAGAGGAACACATACTCCTTCCTACTTTCTCCCAATTGGCAGACCCCACTACAATCCCTGAGAAGATTAATGATGCGCTTCTTCACATTGACCCGAATGAAGCCCATCCTTTAAATCTTTTCAGAGTGCATTGGTATAACGCATATGGTTCCTCAGGAAAAGTAGATATCCCGCAGCACATTGTTCTTCCTTCGGAACTCACAGGTGTTGAAGCAAAAATTGTCTTAGCTTTCGGTAACCGCTTCCCTATGATTACGGCTCATAAGGTGCTTGCAGCGTATAGTTGTTTCGTTCCCCGAGTAATTAGTGGCCAATTTGACCCAACCAAACACCGAGCGATATGGCCATCTACAGGAAACTATGCAAGAGGTGGAATAGCAATCTCTACTTTGATGAGGAGCAGAGGCGTGGCAGTGCTTCCAGAGAATATGAGTCAAGAGAGGTTTGATTGGCTTGACAAGTGGGTTATGGACCCAAGCGATATCGTTAGAACACCAGGTTCTGAAAGTAACGTAAAAGAAATTTATGATGCATGCAACGAGCTAGAGAAGGATAAAACTAACTTTATTTTTAATCAATTCTCCGAGTTCGCTAACCACATAGGGCATTACACGGTTACTGGAAGGGCATTAGGTCATATCTTCGAGACACTTAAGGCTTCGGACCCTAATCTTAAACTCGCAGCGTTCGCGTCAGCTTCTGGTTCAGCAGGAACTCTAGCTGCAGGGGATAGGTTGAAAGATGATTTCGGTGCAAAGATTATTGCGGTGGAAGCTCTTGAATGTCCCACAATGCTCTACAACGGGTATGGGGAGCACAACATACAGGGAATAGGTGATAAGCACATACCTTTAATCCATAATGTGATGAATACGGATATCGTCGCGGGAATATCAGATGTTTCTACAGACTCGCTTAATTTAGTTTTTACTACACCGGAAGGAAAGAGTTATTTAGAAAGTGAGCATCAGATTCCAAACGAGATAGTAGAGAATCTCTGTCATTTCGGTTTTTCTTCTATCTGCAATATGCTTGCTGCAATCAAAACAGCCAAAAAGCTAGATCTTGGGCCAAATGATGTGATCATCACGGTTGCAACAGATGGCTCTGAGTTGTACGAGAGCGAAAAAGAACACTTATTAAATAGCCAATACCCAGATGGCTTTACCTCTTCGCACGCAGCAGAAATATTTGAAACGCATCTCCAGTCCGTCACCACAGACCATCTCGAAGAATTAGATGAGGTAGGGAAGAATCGTATCTTTAACTTGGGTTATTACACTTGGGTGGAACAACAAGGAGTAAGTATAGAAGATTTTGATGCACGAAGGTCCCAAGAATTCTGGAAAGCTCTTCATGGGATGACACCCAAATGGGATGAAATGATCACCGAATTTAATACAGAAACCGGAGTAACGGTTTAGCGTGCTTAAAGCTAATGGGGGTAATGATTCTTGGCTCGAAACCCCAACTATGGCTGAATGGCCTGACCATGATGACCCTGAAGAAAATCCGTTTATTAAATGGAGAAAAATGCTTAACTCCTGGCACCGCGCAAAGGAAGCGGGTTGGAGTGACGATGATTATAAAAGCTTAGTAACTCAAATTAACCAAGCGATTTACCAAACTTCAGGAAAGATGTTCCATATCACACCCACTGGGATCTGGAAAGAGGCGGCAGCAGTGTTGCCGTCCTCAGTTTTGTGGAAGGACGAGACCGCAAATGTAGGGGGTTCACATAAAGCCAGGCACTTGATGGGTCTTCTTCTGCATTTTGCTATTGATGCCGGAGCAGATGATAAAAGGCTAGCGATATCATCTTGCGGGAATGCAGCCTTAGGAGCAGCAACTCTAGCAAGAGCTGTAGGAAGGCCAATTGATGTATTTATCCCAACTTGGGCTAACCCAGCAATTGTTACTGAGTTGAAGAAGCTCGAAGCAGATATACATGTGTGTGAGCGATTTAAAGGAGAAATTGGTGACCCCTGTATGCTCCGTTTCCAAGAATCGTTATTAGATGGGAGTATTGCGTTTGGGGTGCAAGCAACGGAAAACCAGCTAACTCTCGATGGAGGCCGAACCATAGGTTGGGAGCTTGCTACTGCCCTTCAGAATGACCCTGTTGATGATTTAGTGATCCAAGTTGGAGGTGGAGCACTTCTAACAAGTTGTGCAATTGGGTTGATGGAGGCGAAAGAATTCAATATTTTAGAGAAGGTTCCAAGGATATGGGCTACCCAGTCCGAAGGTTGCGCGCCATTAAATCGAGCTTGGGAAAGCCTTCCTAAAGAGAGGACCTTTGCTGAAGTTATGCTTTACGCTAGGGAGAATTCCGCGGATCTTATGAAGCCATGGGACAACCCAAAAAGCCTTGCTAGTGGAATTCTCGATGACGTAACTTACGATTGGCTTGGTGTTATAAGGTCGCTGCTACTTTCCGATGGTGGAAGTATTGTTAGCTCAGAAAAAAATATAATTTCTGCAAGTCAGCTAGTTTCATCTTTAGGAATTAATGCAGAACCTACCGGAGCAGCATCTGTAGCTGGGGTTATCTCTTTGCTAGAAGATAAAATTATTGATCAAAGCCAAAAGGTTGGTGTTCTGATTACCGGTGTAAACCGGTAAGGTAACTTGCCTTATTGCGCAACGACATTGTTGGTTCTTGCTAATGTCATCCATATTTTCCCTGGTGGCACAAGCATTGGTGACCCATCTTCTGTGGTTAATTTAAACCATTCCCTATCGCTGTTACGTGACCAGGTTCCCTTTTGCATTTTTCCTCCATGGAAAACCCAAGCATCTCCTCTGCCAACAGTTTCAGCTACAGGAACAGTTGTTCCAGATTCGCAACCATAACAAGTTAGAAAGAACAATGTTTCAAGCATAATCAGGGTGTCAGCAGAAATCCTATGTGCATTGTTCTCTGAATCTAAATAATAATGTGGTTCGCCTATAGTGCTTTTTTCGTAGACTGATCGGTCTTCATTCCAATACCACGATGTTGTGTAGTCGAACCAATACGATAATTTAATCTCTTCTGCCGATGGCAAGCTTGGGTCCATATCGCCAAATTCCCAAAGGGGTTCTAAAGGGTTTGTATAGGTACCTCGAGTGTCCAAAAGTCTAAGAAGACTGGTATCTCCATAAAGATTATGGGGTCTTGATCGGGCACCTATACGAAAGGATCCCGGAGGTTCATCAAACCAACGAACGTTGGAATTATCGCCAATTTCGATGATCCAATCTTGACCACCTGAGACTATAAATGTGGAGTACCAAGAATTTTGTATAGAAAAGTCGGTGGGTCTCATCGAACGCATCGGCCCTACGAAGTCTGAATCTGAAGCTTGGAAAATAGCGAGATAACGAGTTATTCCTTCAACCCAGATTTCTACGATCATATCAGCAAGGTCGATTCCTGACTGCGGCCGAGCGTCAAGGTGATTGTCCATCTTGATAGCTAAGACTCGCCTTGACAGGCTTTCCTCGCTAACAGCTGTTCCATTAAATGGTGAACGAGTGATCCCATCTATTTCTCCTTGCTCATAGTTCGTAGGTGTAGGGCTAGGAATTGGTGTCGGTGAAGGAGTAGGCGAAGGTAGAGGAGTGGGGCTTGGAATAGCAGGTAGCGCTGTAGGAGAAGCAACAGTTGACGAGCCGGTTTCAACTGCGATTAGTTGTTGCTCGGATGTATTTCCGCAAGAGATAGCGATACAAGAAATGGTAAATAGAAGTGGGGCTAGCAAGATAGCTGGTAAAACGTTATTTTTTTTGACATCAGGGGGCTTCATTCTCACAGAGGGATAGTAGGGGAGAAAACGAAAAATTTGTTGTCAATAATGGAAAATCATTTAAAGTTTGGTTTGGCAGGACCAAATAATGGTGGTTTATTACTAATAGCTGCCCATCGTCTGGTTCCATACTCAAAATGCCACCATTCACAATCTAAAACAATGAAACCTACTGAGCGCATTAGCCAGTAAAGCCATCTTCGAAGATCTCTGTTGACCCCACCTTCGTCCTCCAAGGCGTTCGTTGAGGCTCTATCAGTGAAGTCATCAAAACCTGTTCCTAAACCTAAAGCGATGCCATTTAAGGTAAAGCTGCAGTCAACTGTACCCCCGGTGAGATGAGGTGGTGGAGTCGTAGGCTCTGGACTGGCAGGCGAGACAAAACCCTTTGGGAGTACAGGGTCCTCGTAAGCCGTTTCATAAAGTTCTGCTTGGAGGTCTAAGGGTCGCCAAGCATCAAAAACACATAATCCCCATGGCTCAGGAAGTGATTCAGCAACTTTAATCAATCGAGATAGTGCTTCCTTACGTAGGTAAGTTCCTGATTGAGAGCACTTCCAGCCGGCTTTTAGGTAGTTTTCTAGCAATAAAATACGTGGGTGATCGACTAGGACTAGTTCCCCAATCTCAACTGGCGAACTTTGAAGAATTTTGGGCTCTCTTAGTTCGGGTAGCTCAGGTAATGCGGGAGGAAAAATATCGTATTCCCTGCAAACTGTATCGCCAGAGCGAGTCAATAAGGGTTCAGCAAAACTAGCCATAATCCGAAAGTACATCAGAACATTCAGTTGATTGAGTTAATATCGTAATTAATGGAATTCTTCGGATTCAAGTTCTGTTAATAATTTGGGGTAGGATTCCGAATTAGTCCTCGAGGATAAGGGTAAATATGTTTGACGCTGATGTGATTATCGTTGGAGGCGGCCACAATGGCTTAATCTGCGCCACGTATTTAGCTCAGTCTGGGATGAAAGCTATTCTATTAGAGGCTAGGGAAACGGTTGGAGGTTGCGCATCGACTGTTTCAGACCTAGGAGCAAAATTTAATATCTGTTCTTGTGATCATAGCCTTATAAGAGCGATGCCTCTTTTGGATGAGCTAAATCTATTCAATAATGGATTAGAGTACCTCGAACCTGAAGCAACGTACGTAAATGCCTTTCATGACTGTAAAGATTCTTGGGTGTCTTTCTATGATCCGGAAAGAACGCTGGAAGGGCTATCAAAGACCCACCCAAAGGAAGTATCGAACTATAAAAACTACCTTGACGATGCCATCCCGCTGGCTGAACTTGCAATTGAAATTGCTAAAAGTGGAGTTTCAACTAGGGAGTTTATGTCAAAAGCTTTACTTTCAAATATGTCAACTGCGCGAAGGCTTCTCCGCTGGAGTCGTGCTAGCGCTCTTGATATTTTGAAAAGTTATTTTACTGATTGGCGTCTAATGATGCCTGCTATTAGCACTGGTCCTACAGTTTGGGGTGCTCCTCCTAAGGCTCCGGGAACTGGTATGGGGGCTATCGTTTATGCAACACGGCATCTTATACAAAGTGGCCGCCCACGCGGGGGAAGCGGCTCATTGCCTGATTCGCTTTCTAGGAGCTTTGAGTCGAGTGATGGTTCTGTACTAACAAGTTCAACAGTTAGTGGTTTATTGGTAGACAAGAAGAAAATAGTTGGCGTGCGACTCGAAAACGGGGGTATTCTGACAGCCCCTGTAGTTGTTGCAGCATGCGACCCTCACCGTGTATTTATTGACTGGCTAGACGAAATTCCTAAACCAGCAAAGAAGTTGGTTGATAACTGGAAGAACATTCCGGTACCTGAGGGTTATGAATCAAAGTTAGATGGAATCCTTAATAAAAAACCCACCTACCGATTTATGCCAAAGCTTCAGGAGCTATTCCCAGAAGTTGATCTTGACCAATCCACGGTAATCATTTCTCCGACTATAGAAAAACTAAATGAAGCGCACGTTCTGAAAGCTAGAGGCGAAGTGTCATCCACACCCACAATGCTTGCTAGTTTTCCATCCATTCTTGACCCGAGTATGAAAGCAGATAATGGTTTACACACTTTCAGCTTGGAGGTTCTTTTCACCCCTTATTCTCTAAAAGGAGGATGGAGCCATTCCGGTGAGCCGGAAAAGTGGCTAAATGCATGGGGAGAGTTAATGAGTGGTGATTTTCTAGAGACAATTACTGAATGGAGAGCTATGACTCCAGATATTTATGAAAAGGATTTCTATATGCTCAAAGGTCATAGTCCTGCATATAACAACTCTCCATTAGCAACCTTATTTGGGAAGCAAAGAGAGCTAAGTCGGTATACGACCCCAATTGATGGCCTCTTTCTAACCGGTGCCGGTACGTTCCCAGGTGCAGGTATCTTTGGAGCGCCTGGCCGAAATGCGGCTATGAAAGTTCTAGAATCTGTTAAAGGGAAATAATAGAATGCCGTCATATAGCATCAACGTCATGCCGAACGTTTCAGCAAAAAATATTGCAGAATTGGCACTTTATGCAGAAGATAGAGGCTGTAGTCGGTGTTGGGTATACGACGAAGGCGTAACTGCCCGAGATGTGTATGTGACACTTGCGGCGATTGCCGCAAAAACGAAATCAATTAAATTAGGTCCTGGTATCACTAACGCGTATGTTCGACATCCAGCTGTAACAGCCTCAGCTATAGCTACTCTTGATGAGCTAAGTAACGGGCGAGCGTTTATTGGTATTGGAGCAGGCGGTGGGTTAACTCTCGATCCAATGATGATTAACAGAACAAAACCTCTCACGACGGTTAAAGAAATGGTTGAAAGCCTGAGATCCCTATTTCAAGGGTCCGAGACTTCAATTGAAGGAACAAATTTTGCATTAAACAACGCTCACCTTGCCTACGGAAGAAGAGATATTGAAATTATTCTTGCTGGAAGAGGCCCGAAAATGCTTCAACTAGGAGCAGATGTCGCTGATGGCTTCTATCTGAGCTATATCTACAAAGACCATATTCCTGAAATAATGGCAGGTTTCCGAAATAATTCATCTTTAAAGAGAAAGAAATTCCACGTTACCTATTCAACAATGCTTGCAACTAACACGAAAGAGCTTCAGGAAGCGCGTGGTCAACTCTCTTTTCGTCTTGTAGATTCACCAATTCAAATAAAGCAAGATCTTGGTATGACCGCGCATGACATAGAGAATATAAAGAATGCTTTAAGAGAAGGGGGGACAAGCCTTGCAGGTAATTATGTAAAGGAAGAATGGGTAGATAAATTCGTCGTGGTAGGTGATTCGCAATCCTGTAGAAATGAGTTATTGCGAATTTTAGAGGATAATCATATTGACGAATACCAACTTCCTGTTTACTTGCCAGAAAATGCCGAATCGCTTATTGATAAAGTTTCAGATTTTTTTTAGAAGACTACTAAGAAGAGTGAAACTAGCCTCTTCCTTTCCAACGCTTTAATGCAGGCATGTCAAAACCTAGGTGTTCTAGCGCTCTACCAACTGAATGATCAACTAGGTCAGCGATGGAGATCGGTTTATTGTAGAAAGCTGGGATTGGCGGGTAGATGATAGCGCCCATTTCAGTAGCTTTAGCCATCAAGCGTAAATGGCCTAAATGAAATGGAGTTTCCCGTACCATCATTACAAGTGGCCTTCGTTCCTTGAGAGTTACATCAGCTGACCGAGAAACCAGATCAGCCCCGAAAGAATTTGCAATTGCTGAAAGGGACTTAATCGAACATGGGGCAACAATCATTCCTTCAGTCTGAAATGAACCGCTGGCTATCGAAGCACCTATATCTCTTGACCCATGAGTGTGGTCAGCAAGGCCCTCAACGTCAGACGACGAGTAGTCGGTCTCGATATTAAGGGTACTTTTCGCTGATGAAGTAATTATTAGGTGTGTCTCAACATTTTCGAGATCCTTAAGGAATTCAAGAACCCTTATGCCATAGATAGAGCCACTGGCACCGGTTATTGCCACAACTACACTTTTCGTTTTCATATAATTTACTTTAGATAGTCGTTCAGATTGACCGAAGGGTACGCAACCCTCTCACCGTATTCTCTGCGTTCTCGCTTGTATGTTGCGTCTATGCCTACTTTGGTGCTGATTCCCCTTCTGTCAGCTGTTGGATCCATTTCGTGGCCTTGGGCTTCAGAAATTTTAAAGACATCTCTATCCCACTGAACACGGTTAGTAATTGCCCAAAGGACTTCAGACGATTCGTGCATATTGACATCGCGATCAACTACGACAACATTACGGATATTAATGTGGGCTGTCATAGCTGCTATAGCAAGATTTTTCGGTGTGCCCGGGTTGTCTCTATCAATTTGGATCACTGCCATAAACCCATTTCCGTAAGGTGGGATAATAACATCTGCTGTCGGATCTATATGTCTAATTTGTTTACGTAAAAGCGGCTCTCTCGGAAGAATATTTCCAATGTAAATATGTTCATACCACCCTGGGATAATCGTTTGGTAAATAGGTTCATTCCTAAATGAAATAGCCGAAACCTCTACAGTTGGGGAGTCCCACATCTCACCGTGGTAACCATGAAATTCAGCTAATGGTCCTTCAGGTGAACGATTAGAAGGTCGTATGTGTCCCTCAATCACTATTTCTGCTCTTGCCGGAATTTGAATATCAACAGTTTGGCCTGTGCAAACTTCAATACCTTGACCACGAATTGCCCCAGCTATAAGGAGTTCGTCAACTGGTGTTCTCACACCCGCGGCAATCATAATCGCAGGATCAAGTCCTATTGCCAACGCAACAGGGAAAGGAGCGTCCGGATTAGAACGCGACTTGATGAAAGTTCCAACATCACGCCATTCATTTACGTTAAAACCAAGAATATTTTTATCAAGAACAAGCATCCGGTTATAAGAGAGATTCCCTCTTCCTGAGACCGGGTCCTTAGTCACTGTGACAGCTCCCGTAATGAAAGAACCTCCGTCACCTCGACTATGTTTTGGAATGGGAAGACTTCCAAGGTCAACTAGTTCACCAGTCAAGCAGTTGTCGTGCCAGTCAGCTTTCTCAACTAGCGTCGGGGCTATTCCATTTTTAGTTTCAAGAGCTTCGCCCATGACATCTATAATTGAGTCTGGTTCGCAACCAAGTGATATTGCTGTTCTTGCATGTGAAGCAACACCACCAGCGAAAATAGGTAAGTCGGTTCCTTGAACGTTTGAGAAAAGTGCAGCTCCGCCTTCTGAACGGGCTAGTGAAGCAGTTACATCAGCAAGTTCGTGGTCCATAGAAACTTCTTTTGAAATCTCTGCTAGTTGCCCACTTTGGCGGAGCGCTTCAATAAATGAACGTAAGTCCTGAATTGATGTCATGTATTGACCCTACATCGGCCTCGGTCAGTTTTGCTATTGTGATAGGACATAGGTATTAGCAATCTTCAAATATAAAATGGAGAAGTGGTGAATTCAAAACAATCAACAACTCATATAAAGAATGCGACCATTGCGGATTATGGACTTGTTAATGTGTTTATAGAGGACGGAAAAATTTCTTCCATTTCCCAAAAAGATGAAATACTTAGCGCAAGTCAAACATACGACCTCGGTGGGTGGTTGCTGCTTCCAGCTATGGCTGAGCCTCACGCGCATCTTGATAAGGCACTTACAGCAGACCAAGTTCCAAACCCATCAGGAGAATTAATGGGGGCAATAAATGCTTGGATTGCCGCAGCTGAGAAAGGTACCTTTACCCACGAGAACACGGTCCGAAGAGCCTCAGAAGCGATGGAGCTGCTTCTAGTGCATGGGGTGACATCTGTAAGAAGTCATGTCAATGTTACTGAAGATATCGGAATATCTTCACTAAAGGCTTTAGCTGAAGCAAGACATAATTTCGAAGGGCTGATCGATGTGCAAATAGTAGCACTAATGAATTCGCCTCTAACTGGACCGAACAGTGAAGGTAATGTTCTAGCGTTAGACAAGGCAATCGAATTCGGAGTTGATTTCCTAGGCGGATGCCCTCATTTAGAGCCTTATCCCAAAGAAATGATTTCTTATATGTTAGATCTAGCTGAAAGTTCTGGTTTGGGTATAGATTTTCATGTTGATGAAACATTAGACATAAATGTTTTGACGTTGAAGGAATTAGCTCTGCAGGCTTTGGATAGAGATTTCCAGCTCCCTCTTTCGGCTAGTCATTGCGTTTCATTGGGGATGCAATCTGAAACTATCCAAAGAGAAGTTTCTCAGCTGGTAAGTCAAGCAGGTATTAGTGTGTTCACCCTTCCCCAAACTAATCTTTTTCTTCAAGGAAGAGATCATATCTCTCAGATGCCGAGAGGCTTGACTGCAATTAAATCTCTCCAAGACCAAAATGTTGTTCTTGCAGCTGGCGCTGATAACGTTCGGGACCCCTTCAACACTATGGGACGAAGTGATCCTTTTGAGACTGCTGCTCTTATGGTAATGGCAGGCCATCAAACGCCACAAGATGCATTTGATTTGGTTAGTGTTAATGCCCGTAAAGCTATGGGTCTTGAAAAAGCAGCTTTGGAGATAGGCGATGTAGCTGATTTTGTTGCTGTTGAAGCCCCATCTTTAGGAACTGCTCTTGCCGATGCGCCTATGAATAGGCGTGTTTTTAAGGAAGGTATTCTTGTGGCTGCGTCTGATCAACGGACAGTAATTTATCGAGGGTTATGAAGTCAGAATCTCGTCTAGCAACTGACTTAGTCATAAGTCCATTTGAAGCATCTGCTAAAGATATTCTGGAAGTCGCTAAGTGCGCTGAAGAGGCGGGGTTTGATGGAATTTGGATGCTAGATCACTTTAGTGGCGCTGTAGCTAATAGAAGATGGTCGCATGAAACCTTTACAGTTCTTGGAGCGATAGCTGCGGTTACTAAGAAGATTAATTTAGGGTCATTAGTAGCAAATATGATGAACCGAAATCCAGTTATTTTGGCATCAGCCTTCTCTACACTTCAAGGGCTCTCTAACGGAAGGGCAACGCTTGGTTTGGGCACAGGGGCACCTACAGGGACAATGTTTGCGGCCGAGCAGGAAATGATAGGGAAAGAGTTAGAAACGGGCGAAAAAAGATATCGCAGGCTAATAGAAACTATTCAATTGCTCCAGAAAATATGGTCTGGTGATAGAAATTTTAGCGGCGAGTTCGTTTCTTTTGAAGGCCTTGAGGGCGTCATAGAGCCAAGTTCTAATTTGCGAATAGTTCTTGGTGCTAATGGATCAAAAATGATTAATGTAGCAAGCCAGTATGCCGATGGTGTGAATATAAGAGTAGGGCCATCTATTGATCGTCTACTAAACGAAGCAATCAGCCTAGCTCCAAATAAAGATTTTGAAATTTCTATTCATGAGAGCTTAGACTTGGACCACCCCTATGGTGGGGCAGTAGAAAACTGGAAAGAACTAGGAGTACATAGAAGAGCTTGCACAGTTTCAGCTCCTTTTGATTTGGAAAGAATTTCAAAGATAGGCGTTCGGCTTCAAGAACAATAGACAAGCATTAAATCACTTTTCTTAAGAAATATTGGAAATACTTAGACTAAGCCAGCACGATCCGACCATTTACCAATAGCTTTATTCTGGATCCAGGTAAATAGAAGAAATACAGCAACGCCAAGTGCTGCTGAAAGAATCACAGAAGTAAGGAGTTCCTCTCCTTGCAGTCTGCTTGCAAAGCGTTTAAGAAGTTGTCCTAGGCCTACTTCACCTCGTGCGAAGAAAAAATCTCCTACGATAGCACCAACTACAGATAAGCCTGCGGAGATTCTCAGGCCAGCGAAAAGTGCTGGGAGAGCAGCTGGAAACATTAGTTTCCTTAATCGGGTAGTGCGACTTACATGATGTAGCGTAAATAAGTCATGCATACCTTTTTCGGCTGATTGAAGGCCGAAAAGAGTATTTACAATTATGGGGAAAAGAGAAATGATTATGCAGACAACGACTCTAGAGGTTTGACCAGTTCCCCACCAGAATGAAATTAATGGAACAATCGCAAGTATCGGCACGGCTTGAAGAGTCACTAAGAATGGGAATAATGCTTTCTCAACTGAGATAGCTTGGCTCATTAGAACAGCTAGAAAGAGCCCAATAAGAATTGCTAAAAAGAGGCCGATACCGGCAACCTTTGTAGACGACCATAAAGACTGAAGCATCTCTGACATTCCACCAGTTCCTCCCCAGTCTAGGAATCCTTCAGTGAGGACCTTATCGGGTGGCCTTAACAGAAATCTGCGGTTTTCGCTTAAAATTACATAAGAGATAAAGTACCAACCACCGATTACGAGTGAGCCAAATAGCGCTGGAGGTAAAATATTCAGCACTATTGCCCTCCATCGATTTTGAATCACTGATGCTGTTTTTGGTTGCACATCTGTGGAACTCGTTGTCTCGCTCATGAGTGGCCTCCTCGTAACTCTTTGGAAACTTCGCCAGAAATTCTGGCAAATTCAGCGTCGAATCTTAGATCTGGCTTTCTTGGGTATTCAAAGGGAATATCAAACTCTGCGACAATATTTCCTGGGCGAGCAGACATGACTAATACCTTTGTGGACATGAAGACTGCCTCGGTAATTGAGTGTGTGATAAACAAACCTGCGAAGCCTTCATTAAGAAATAGTTGTTGTGTCTCGTCATTAAGGTGCTCTCTAGTTATCTCATCAACAGCGCCAAATGGTTCGTCAAAGAGAAATACTGGTGGCTTTAAAGTCAAAGTTCTCGCAAGAGAGGCTCTCATTTTCATGCCTCCAGAGAGCGATTTGGGGTAATGGCTCTCAAATCCTTCTAGCCCTACAAGCTCTATAGATGCCTGAGCTAAGCTACGTCTTTCTTCTTTTTGCATCCCATGCAATTCACAAAGCAACTCTACATTTTGCATTACGTTTCTCCAGGGCAACAATGTAGCATCCTGAAAAACGTAGCCTATTCGGTCTCGGTCAACTTCTACAGATCCTGCTGTGGGTTCCAATAAACCGGAAGCAATTTTTAGAAGCGTTGATTTTCCGCATCCTGATGGCCCTACAACGGTTACAAATTCGCCTTTCGATACAGAAAACGAGATTTTTTGTAGAGTTTCGGTTCCATCAGGGAATATCATTCCGATATTGTTGAAGGTTAATGCGGCTTTAGCACTATCAGTCATTAGGGTTTCCTCAATGTCTTTCTGATCACCGAAACAATACCTCTTCTTATAGAATTTAGCGAACTTAAGAAGATCTAGTTACAATTTTTAAAGTGTTGGAAACATTTCTTCCTGATTGAGAAGTTAAGCTAGCCTTTACTTATGGTTATTGAATTTCTGACATTCAAAGTACCTTCAGAGAAAAGAGATCAGTGGCGTTTACTAGACGATGAGGTATGGACGTCTTTTCTGTCATCACAATCCGGTTTTATGAAGAAGGAATTGTGGCAATCTCACGAAAGGGGTGATGAGTTTCATGCCGTTATTTGGTGGAAGGATAAAAAGTCTTGGGCAGCAATTTCTACTGAGCAAATTTCTAAAGTCGATGAAGGTATGGGTGAGTTCCTTATAGTCCCAAGTATGCGAGAGTTTATAGTGTTGGAAAGCTCTGATTAGGTTTAATGTAGATTTAGTGCGTATGGTTATGGGTATCGAGGCAAGATTATGAAAACAGGAATTTTCTTATTTGGCGGAGTTGAAATGGATGATGCTGGTGCAGGTCCGCCTGCGCCTACAGATAGAAGATATGGGCCGGAAGAAGTATGGCATGCAACGGAGCGTATTCTTGATATGGGTGTTCTTTCAGATAAACTTGGCTTTAGTTCTTACTGGTTGACTGAACACCATTTCCAATACGAGGGGTATGAAGTAGTTCCAAATGGAATGATGTTAGGTGGAATCCTTGCTGAACGAACAACCAATATTCAAATTGGGATGATGTTTAATGTGGTTGGGCAATGGCATCCACTTAAACTTGCAGAAGATTTTGCTACGTTACACAATATTTCTGGAGGGCGAGGTGCTTTAGGTATAGCCAGGGGAACTGTACCTCGCGAAGCAGAGAACCTAGGTTCTAAGATAGGTTCCTACGACAATCCTGACAGTATTGCCGCTGATGAGTTCAATCGAAAGCAATTTGATGAAGCTGTTGAGGTCATCAGACTGGCACTTGATAACGAAACGTTTAGCTACGAAGGTGAGATATATACATTCCCAACTCCAGGAATTCCTGATCGAGGCGGCTTTGTAGAAAACCTGACGTTATTACCTCAGCCCTTGTACCCTTATGAGATTTGGCAAGCGATTACATCGCCTCCGACGCTTGAAACAGTCCCACGAAAAGGTTGGGGTGGAGTAATGTGGCTAAAACATTTTGAATTCATGAAGCAGTTTTGGGAAAAGTATGCGTCAATATATGAAGAAACTCATGGTGTTGGTTTGGCTCCGGGGGAGAAAAGAACACTCGTGTTGTGTACATGTGTGGATGATACGCGGGAATCAGCCATGAGTTCTGTTCGCAATGGCCATGATGAAATGTGGAAATTTCTAGGCCCCTACGGATGGAGTAAAGGGTATATGGGGCCTGGTGGTGGACCAGCTCAATCAGGCTTAATACCTACGCTTGAAGAGTCAATCGAGAATAAAGTCTGGTTAGTTGGCTCTGCAGACGAAGTCGCGGAACAGATACAGTGGTATTGCGATTACTTAGGAGGAGTTGAGAACCTGGTTCTATTCCCCGCTATGCCTGGTGACCCATATACAAAAGTAGAGGAACAACTTCACCGTTTAGCCGAAGATGTAATGCCACAGTTGTAAAGCACAGAATCACTACCATAGGGCTAAGGAAGGAATCTATACGTGGCTGTTCTAGTTGTGCAATCTCACCCAAGTATGAATAGCTTCAATGAAGCTATTCTTGAAAGGGTGATTAGCTCTCTTAAAAAAACTGGGAGTAACCCGAGTCTGGTTCGTCTCGGTAAAGAAAAACAGTTAAGAAATATAGTTGACCAAAGACCGGATACCTTGATTTTTGTTTACCCGACATGGTGGGGGGGATACCCTGCATCTTTACTTGAATGGATAAATGAAGTTCTTTTACCCCAAAAGTCGTTGTTTCAAGATGTTCAAGAGATTCTCTCTATAACTACTCATGGATCAAGCAAGTTAGTTAATTTTTTGCAAGGCGAATGGGGTAGAGCGTACACAAAACGTAATATAGGCGCCGTTTGTCATCCTGATGTAAAGATTAAATGGGTCTCTCTCTATAAAATAGACCGGTGTACTCACACAGAGATTGAAGATTTCCTTGGAAAAGTTAGCAGCGAACTAACATGATTTAGCTCGCTCTAAATTATTTCGAGCGGCTATTCCAAGCGCATTGAGGTCATTGACAACCGAAAGAGAAGTCTGGCATCTCAGCCCGGCATTCATTCGGATAGCTCGAAGCAACGATTTGCTGGGGTCTGACCGTTTAGTAATTTTGGCATTTGGTTCGGCCAGTACGAGGAAGTGGATACAACGTAAATTTTTTAGGGCGCCTTTTACTCTTCCGCCTTTGGTGAAAGTAAATGAAACGCCTGGTATGAAGACACGTTCAAACCAACTTTTAACTATCGGAGGGAAGAGGCCATTCTCAAGCGGGTAGTAAAGAATTAGCCCATCGGTTGCTTTAATTAATTCTGCTGATTTTATTTGACTGGGGTTTATCAAATTCTCACCATCATTATTATGGTAATTGTCTCGTTCAGCTTTGGACATGTAATATCCAAACCCTTCATCGGATAAGTTCAAAGTTGATATTGACAGGCTTAAATGATTAAGCTCATCTAGAATAATTTGTGTCGGCGTAGTTGCATCCTTGAAGCCGTCTACGAGAAGAAGTCTCATAAATTAACTATTCCACACTTTGATGAAGCATAGAAAAGTATTGAAAGACTTGTTTCATTTCAGCTTGCCTGTATTGTCAATCCATGGCACAAAGAATGGGACTATACCTTCAGGACAAGCACGATATCGACTACGAACTTCAGATAGCGCAGTATGCGGAAGAAAAGGGTTTCTCCGAAATCTGGCAAGCTGATACGAGGCTGGCTCGCGACTGTATTGTTATGATGAGTGCTTTATTGACGTCAACATCTCGAATTAAGATAGGGAGTGGCGTCCTTCCAATTTATACGCGTAACCCAGCGGTGATCGCTGCATCCTGGAGCACTATGTGGGAACTTGCTGGTTTAACCCCTGAAGGAGAGAGCAGGGTAATGCTAGGACTCGGAGCTTGGTGGGAGCCTATTGCGTCCAGGGTGGGAGCAGACCGGAGATTGCCCCTGAGGGCTATGCGTGAGAATATTGAGGCTATTCGTGCTTTATTTACTATGCAGGAGATTAGTTATGAGGGGGAATTCGTAAATCTGGATAAAGTCAAATTAGACGTAGCGTACGGGTCCACTGAACCAAGAAATATACCTATATACATTGGAGCAACAGGTCCCAAAATGCTGCAATTAAGCGGGGAAATTTGCGATGGCCCTGTTTTAAATTACGTAGTCTCCACGGACTATATAAAGAACGCCATCGACCAAGTCGAAATTGGTGCCGAAAGAAGTGGTAGGAGCATCGCCGAGATAGATAGACCTGAATTGTTGGCTTGTTCCTTGTCTGATGATGACCCTGAGGGTGCAGTCATGATGGGTAAATCATTAGTTGCATATTATCTCGGAACTGAGCCGCACATCATGGAAGCATCTGGAGCTGACCCTGATCTTGTTGAAAAGGTTAAAGAAATAGTTGGCTGGCCGGCTACAGAGGAGGACTATAAAAAAGCTGCGTATTTAATACCCGAGACTCTTGTCAGGAAGTTGATGGCAGTGGGAACCACAAATGAATGCAGAGAGAAAGTCTCAGAATTTATAGAAGCCGGTGTTACGTGTCCTATCTTGTATCCATTGATGGACAAAATAGAACCAGTAATTGAATCATTCTCTAATTGGGAAGTCGGGCAATAACGTGCCTGAAAATGAAGGAGAGGGTATAGACATACTCATTGAGAACACTGCTGTTCTTCTTCTGGACAATCAATTTACTGTTGTAGACCCCGGTTGGGTAAGTGTTAGCAAAGATAAGATAAATGAAGTTGGTGCTGGCTCTCCTCCAGAAAGCGTCCGCAAGGAAGCAGTGAATATTCTTGACGGCTCCGGTACTGCGACTATGCCGGGGATGACTAATGCGCATACCCACCTATTCCAAACCTTTTTCCGCGGATTGGGTGACGATAAATCACTTTTGGATTGGCTCAAACAATGCATTTGGCCAGGAGCTGTTCATTTAGACGCAGAAACTGCGAAACTTGCCGCCATGGTTGGCCTCATAGAAAACCTACGCTCAGGATCTACCTCAGTCATTGATCATCAATACATTCATATCGATGAAAAAATTGATCATGCAATTTGCGAAGCTGCAGATGAGCTTGGAATTCGTTTTCTTCTTGCCCGAGGTTGGGCAGATCGTAATTACGAACCCTTATTAACTGAGACTCACGAGCAGGTTATTGAAAGAGCTTGGTCAGTTCGAGAGAAATGGCACGGCTTAAACGATGACCGAATCAGGATTGAGTTGGCACCTCTAATACCTTGGGGCTGTAGTGATGAGGCGATGACCAAGACCATCCAAGAATCTAGGTCTTGGGGGGCGGGCACACACATACATTGCGCTGAAACACATACTGAGGTTGAGATGAGCATTGATGAGAGGGGCATGCGTCATGTCGAATGGCTGTCACATTTAGGTGTGTTAGGTCCCGACACGCAACTAGCTCACAGCGTTTGGTTAGACGATAATGAATTAGACCTCATAGCAAATAGTGGCTCAGTAGTTGTCCATTGTCCTGTAAGTAATATGTATTTAGCTTCTGGAGTTCCACGGATTTTAGATATGATCTCAAGAAAAATTCCGATTGCTCTTGCAAGTGACGGTCCAGGAAGCAACAACCGTCAAGATATGTTTGAAGTACTTAAATCAACAGTCCTGCTCCAAAAAATACACAATCTAAACCCGACTGCTCTTCAACCAGAGGATGCTCTTTGGATGGCTTGCCGAGGTGGAGCACTAGCATTTGGTAAAGAAAAACAGATTGGGCAGATTGCGCCTGGTTATAAAGCTGATTTAATCGTTATAGATCTTGAGACTGTTTTTACCGCACCTGTTCACAGTGTTCCCAGCTCAATAGTTTTTTGTGCTTCACCAGCTCACATTCGACATGTAATCATTGACGGAAACTTGATCATCAAGGAATCAAATTTGATTCATTCTGATGAATCAAGCATTCTCGAGGCGGCGACTATTTCGGCTGCGGATCTATTTAGAAAAGCTGGGATTAACACTCGACTTACAAGATAGGTTGACAACGCTAATTTATGCCCCGATAACTGGACGCTCTTCTCTCACTACTTTCTCTTCTGGGGAAGAGAAACTCCACACAAGAACGTCGTCGTCTGTGCTTTCATGAATTTCAGCTAGCTCATTCGCTTCTTCAATTATGTTCGAGTCTTTTTTGATATCTTCAACATCCGCTTCTTCAGCAGAAACATCAGCAGTATTATCAATAGACTTTGTTGTGGCATCTAACTCTTCTATTCCTATTCTCTCAGTTAGGTGAGAAAGGTAGATGGGATTATTTGACCGTGGATAGCCGGGGACTGATCCAGTGATGATTCTGACTCGACTCTCAGTCGAACCCAGGCGTTCCTGGATAATGTCACTAAGTTCTTTCATTTTTGCTACTGCTTCGCATTGAATCAAAACCTGACAAGTAAATTTTCCTGTAACGAGAGCAATATCACAAACCTCTTCAATATCTTTTAATACGTCAGCGATTCGCTCAGCTTTTGCTCCATTCGGAAGAACCACATCAACATAACCTTTTGGGAGAAGCTCGTCTTTATAGTTCGCAAGTTCAATTGTGAATCTACTGATAACACCTGATTTCATCAAATTATTTACCCTAACTCGCGTAGCGGAGTGGCTTCTGCCAATCGCCTTTGAGATCTCAGTCACAGTCCGGCGGGAATCTTCTTTTAGTTGCATAAGGATTTCTTGATCTAATTCGTCCATGAAGCGATTATAGCTATTTGATCTATTAATTGTTTCTTTATTCTATTAAATTAACAAATTTATCTCTCAAGCGAAACATTCGATTATTGCGAAATTGATACCAGGAATATTAAATTACGATTTTCGTTGCTGTTTCTGGAGAGTTTAACTATGGATCTTCCAGATTATTCCCAATTTCTGCATGACTTTTTTTGCAGATAGTCATGAGATGGCTACGCCAATTATTTTCATTGTTGACTTAAGTAACTTCTTAGAAGAAGTAGAAATACGATGCGATTTTTGCTGTACTCACTTTTTTATGTAAAAAGGTTGCTTTTAATTGTTACGTTATTCAATTCATTTCCTTGCAAGGATGACTGGACTGAATGAAACGTTTTAATTTCGTGAAAACACTACGGCGTAAATCGCAGGTAGCTTCCACCGGAGAAGTGAATTCAGGATGTCCAAAATACTGGAAAAAAGTATTTGTATTCGGATTTTTAGCTGTAATTCCAGTACTTTTTACCCAAAAAGCGGTTTTCGCCGAAGGAGAAGCTTTCACGATTTCTGAGTCTTCAGGCACAACTTCTGTAGATGAATCAGGAACAAGTGACACTTTCACCATTGTGTTGGACGTCCAGCCAACTACTGATGTGACTTTTTCAATTTCTGATGGTAGCTCTGACGAAACGTCAATTTCACCGACCACCGTTACCTTCACCAACAGCAATTGGGATACGCCCCAGACAGTAACCGTAACCGGGAGTGACGATAACCTGATTGACGGGTCGCAGACTTCAACGATAACCATTTCCGTTGTTGATGAAATTTCTGATGACGCCTACGACTCTGTAGCTGATCAGACTATTTCGGTGACCACAACCGACGATGATGTAGCTGGGTTTTCGGTTGCTGAGTCGAGTAGCTCCACTGAGATTGCTGAAACGGGGTCTACGGATACCTTTACAGTAGTGTTGGATGCCCAACCAGCAACTGATGTGGTTATTGACGTTACTTCTGGCGATACTGGCGAGGCAACGGTTTCACCGTCAACTCTCACCTTTACATCCGCGAATTGGGACATAGCCCAAACTGTGACCGTTACCGGTGTAAATGATGATCTAGTCGATGGCACACAGACAACGACAATTACCCTAACTGTTAACGATGGAAGTTCAGACAACGATTTTGACGGTATAGCTGATCAGACGGTATCAGCGACGACAACAGATAGCGATACGGCTGGATTTACGGTCATTGAGTCCGGCGGGTCATCAACAGTTGCCGAAACAGGGTCTACGGATACCTTTACAGTAGTGTTGGATGCCCAACCAGCATCCGATGTGGTCATATCCGTAACTTCTGCTGATACTGGTGAAGTAACTGTTTCAGCTGCGACCCTCACCTTTACCTCGGGAAACTGGGATGCTTCACAAACTATAACCGTAACCGGGATTGATGATTCTGTTATTGACGGGAGTCAAACTACTCTTGTAACTCTCGCAATCGTTGATGGGAGTTCTGATGATAGTTTCGATTCGTTAAATGACCAAACAGTAAGTATTTCGAACGCAGATAATGATACGGCTGGATTTACGGTTGCTGAGTCGAGTGGGTCTACTGGA
>CENX01082535.1_pt1 | contig 162056 bp, 148 predicted proteins | sample 361321 | NCBI WGS metagenome assembly CENX01 (sample SAMEA2619678, study PRJEB7988) | marine metagenome | isolation source: saline water (ENVO:00002010), including | reverse complement strand
TCCGGCTTGACAGGCCGGCGTTCTAACCAACTGAACTACGATCCCTATCTATTTTTTTGCTGTTTTTTTAGCGCGGTAAATTAATGCTGCAGGTATAAAAAAAATATATCCAAAAAACAACATCATTGGGGCCAGTGTTAAACTTTCAAAACTATCAACGCCTTCTGGGCCCTTATTCATTACAAAATAACCGGAAATTACCAGAGTTAATCCTATACCAAATAAAATATAATTTATTTTTGAATATGACCAACTTTGGAACAAGGGTCCAATTTTACTATCATCGTTACTTTGGTTGAGGTTGTCCATGATAACTCGAAATTACATTTTATTTTTTTTCACCCAAAATAGTTTTTAGACAAATAAAGATAATGTAGATTGACATGAAAAAACTAGTTATTATAAATTCTTGCCCCTGTGATGGTTAATAATGAAAAGAAAGAAGCATACATTCTTAAGGGAACAATTGCTCTATGTTTTGTAATATTAACAGCATTTTGTTTTGTGCTTTTTTGGCCCCAGAAAAATTTGCATGATTCTGCGCAGTTAAAAATAAGATCAGGTATTCCTCTTGCAAAACTCGCTCAACAAATGAAAAACGATAATCTTATATCAAACGAGAATACATTTATCTGGACAGTTCAATTGTTGGGAAAATCACGAATTATACCTGCAGGAAACTTTACCCTAAGTAGTGCCTCGAATAATTACATTATCATTTCACAATTAATTAATGAATCACCTGAATTAAAAAAAATTACTTTTCTCGAGGGTTGGAGTACTAATCAATTCATAAACCACATTGCTAATACCTTAGGGTTTGAGAAAAAAGAAATAAGGTCATTAACAGATAATATAGACCTACTCAAAAAATATAATATCAATTATAACTCAATAGAGGGATATATGTATCCAGATACATACTTTATATCAAGCGGTGCGACTCCTAAGAACATTTTGAGACTACTGCTCGATCAAGGGCAGAAGTTCTGGACAAAGACCAGGGAGGAGAGGGCGGATAGTTTAGGCTTTACAAAACATCAAATCATAACCTTAGCATCAATTATTGAAGGTGAGGCAATTTATGATAATGAAAGGCCAATAATTTCAGGAGTTTATCATAATCGTCTCAAAATAAATATGAAATTGCAAGCAGACCCAACTATACAATATATTATCAATGATGGTCCTAGGAGATTACTAAACCGAGACCTCAAAATTAAATCTCAATATAATACTTATCTTTATCAAGGTCTACCACCTGGACCAATTAATTCTCCAGGAGAAAAATCACTTTTAGCAGCGCTTTACCCTCAGCAGAACGATTATTTATTTTTTGTAGCAAAAGGGGATGGTTACCATACTTTTACTAAAACCGAAAAAGAGCACATGCGCGAAAAAAAGAAATTTCAAAAAATTCGAAAAGCGTTAAAAAGGAATAGAAAGCAGTGAGTTTAAATAGACTTAATAAAAACCAAAAAAGTGCTGTGGAAGCTGTGGAAGGGCCAGTACTTATTTTTGCTGGGGCAGGAAGTGGCAAAACTAGAGTGCTTACCAACAAAATAGTTTATTTGATTCAAGAAAATTTGTATAAGCCTGAACAAATTTTAGCGGTTACTTTTACAAATAAAGCAGCATCTGAGATGAAAGAGCGGGTGAGAAAAATGCTTAAAGATGATTCATTATCCGTAGCAATAGGCACTTTTCATTCTATTTGCGCAAGACTACTAAGGGCTGAATCAAAATTTTTAAATCTAAGTAAGGATTTTGCAATTTATGATGTTCAAGACCAAATGGACTTAATGAAGGTCGTACTGAAAAATCTTAATATTAAGAAAGATTTAATTACACCAAGTAATGCGAGGTCTCAAGTAAGTTATTTAAAAAATAAAATGATAATTCCAGAGGTTCAGTTAAAAAAAGCTAGGACTAAATTTGAAAAAGCAATGGCAGATGTCTATTTAGCTTATCAAACCTCACTAAAAGAAAATCAGGCACTTGACTTTGATGATTTATTATTATATCCATTAGAGCTTTTTGATAAAAATCCTAAAGTATTAAAAAAATACCAAAGAATATGGAAGTATATACTTGTTGATGAGTATCAGGACACAAATCGTCCTCAATATTTTTTGATTACAAAATTGGCAGAAAAAAATCAAAATATTAGTGTTGTCGGGGACGACGACCAATCAATCTATGGTTGGCGCGGTGCAGACGTAACAAATATTTTAGATTTTCAAAAGTTTTTCCCCAGTTGCAGAGTATTTACCCTTGAAAAAAATTATCGCTCAACGCAACAGATTTTAGATGCTGCAACTGCGGTTGTAAATCATAATGATAAGAGAGCAAAGAAAAATTTAGTTGCAACAAACGGTTCCGGTGATATGGTAGGATTGTTCGAAACTAGGGACGAGCTAGAAGAAGCTGATGCTATTGTGTCTGCATTAGAGAAAGAAATTAAGCTTAAAAAACGTACCTTTAATAATTTTGCAGTACTTTACCGTACAAATGTTCAATCCAGAGCTCTAGAGGATAATTTCCGCAGAATGGGTATACCTTATAACATCATAGGAGGTATCCGATTTTATGACCGAAAAGAAGTTAAAGATATAATAGCATACTTAAGGCTGGTTATTAACCTTAAGGATACAATTTCTTTGAGAAGGGTTGTTAATTTTCCTCCTCGAGGAATAGGTGCAAAAACAATGGATAAATGTGTTGAAAGAGCTGCTCTAGATAGGTCAGAACTTTTCGACGTACTAAAAGACGCAGCGGATCTTCCTATACGAGGAAAACAATCTGAAGCATTACAAGCTTTCTATAAATTAATTAAAAAATATAATGAATTATCTGGAAAGTTAAGTGCCAATGAACTATCAAGGGCTCTTATCGAGGAGGTAGGAATACATTCTTATTTTAAAAGATCTAATGATCTAGATGATGTCGAAAGATGGGCTAATGTGAACGAGCTCTTAAATAGTATAGATACATTTTGTCAAAAGCTACCAGAATCTAATTTAAGTGACTTTCTCGAAGAAGTCTCATTATTATCCGATATTGATCATTGGAATGACTCTGATAATCGTGTTACTTTAATGACAGCTCATTCTTCGAAGGGATTGGAATTTCCTGTGGTTTTTATTGCAGGATTGGATGATGGATTATTTCCAATTTACAATTCCATAGAAAATAAAGAAAACCTTGAGGAAGAGCGACGTTTATTTTATGTAGCTATGACTCGTGCTCAAGATAGAGTTTATCTTTTATATGCAACTAACCGAAGACGATTAGGTGGAGAAAATACAATGGGATTACCCAGCCGGTTTATTGGAGAAATCCCTGATGAATTCCTTGAGAGAATTGAATTTCAATCTGCAGTAACTCATCGTGTTGTAGGTGGTAGTAGGAAAAAGCAAACTAGAGTTGAAATAACAAGAACGATTACATCATTTGATGATTTCAAGGTAGGTGATTTGGTTGATCATCCAATATTTGGCTCTGGGAAAATTATGGTATTGAGCGGTACTGGTGAAAACCAGCGAGTTGGTGTTGTTTTTAAAGATGGTACCAAAAAAAAGCTTATCGTAAAATTCGCTAATCTAACTAAGGTAAGCTAATGTTCACTCTTTACCTTCATTTTTATCAATATAAATTATAATTTAAAAGAACAAACTTTTAATAGGATTAACAACTTGCCCCCAAAAGAATATAAAGTATTAAAAGATATCCTTAAAAATGAAGGATTAAGGTTTACGAAACAGCGTCAAGCTATTTGGGATGAGATAAAGAGCTCAAAAGAGCATCAAGATGTAGACAATATATACTTTAATTTGCAAAAAAGAGAAATAGCCGTGAGTAGGGCCACAGTTTACAGAACAATTGAGGTCTTGGTCAAAAATAAGCTCGTTAGCAAAATGGATGTAGGTGATGGCAAAAGTCGATATGAATTAGAATTAAATCAGAAGCATCATGATCATATGATATGTCTTGAAACTGGTGATATAATTGAATTTTACAATCAAGAATTAGAAGAATTACAGGAAAAAATTGTTTCTGAAAATGGTTATGAATTAATTAGGCATGTACACCAATTATTCGTCCGACCGTTAAAAAAATGAAAACTATTTCATTTTATAGTATTTGATTGAATTATTTTTTATTGTGTCGCTAGATCCTCTATATTTCAGAAACTCAAATAGTTTTTTTGCAGGTTCATTTTTTGATATTATATTTGAATAAAAGTAATTTGTTTTTAATCCTTCATGGTATTTTTGAATTTGAGTAATTAAATGTGTGGCTAATCTTTTCCTGCGATATTTTGTATCGATGAAAACGTGAAATATTTTAACCTTGTTATCATCGATTATGAAGCTGGCATGCCCGATTATCCAATCTTTTTTTAAAATAACAAAGGTCTTTGAATTACTAAAACCTCTATAATGCCTTAGCCAAGTAGAAAATGAAAAAGGGAAAGTCATCTCAGGCGAAAAAAAATTTAATATTTTAGGGTTTTTTAACCATGAAATCAGACAAGGTTTCATAAAACGGCAATCTTCTTTACTTAAATAAGAAATTTGTTTTATAGTATATTGTCTATTATTCATAATACAATTTACCATCTATAAGTGATTGACTAGATCCAAAAATAATTTCAAAATTAATTGATGAAGAAAAGACTCACCTCGATAGAAAAATTTAAAGTAGGTAAATCTATACAAGGATTTTTTTTATGCACTCAAAAAAATTTAAGATACACAAGAACCTCAGACTTATTTCTTGATATCGAGCTTAGAGACAAGACGGGTCATATTTCTGCAAAAGTTTGGGACAAAGTTACACAGACTGATTTGTTATTTGAGAAGGGAGATGCGGTAGCTGTATCTGGGGATATTGAATCGTTCAAGGATCGCCCCCATCTGATTATCCGTAAAATTCGAAAAGCTACATTACAATATTATGGTAGATACGGATTTGACCCTACAAAAATTGTTCCCTCTTCTAAATATGATCCAGTAAAAATGTGGAAAAAGATAGAAACAATTATTGACCAAATAAGTAACGATTATCTAAAAGAGCTTTCAAAAATAATATACAAACAAAATAAAGAGAAACTATTGATTGTCCCTGCTTCATTGGAACTCAATCATTGCTTCAGGTCTGGTTTCTTAGAAAATGTTCTTTCCATGGCGATAATAGCAAAAAAAATTTCTATAGTATATAATGCGGACAAAGATTTACTTATTTCAGGCGTATTGCTGCATAATATCGGAGCTCTCAAATCAATTAATTCTTCATACGAGTCAGGATCGACAAAAGAGGGATATTTAATTGGTTATAATGTATTGGGCCGTGATTTAGTTAGACAGGCGATTTCACAAATTAAAAATTTCCCAAAAGAATTAAGCGAAAAAATTGAACACATAATTTTATCAAAAAAAATTAATTATAATAAAATGAATATTCTTACTCCAATATTCAAAGAAGCTTTATTAGTACATTTAATAAAAAATATGGACTCAGAAATGAACCTTATAGATTTATCATATCAGCAGGATATGGGGAAAGGGGATTTTACAAATTCTTTCAATTATTTCCGTGCCCCATTGTTAAAAAAGAATGAAATTAAATGATCTAGTTAAGGCGGCTATCTTTTCTGCAATAGCTATTGGATTGGGATATATGTTTTTATTTGTTCCAAATGTCGAATTTATATCTGTTACAGTTTTTCTTTCAGGTTTAACCTTGGGCCCTTTTTGGGGTGGGATCGTTGGCATGAGTTCAATTGCTTTATACTCTATATTTAATCCTCTAGGTTCGGGAATAATATATTTTACACTTTTATTTGGTCAGGTTTTTGCAATGGGTATAATCGGGTTAGTTGGAGCTTTTTCTAGGAGGTTTATTAATATTGTAAAACCGAAGTATCACGCCTTTTTAGCTGCGATTATTGGTTTTGTGTGTACCCTCCTTTATGATATTGTAACAAATCTTGCTTACCCAATTAGTGCTGGTTATGCTTGGACCGAGACTCTGGTATATGCTTTTGCTGGAGTGCTTTTCACCTTGATGCATTTGTTTTCAAATATTATCATTTTTTTAATAGTTGTACCTAGTTACATAAAAAAAATGAGATTTTAAGTTGCATTTATTTATATTTTGTTTTGCCTTTTCAATTTGCATTGCAAGCGAAATTGAAGTTGTGGGATATGATTGGTTAGGCCATTTTGGGCACGTTAATCATAACGGATCATTTATGTGGAATCAAGACTGGCAATCGGGGCCTTTTTTCTTTGATGGAACATGGAATAATAACCCTGGATTGATGGGTCCAAATATTAGAAAAAATTTCAACAATCATAATAATGAATCAATTTTTACTGATACTAGTTCTACTAATTTCATTGATACCAGTGCTACTAAGTCGTCCTTTCAGTATAATGAAGGTGATTTTTTCCAAGATGAATTTTCTACAATGTTAAGATTCAATGGAAATAGCAGGAATATCCAATTAAATGCTTATAAAAGATCTTTTGCGGGAAAGTATAATCAATACACCCCAATCAATGAATCACCTAGACCAATCCATCAAACATATACTATCGATTACCAATCCAAAAAGCGGAATGAGTATTTACGCGTAGCAATCGGTCAATTCAACACTTTTTCAGGGATCCCCGACACTGTAATAAAAGCTTACTATAAATCAAATATTTCAAGTAATAATCTTTTTTGGAGTAGAACAAATAGAAATTTTGAAAGTAGATTGATTATCAATAATTTTTTACAAATGTTGCATTCTAATCATAGCTATGCAGATTCCTTGAGCCTTTTCGAACCTTCTTCAAAAAAGAGGAGATATTTAACAAGATCGAGATACATTGGTGAATTAAGATGGAAAGGAGTTAGCAATATCACCTTTTTTAGTAAGATTGAACATAATTCTAGGGGTGTAGACATTACTTCTTCTAAAAGTTACAAATGGCAAAATATCGAAATGGGGATTTATCATGGGAAAATAAAAATTGGGGCTGGGGTTTTTTCTCATGTCGACAAAAATAAGTTTATTTTTGATTTTTTATATCAATATAAAAAAAATAATAAAAATTTTGATTTATTCTACAATAATAAACCTCACCCAACTCATCCATTTTATAAAGCTGAGGGTTCTTATTTGAAAAATGGAAAATTTGGCATCGTAAGTGGAATTGATTTAAGAACTATTAATTTTCAATTTTGGGGTTACACTATTATTCTAAAATCCGACAGAAGATTAGCTGAGTTTTCCACAAGTATGGTTGAAAAAAACTCAAGCGTAGGCGCTAAAGTAGATATAAAGTTTTATCAAAGAACAAAGTTCTTAATTCAGTACAAATATCAAGATGCAGAAGATGTTATTTCTGATGGAATCAAAAACAAAATCATATTAGGTGCTCAAACAAAATTTTTTATCATTAAAGGTATTTTAGATATACACGCTGAGGCACAGGTTAATGGATGGTTTAATAGACAATCTTCTGGTTTTTTGCACCCGGTAGAGGGTATTCCAATTAATATAGGTAACAAAAGTTTGAAAGATTTATGGTTTTTCTCGACAGCAATTAAAGCGCAGATATCAAATTTTTCCATTTCTTACACATGGAAAGGCTTAATAGAAAATACTATACTAAAATTAAGTAATGTTGATAGTGAAAATTTCAGTGTACATCCTTTTTTCCCTGAAATCGGTAGACAATCACATTTATCTGTTAAATGGAACTTTTTGGATTGATCTCCTTATAGAAATAATTTCTTAGTATGCTAAAGAAAAAAGATAGTTGGTTTACTGTTGATACTGCAATTGCACCGGCTTACGAAAGGCCGAGTTTCAAGTCTCAAAAAATTACTGAAATACTGAACGGAGAATCTGTGAAAGTTTCTAAAAAAAAGGGAGGATGGATATTTATCACTCAAACAGATGGCTATAAGAGTTGGGTAAAAGAATTTTACGGTAACTACTCCGATATTCCATTTGATGCATCCCATGTAATAACTGAGAAGGGAGAACTTCCATTTGGTTCTCTAGTTAAAAAGGATGACAATAAAATTGTCTGTGCAAATGGGGATCATAAATTAATTAGCCAGTCTATAAATAGGTTAAATAATTTACAAAAACCAAAAAAGTTGTTGGAAATGGCAAGAACCTTAATTGGTTGCCCTTATCGTTGGGGCGGTCGGTCTTCTTTGGGATTTGATTGTTCTGGATTTGTGCAAATGCTTTTTTTGGGATCGGGAGTGGTCTTTCCTAGAGATTCCTATCAGCAGCACGCTTTATTACTAGATAAGCAAATTGAAGGTAGCTTGTCGATGCCTGGAGATATTCATTTTTTTGGCAGAAAAAATGAAATAACACATGTAGGATTATCCACTGGTGGTTGGGGAATAATTCACTGCCAAGGTTTTGTTAAAGAAGAGTCAATTTTTCCAATCGCAGAAGAAAAGAAAAATAAACTTGCAGATATCTATCTTTCAACGCATTCTACAGAGCTTAATTTTGATATATGAAAAACGGAAATATTTCCTCGAGTGATGGTGTCTTGATGAACAGAGCAGTTCTAGTGCTGAACGCAAACTATACCCCAATGTCAATATGCACTGCTAAAAGAGCAATTTGTATGTTTTTTTTAAAAAAAATAGAAGTTTTAGCTCACTATACTGAAAAAATTAATAGCCCTTCAATCAAAATCGATTTGCCTAGCGTGATAAGGGTAAACGACTATGTTAGGTACGATAATATGGCAATTGAAATAAACCGTAAAAATATTTTAGCCCGCGATGAGTATGTATGTCAATATTGTGAGTCATCAAATATTTCGTTAACTATTGATCATGTTATACCGAAAGTAAAAGGAGGAATGGATATATGGGAGAACTTAGTCGCTGCATGTAAACCGTGTAACCAAAAGAAAGGAGACAGATCTCCTGAAACTGCAAAAATGCCACTAATTCGAAAACCTAAAAGGCCGAATCGAATTCATTATTTTCAAAGATTTGTAAAAGAAAAACAAAATGAATGGAGGCCTTACTTATTTATGGAGTCATTTTGAAGTTCATCTAGATAAACTTATTAAGAAATTTTATATGTTAAAAAATAAAAAATTACGTATTTTGAGTGGAATACAACCTTCCGGAGCATTGCACCTAGGAAACTATTTTGGTATGATGTCTAGGATGATTCATTATCAAAATCAGCATCAATTATTTTGCTTCATTGCAAATTATCATGCCCTTACTACCTTGCCAAAAAAAGATGAACTTTCTAAAAACACATTTAACGCGGTATGTGATTTTTTAGCGCTAGGATTAGATCCTGATAAGTCCACTTTTTGGGTTCAATCTGATGTTCCTCAAGTTACTGAGCTTACTTGGATCTTATCTAGTTTAACAAATGTTGGTCTCATGGAAAGAGCAACATCCTATAAGGATAAAGTTTCTCAGGGCATTAATCCAAACGTAGGACTGTTTTCTTACCCCGTTTTGATGGCAGCTGATATATTGTGTTTTGATGCAGCAATAGTTCCTGTAGGTAAAGATCAGAAACAACATTTAGAAATAGCGCGTGATATTGTTTTACGGTTCAATAATTTATTTGGTGAAACCTTAGTTCTTCCTGAGCCTGAGATCGAGGCTAATACTCAATTAGTCCCTGGAGTTGATGGAAGAAAGATGAGTAAATCTTATCAAAATACCATCTCTATTTTTGCAGATGAAAAAAATATCCGAAAGCAAATAATGTCTATTATTACTGACAATACGCCAATTGATGAGCCAAAAGATAAAAGTAGCCCTCTTTTTCAGATTTATTCATTATTCCTGGATGATGATAAAAAATTTGATTTAGAGCAAAGGTATGATGGAAAAGGTTTAAGGTATGGAGACATAAAAGTTGAACTCTATGAAAAAATGATGAATTACTTCGAACCATTCAGAGAAAGAAGAAATTTTTATTTAGGTAATAAGGATAAAGTTCGAGAGATTTTGCATTTAGGTGCTGGGAAAGCAAGAGAAATAGCTGGGAATGTTTTAGATCGAGTCAGATCATCAATAGGAATAAATTATTAATATAAATGTCTTATCAAGTTAATTTAAACAATTTCCAGGGACCATTAGATTTGCTTTTATTTTTTATCCGAAGAGATGAACTTGATATTTATGATATTCCAATCTCTAGTATCACCAGTGAATTTGTTGCAGTTATCAAGGATTGGGAGCAGATGAATATGGTTATTGCTGGAGAATTTATTGATATGGCGTCTATGTTGATGAGAATTAAAGTAAAATTGTTAATTCCCAGACCCGACTTAGATGAAGAAGGTGAAAATATTGATCCTAGAGCAGAGCTAATCCAAAAGTTAGTTGAGTATAAACGCTATCGAGACGCAGCAGAGATGTTAGAAACTTTAGGAAAAGCAAAGAACCAATTGTTCACTAGACAATTTGAACAAGTTTTGTTAGCAGAAGATGATGATAATTTAGGAGAGATTTTTGGCGATGTGTCTTTATACGATATAGCAAAAACTTTTAAAAAAGCTATGAAAAATCGCCCTGTGATTTCTCAATTTGAGTTAACTAGGGAGCCTATACAACTTGAAGAGCAAAAAGAATTTTTAATTAAGTTTTTTGATGGAGATGGTAAATTAAGATTTTCAAGTTTACTGGAGAAAATAAAAAATAGAGTTGAAATAATTGTGACCTTCCTTGCAATCCTTGATCTAGTTAGAGAGGGAGTATGCACACTAAAGCAAAATAATATTTTTGGTGATATTGAATTAACCCATCATCGTTTAGAGGCATAATGGAATCTTTAGAATATCACAAAATAATTGAAGCTTTACTTTTTGCTAGCCCCGAGCCGTTAACCCAAACTAAAATTAATAATGTTTTTAATAATGATGCTCCTAACTTAAAAGAAATTGTAAATGAACTCAATGAAACCTACAAAAAACAGGAACATGTATTTGAAATAAGGAATATTGCTGGAGGTTATCAACTCTTATCAAAAGAGGAATATGAATATTTTATTAAGTTGATGATTAAAAAATCAGAAAATATTTCTCTCTCATCTGCGGCATTAGATACTCTAGCAATAATTGCTTACAAACAACCAATTAGTCGGTTTGAGATTGAATCAATAAGAGGGGTTGACTCAAGCGGTGTGCTCAAAACTGTTTTAACAAAAAATCTAGTAAGTATAAAAGGGCGGGATACTGGCCCAGGTCGTCCGTTATTATACCAAACAACAAAAGTCTTTTTAGAGTATTTTGGTTTAAATAGAATATCAGATCTACCCAAGCTTAAAGAAATAGATGAACTCATTGAATCAGATGACTCACTTGGTCAACAAATTGATGCTTTTAGAAATCATGATCCTAAAGCTGATGATTGAAAAATCTATTGTAAAATATATTAAACTAGTTAAGATATGAGATTAAACAAATTCCTAGCCCAATCAGGTATTAGCTCTCGTCGAAAAGCAGACCAATTGATTCAAATGGCGACAACTACTGTCAATGGAGAAATATGTTTAAACCCAGCTTATAATGTTAAGCCTGTTGATGTAATTGAATATGATAATATAAAAATATCGGTAGAAAAAAATAAAATCGTAATTTTATTGCATAAGCCTCTTGGTATTTTGACAACAGCTAAAGATAATTTAGGTAGGAAAACGGTGTTAGATTTAGTCCGTAGTAAATTAAGAATTTTCCCTGTTGGCAGACTAGACAAGAACAGCTCCGGAGTGATGTTACTTACTAATGATGGTGCTTTAAATCAATACCTGACGCATCCAAGTAATCAGATACCAAAAGATTACGAAGTGATTTCTGATAAGAAATTGTTATCAAGTGAAATTAAAAAACTTAAAAAAGGAATATACATCGGCTATAAAGAATTTGGGCAAGGAGAGATTTTAAGTCAGCAAAAAAAGAAAAACAAATCCGTAAAAATAATTATACGTTTACGTCAAGGTAAAAAACGTGAAATTCGTAGAATTATGTTTCGGTTAAAAAGAAATGTTTTCTCATTAAAAAGAATACGCTTTGCAGGAATCGGTTTGGGCAATTTATCACCTGGACAATATCGAATTCTTAGTGATTTCGAAACTAGAAAGCTAAATTCAAAAGATATCGTATAAAAATAATGAAAAAGTTTCTTCATTGGCATTTTGCCTGTGGAACGCTAAGTTTGCCGGCTTATTGAGAATTTAAAAATGATAATTGCAATCGATGGACATGCAGCATCAGGAAAAAGTACGGTGGCACGAGGTGTTTCAAAGCACCTTGGATTTACATATCTGAACACTGGAGCGATGTATAGAGCACTTACTTTCGGTATAAAAACTCAAAATATTGATATTAACAATGATTTTGCTGTTAGTGAGTTTATAAATACAACCTCAATCCTTTTTGATGATAAAAATAATATTTTACTGGATGGAGAAAATATCTCTAACAAAATAAATACTAGTGAAATTTCTAAAAGAGTCAGTCAGATTAGTGCTATACCTGAAATTAGATTCGCAATGGTAGAGCAACAGCGTGAAATTGCAGTTTCTAAGAGCTGTGTCCTGGAGGGTCGAGATATTGGAACAGTTGTTTTCCCTAATGCTGAATATAAATTTTTTTTAACGGCTGACCCTTTAGTCAGGGCAAATAGAAGGAAGAAAGAATTAAATTCATTAGGTGAATCAGTACCAATAAATCAACTTGTGGATGACATTGTCCAAAGAGATAAGTTTGATTCCAACAGATTGATTTCACCGCTCAAAAAAGCTAAAGACGCAATAAGTATTGACACAAGTCATTTATCAATAAGTGAAACAATAAGTAAGTTGATTGCACATATAAAAATAAAATAAAAAAGGCAGTACCATAATATGGTTGAAGAGAAAGAACAGTTAAAGACAATTGAACAGGTACCAGAATCATCTACATTAAATGATGATGATATCAGCGTTGGTGAAACGCCAATTGTAAAAGATGAATCGGGTTCCGCCGATTCTCAGGATCTAAATTATTTAAATCCTGAGCTATTCGATAATATAAAAGTAGTCCAAAGAAAAGAGTTAAATGAAGAAAATGGCGAACAATTAGTTGACCCTGAGTTAGAAAAAGTCTACTCAGGAACATTAATAGATATCTCTGAGAATCAGCTTATAAACGGCAGAGTCGTAGGAATGAATGAAAGAGATGTTTTGATTGATATTGGTTTTAAATCTGAAGGTATCATTGATCGCTCTGAATTTATTGATAATGAGTTACCTAAAATTGGAGATCAAGTTGAGGTTTATTTAGAGTTTATTGAAGATGCAAGTGGTAATACTATCTTATCCAAAGAAAAAGCTGATTTTATGCGTCGCTGGCGCGATTTACAAGATGCCCATGAAAATGAAACTATTATTACAGGAACAATCATTCGAAGAATTAAGGGAGGGCTAATTGTTGATCTTGGTATTGTCCAAGCCTTTCTGCCAGGTTCACAGGTCGATGTGAGGCCTATCCAAGATTTTGATGTATACATTGATAAGGAAATAGATATAAGAATAGTAAAACTTAATGAGTCCAGAAAAAATATAGTTGTTTCTCATAAAATTATTCTTGAAGAAAGTCTAAAAGAACAAAGAGAGGCATTATTCAAAGAATTAGATGCTGGTTCAATATTAGAAGGAAGGGTAAAAAACATTACAGATTTTGGTGTTTTTGTTGACTTAGGAGGTATCGATGGATTACTACATATCACAGACCTTTCATGGGGTAGAGTAAATCACCCAAGCGAGCTCTTAAACTTAAATGATAAAATTACTGTAAAAGTAATTGAATATGATGAAGAACGAAAAAGAGTATCTCTAGGCTTGAAGCAATTAACACCTCACCCATGGGATGATGTCGAAATTAAATACCCTGTTGGTAACCTTGTCAAAGGAAAGGTTGTGAGTTTAACTAATTATGGTTGTTTTATTGAATTAGAGCCAGGAATAGAAGGCCTTGTGCACGTTTCAGAAATTTCTTGGACAAAGCATATAAAAAATCCCTCAGAGGAATATTCTCTTGGAGACCAGGTCGAGGCAAAGGTTCTATCTATTGATGTTGATGAAAGAAAAATAAGTTTAGGTGTCAAGCAATTAACTCCTGACCCGTGGGACGAAATCGAAGAAAAATATACTGTAGGAGGTATTAAAAAGGGGAAAATCCAAAATCTAACGCAATTTGGGGCTTTTGTTGAGCTTGATGATGGAATCGATGGTTTAATTCATATTTCCGATCTTTCATGGACAAAAATTGTAAAACATCCTAAAGAGTTAGTTGAGAAAGGTCAAGAATTAGAAGTTAGAATTCTTGAGGTTTCCAGAGAAAACCGGAGAATTTCGCTTGGCTACCGTCAGGTTCAGGATGATCCTTGGCCAGAGATCATAGAATATTATGAAGCGGGTAAAGAAGTTAGTGGACAAATAATCCGTGTTTTAGAAAAAGGTATAATAATTCAATTAGAAATGGATGTAGAAGGAATAATTCCTTTTGGTAAAATGAATAAAAGAGATCGAAGAACTCTTGCAGGTCAATACGAAATTGGAGCTAATCTTTCGGGTATTGTGATGAAAGTTTCTCCTGAGGATAAAAAAGTTATGCTTTACAAAGAAGAGCTTTCAGGTACTGGAGGAGGTAAACCTGCATCAGCGAATGAAGAAGTTAAAAGTTATCTGAAAAATCAAAATACTAGTTCAGGAGCGAAATTAGAATTTCCTGAAGAATTGTTAGAAGTAGCGAAACATGCTGAGAAAGAGGGTCCAGATGAGGAAAATTCTGAAGAATTATCCGAATCTGATGAATAGTATGGACTAAAAAGGCAGAGTATTTGTCGACTAACTTATCTATTGATTCTGTTTTTTCTCAAAAATTATTTTTGCCATTCGGGGCTTTTAGTCTCGCAGTATTATTATGGATATTCGTTGTCAGTGAAAATGAATTTTCGATGGTAATGGATGTCCCAATAGAAGCTAGAAATTTAAGTGAACAAAAAGCTCACCGCGAAGAGGTTCCCAGTTTTGCTAGTGTTAGACTAAAAGGTACGGGTAGAGATTTGTTTAATGCCTATTTGTTTAGGCAGTTTTCTGGCATGAAAATGGTAATTGACCTTGAGGGAATTTCAAAAGAGTATGAATTTGTTTTAAATAACTATTTTGAGAGATATCCTCAAAAAATAGTTATCCCCGCTAAATATAATCTTACATTTGTCGAAGTTATTTATCCAAATCGAATCAAAATTAACCTTGATGATTATGATGAGAAAACTGTTTCAGTGTTATCCGATATTGTTATTAGAACTCAACCGGGATATGTACAAGTAGGAGATATTCAATTTGAACCAAAAAAAATTAAAATCGCTGGACCAAAAAGAGATATAGCGCTTATAAATCATGTGAAAATAGATAATGATACGATTTTTGATGTTTCTACTATCCTCAGTGGAGAGATTAGCTTGCAAAAGCGCGGAAGATTAATTAAATATTCTCAAGATAAGGTAAATTATTTTATTGATGTTCAAGAAATTAGTGAAAGAATTATAGTAGATATTCCTGTGAAAGTTAAGAATATAAGAGATGATTTTAGGGTATTTCCATCTCCGCAAACAGTTTCACTTACTGTTATTGGAGGTTTGGAAACTATAGCCAAACTTAATCCAATTGAAATTGATGTTATCATAGACTTCAACAATTGGACAAATAAAAAACAATTTTATGAGCCTGTAGTTAATGTTCCTAAAGATATAATTAATTGGCGTGACCTTTCCCCAAGAAGTCTTGAATTAGGTGTTGCGAGAAAAGCAAAATGACAGTGATCGGAATTGAGACTTCTTGTGATGAGACGGCAGTTGCTATATGCAAAGATGGGAGAATTTTATCCAATGAAGTAAGTTCACAGCCAATACATTCAAAATATGGAGGCGTCGTCCCAGAAATTGCATCTAGGGAGCATGAAAAATTTTTAAATCTAATTGCGGAATCTGCAATAGCTAAAGCAAAAATAAGTCTTTCAGAAATTGACGCAATCGCAGTTACCCAGGGTCCCGGACTGGCTGGGACATTATTAACTGGAATTAGTTTTGCAAAAGGTCTTTCAATTGGGCTTGGGATACCTTTAGTTCCAATTAATCATCTTGAGGCACATATTTTCGCAAATTTTTTAGCTGACCCCAAGTTAGAGTTTCCATTTGTTTGTCTTTTAGTATCAGGAGGGCACACCCAATTGTGGGATATAAAGAAAATGGGTCTCTACAATTTACTAGGAGAGACAAGAGATGACGCTGCAGGCGAAGCTTTCGATAAAGGAGCTCGAATTCTAGGCTTAGGATATCCGGGGGGTCCTGAAATTGAAAAAAAATCTCAGGGCGGAGATGAAAACTTAATAAAGTTTCCAAGAAGTACAATTGATACTGAATCTCTTGAATTCAGTTTTAGTGGACTCAAAACATCATTATTATATTTTATGGATAATTTTAAAGAAACTAAAAATATCACACTAGCTGATATAGCAGCAAGTTATCAAAAAGCCATTGTTGATATTTTAATTATTAAAATAAAAAGAGCAATAAAAAAGACCAGAGCAAAAACCTGCGTTATTGCAGGAGGGGTTGCAGCTAATAAAACTTTAAGATTTGACTTGCAAAAAGAACTGTCGGATATAAAAATCCTTTTTCCAGATATTTCTTTTTGTACTGATAATGCAGCCATGATCAGTTTTCTTGGTGAAATTAAACTTAATTCTGGATTTTCTTCAAATATCAATTTTGGAGCAGAACCAAATCTTCAGATGGTTAAGCCTTGAAAATAAACTATAATGCTCCTGATCAGTTATTTTGGATGATTGTTCTAATTTCCCTGTGCCTTTTATTTTATACTTTCTTTCACAACATAAGATTAAAGAAAAACAAGTTAATTGTGATATTGAGATCTCTAATTATTATTTTATTAGTTTTTTTAATGTTAAATCCAGAACTCGAATTAAAGCGCGAAAATATAAAAGAATTCAAATGGAATATTTACGTGGATAGATCTTTAAGTATGTCATATCACTCAAATGTTTCACCAGTTTCCTTTATCTCAGGGATAGATGAATTTAGTGAAAAATTATCCCAAAAAAATATTAATCATGAAATCATCGGATTTGACTCAGATATAGATTCAACCTGGTCAAAGGGGAATAGAAATTTGGATGGGGTCGCAACAAATATTGGCACTGTCGTTGATCATTTGAATTTAAATAATGTCGAAAAAATATCAGGCGCTGTAATTTTCACTGATGGGCAAGTAAATATGGGCAGAGGCGTTTTAGATAGAAACAATCAAATTGATATTCCAATTCACGTTGTGGGCATCGGTGATGCTACTCCAATGGTTGATGTTGAAGTTAGTTCCATAGAAGCACCACCGTTGTTAATAAAAGGAGAAGAGGCGGATTTACACGTTAAAATATCAAGTTATGGGATAGTTAATGAGAGGGGAAATGTTACTCTATATCATAATAATAGATTGATTGGTTCTAAAGTAATAAACATTTCAGGAAGTGGAAGTCAAGAGGAAGTAAGGTTTCGAATTAAACCATCAAAAACAGGGAAAGAAAATTATCAAGTAAAAGTCAATGCAATAACCGATGAAATAAATATAAAAAATAACAAACAAACAGTTCAGATTCAGGTATTGCAGGATGAATATAAAATTGCAATGTTGACAGGTTCACCAAATTTTAATTCAGGTATTATAAAGAGATTTATTTCAAATCGATCTGAATTCAGTTTAGATCATTTTGTATATAAGAAAAATAAATTTTATCCGTCGCTATCTGGATTTTGGGATAAGAAATATGATCTAATTCTTTTTGATAATCATCCAATTGATAAAAATGCTAAAAAATGGAAAAACTACTTAAAAGTATTTGCAAAAAAACTCATATCCCATCAATCCAACTTTGCAATGATTATTGGCCCTGATGTAAAAAAAGATTACATAGATGACTATTTTTCTTTGACTGATTCTAAGATTTTAAAATCTATTGACACAAAACAAAACTTAATGGAATGGGAATTAGTAGACAATTGGTTTAATCTTTTTCCATTTAGCAATTTAGATAAAAGTGAACAATTTGATATAGATTACCCACCCTTAATGCCAGGATTCAAAATGGAGGTTAATAGAAATAATATACTTGGCCGTTTCAATGGATTAGATGATAACGAAATATTATTTTCATGTGGGCAAAAAAATTCATTAAGATTTTTTATTTGGAATTCTTTTGACATTCATAACTTATATTATAAATCACAAGGAACTCCCTATTCTGATATTTTAACTGATATCTTTGATCCAGTATTTAACTGGTTGCTTAATGCGGGGGGAGGACAGGAGGTCTTTTTTAGGACAAATAAAAATTCTTATTATCAGGGAGAAAGAGTAACTCTAACAGGCAAACCGATAAACCCAAATAAATACATAGATGGTGGAGTTTTAACAATTTATTTGGATGATCAAATTATTGGTAAAAAACAGCTAAACTACGATCCTACTCAGGATGAATTTAGAAGTCAATTCTGGGCATCTCAATCGGGCAATCTTGAGTTTGATATAAAATTTGATCAATCGGGTAGCTCTCATATTATGGGGAGAGGAAACTTTCAAGTTCAAGATAGTCAAATAGAATTAAATAAAGTTTACCTTGATGAAAAGAGCTTAACAAGGTTTTCTGATTTCCATAATGGAGTTTATAGAAATTGGAGCGAAAAAAATGATTTATTGTCTGTTATTGAGCCTCATTTTGAAAAAGAGTCTTTAGCCTCTTTAATTAATTTAAATAGTAATGTTTTTTATTTTTTATGTATCTTAATTTTACTTACGATCGAATGGATTCTTCGTCGAAGGATAGGACTTATTTGAAAGCGAAGAACTATTTTAAAAGAGTACAATTATTTTTAAAATAACCTAAAAGTGAAAATGAGAAAAATCTCCATAATTGGTACAGGATATGTTGGTTTAGTAAGTGGTGCAGGAATTTCTGAATTTGGTCACAATGTAATTTGTGCGGACATTGATTGCGAAAAAATTGAGAGTTTAAAAAATGGTGAGGTTCAAATTCATGAACCAGGCTTAGATGAATTAGTAAAAAGAAACCTTGATGCCAAACGTCTCTTCTTCACGGCAGATATTGATGATGCAATACGTCAGTCTGAGATTATATTTATTGCAGTAGGAACACCACAAGCCGAGGATGGCCAAGCTGATCTTAGTGCAGTAGAAACTGTATCAAAGGCTATTGGAAAAAATTTAAATTCTTATAAGATAGTTAGCACCAAGAGCACAGTTCCCGTAGGAACTGGAAATCTAATTTGTGAAATCATCTCTAAAATTAAAACCGGGCAGAAAAATTTTGATTATGTCTCAAACCCTGAATTTTTAAGAGAGGGATCAGCTGTTAAAGATTTTCTTTGGCCCGATAGAGTAGTTATTGGTTCAGAAAGTAAAAAAGCTTTTGATGTCATGAAGGATATCTATCGCCCCCTTTATGTGAACGAAACACCAATTTTGCATACTAATACACAGACTGCAGAAATGATAAAATATGCTTCAAATGCTTTTTTAGCACTAAAAATCAGTTATATAAACGAAATTGCGAACCTCTGCGAAGAAGTAGGTGCAGATATACATCAGGTTTCCAAAGGAATGGGAATGGATGGTAGAATAAGTTCTAAGTTTTTGCATCCAGGTCCTGGTTATGGAGGATCCTGTTTTCCTAAAGATACATTTGCAATTGCAAAATTATCTGAAAAGAAGGGTGTCCAACTAAATACTGTTGAAGCAGCAATGAAAACTAACTTATATCAGAAAAAGCGTATGGTTAAAAAGCTTGAGGATTTAATAGGTGAAACTTTTTTAAATAAGACAATAGCAGTTTTGGGATTATCATTTAAACCAAATACGGATGATGTAAGAGACTCCTCATCAATAATTATGATTCAATCAATCATTGATCAAGGGGGAAAGGTAAATGCGTATGATCCTGTTTCTAATGATAAAATGCAAAAATATTTTCCTAATATAAATTATTTTAATTCATGGTCTGATGCTTGCCATGAGGTCGATGGTGTTGCGATAATGACTGATTGGAATGAATTTAGGGGGATGGACATAGGTGAATTAAAACTGAGGGTTAAAAATCCAGTAGTTTTGGACACACGTAATATTTTAAGCGTAGAACAATTACTTCTACATGGTTTTAAATACTCAAATGTTGGAAGAAAATTATTTGAAAATAAAAAAAACTAAATTTCCTGATGTAATTATTCTTGCACCAAAACTCTTTAAAGATCATCGAGGTGTATTTTTTGAGTCATATAGAAAATCGTTGTTTAACAAAAATGGAATTAATTATGATTTTTTACAGGATAATGAGGTAGAATCTAAAAAAGGTGTATTAAGGGGTCTGCATTATCAGCTGAATCAACCACAAGGAAAATTAGTTAAAGTTGTTTATGGGGAGATATTTGATATAGTAGTTGACATAAGAAAAAAATCCCCAACTTTTGGCAAATCATTAAAAGTAAGACTTGATAGTAAAAATCATAATATGATCTTTGTTCCTGCAGGATATGCGCATGGATATATTGTTAACTCAGATAAGGCTATTGTTTCATATAAATGTACCGAGGAATATGCACCTAATGATCAATTCGGAATAATTTGGAATGACCCTAAATTGAAAATTAACTGGGAATTAAAGAATCCAATTTTAAGTGATAGAGATTTAAATTGGCCAACTTTAAAGCAACAAAACAACCTGCCAACTTTTTGATGAAGACTCTTTTGGTTACAGGGGGATGTGGTTTCATTGGCTCAAATTTTATACGATTGGTAATGGAAAAAGAGGAAGATGTCAATATTGTTAATTTGGATAAATTAACTTATGCAGGGAATTTAGACAACTTAGAATTTATCCCAAAATCTCGTTATAAGTTTATACAGGGTGATATTTGCAATAAGGGATTAGTTAGTAAATTATTTGAAGATTTTAATTTTAATGGTTTAATCAATTTTGCAGCAGAAAGCCATGTGGATAGATCTATTGATGGACCGTCAGATTTTATTAATACAAATGTAATTGGGACTTTAAATCTTTTAGAGCAATCTAGATTCTTTTTAGACAAAAATGAGGATAGTAATTTTCGATTTGTCCATATCTCTACCGATGAAGTATTTGGTTCACTTGATAAAACTGGAAAATTTCAAGAGACCACACCCTATGACCCAAGCTCACCATACTCAGCATCCAAAGCAAGTTCTGATCACCTAGTTAGGGCGTGGCATCGAACATATGGATTACCAATTTTATTAACTAATTGTTCAAATAATTATGGACCATTCCAATTCCCGGAAAAATTAATTCCTCTAATGATAATAAATTGCTTTGATCAGAAAACTCTTCCTGTTTATGGAGAAGGTGTTAATATTAGGGATTGGTTGTTTGTATCAGACCATTGTAGAGCAATTTTAGAAGTATTCAGAAAAGGGAAAATAGGGAACACATATAATATTGGTGGAAATAATGAAATAAAAAATATAAACATAGTTAATAGAATTTGCTCAATAATGGATGAGATGTACCCTCAAAAATGTGTTAAGAGGTATGCTGATTTAATTACTTTTGTTAAGGACAGACCAGGGCATGACTTTAGATATGCAATTGACTCCAGTAAAATTTATAATGAACTAGGATGGGAACCAGTTGAGTCTTTCGAAACTGGAATAAAGAGAACTGTTAAGTGGTACCTAAATAATGTTAAATGGTGGAGAGGAATACAGGAAAAAACTTACAAACAAGAAAGATTAGGAATTTAAAAAACATGAAAGGAATAATTTTAGCAGGAGGACATGGAACTAGATTGTATCCGATCACCAAAGTTGTATCAAAGCAATTACTTCCCATTTTCGATAAACCTTTAATCTTTTATCCTTTATCAACTTTAATGTTGGCATCAATCAGAGAAATATTAATTATTTCAACTCCTCAAGATACCCCAAGATTTGAAAAGTTATTAGGTAATGGTAAAAAGTTGGGAGTGAATATATCCTATGCCATTCAAAATTCACCAAAGGGCTTGGCTGATGCCTTCATATTAGGAGAGGATTTTATTGGTGATGATGATGTATGCTTAATTCTTGGCGATAATATTTTTTTTGGAAATGAATTAATAAGAATTCTGAGTAGCAGTATTAATATCTCTCAAGACCAAGGCAAAGCAGTATTACTAGGTTATCATGTCAAATACCCCCAAAAGTATGGTGTTCTGGGATTTGATGATAATGGGGATGTAGATAGTATTACTGAAAAGCCATCAAAACCATTATCTAATTATGCTGTTGTCGGCCTTTACTTTTACCCAAATGATGTAATCAATATTTCAAAAAATCTTTCTCCCTCAAATAGAGGAGAGCTTGAGATAACTGATGTAAATAAAACATTTCTAGAAAATGGAAAACTAGATGTTAAGTTAATGGGAAGGGGAAATGCTTGGTTTGATACAGGTAGCTATGAGGATATGAACAATGCTACTAATTTTATAAAAACAATTTATGAAAGACAGGGTCAGAAAATTGCCTGCTTAGAAGAGATTGCTTTTAATAAAGGGTACATAACATCTGGAGAATTAGAAAAGCTAGCAAGTCAATATCCTAATGAATACGGTGAATATCTAAAAAGTTTAGTTTAGCTAAAATAATATCTAAAAATATTTTTATTTTCTTAAATATATTATTAAAAAATTAGTGAGTAAAAGATCTGAAAACAAAAATTAAAGTAAGAATTAGTATAAGAATATCTAAGCTAAGGTCTCTTTGTTCAATATATAGTAAATCATACTCAGGATTATCATTAATCTCTGATTTTCTAGCTGGACTAACTTGCCATAACCCTGTTATGCCAGGCAAAACATGCAATCGTCTTTTTTCATAATCCTCGTACTTGTCTACAATAAAAGGCATTTCGGGACGAGGTCCAACTAAACTCATTTCTCCCCTCAAAACATTTATAAGTTGCGGTAACTCATCAATACTGTACTTCCTTAACCATTTCCCCATATTTGTAACTCTAGGGTCATCATCATTTGAAGGACAGTGGGCATATTTTTCAGCATCATTTTTCATTGTTCTAAATTTATAGATATTAAAATGGTTACCATTAAGACCAACTCTTTTTTGTTTAAAAAAAATAGGCCCTTCATCAAAGATCATAATTAAAAAACTTGTTATAAGAAATACTGGTATTGCGATGATTAAAAAAACAATACCCACAATAATATCAAATATTCTTTTCACTAAATTGTAAAGTGGTTTTTCTGTAATTGAATTTTGGTTATCAGAGATTAAAGGAAGTCCTGCTATATCTTTGAGTTTATAGGGGTTTTTATCAAAAAGTTTTTTAGTTGGTTGGAAGCTTAGAGCAATTTCATATTTGGTAGCCATATCTTTTAAAATTTGATTTTCCTTAGGTTCAAGTTCTTTGATAGCTACTATTATGTGATCTATTTTAAATTTTATTATAATGGATTCAATCTCGTGTAGAGTCCCTAAAATAGGTTTTTCATATAAAGAATTTGAATCAACAATTTTTCTTTTTTCAACAAAACCTATTATCTTTAATGGAGAAGATGAAAGTTTTGAGACTGCTGTGACAAATGCATTTCCAGTTTCACCAGTTCCAAATACTAAGATATTTTCCTGATTAACATGACGGAAAAATTTCGCCTCAAAAAATTGCATTAATATTCTAGAAAATATAGCTGAAATAGGAATGATGATGATAAATGTCATTGATAAAATCCTGGGAATCCGGTAGTTAATTATATAGGCGAGAACGATATATATAATTACAAATTGTAATGTACCCTTTACGACACCTTTTAAGCGAATTATACCTGCAAAATCACGTTTTCTTTTATAGGCGTTATTATTATGTAAGACATATAAGAAAATAAGATAAGAAAAAAAGATTTGAGCTGCAGTAATATCAAATACTGATCTACTTAGTCCTAAAAATCCTGTGTTATATAAAAAAATGCAAAATAAAAAAACCCCCCAAAAGGTGATGCTGTCCGCAAATAGGTTAAGCCAAAAATTAATATTCTTCGATTGAACTTTATTATTCAAAAATATGCCTCAGATTTAGATGAACCTTTCTTGACCATACACTCTTTCAAGTATGGATATTTTGACTTTTGTTTTTAATATTTGTCAGAGGCTAAGTGGTTTGATCGAAATACATTAGGATCTGACTTCTTTGGGTGTTAAACCTATTTTTTCAAACAATTAGGCGCAATTTATATCAATAGTATTCCGAATTTTATATTAAAATTTATTTCCTATGGCGAGTAAATCCAAACTTTTAATAGAAGAGAAAATTTATTTTTTTTATTTTATCAAGAATAATTTAGGAGTAATTAATCTAATAGTTTTAAAATTTTTTCGCATGAGCTATTTATATCTGAGTATATTCTGTGGTTGTTAAAAAATTGAGAATTTCTGTTTAACTTTTTAAAATTTAGAAAGTCTTTATCAGTATCATTGTTATATACTTCTTTGTAAGAATCAACAAAACCCCTTACAACTTCATATTTTTCTATGTCAGGGCAAAATAGGAAAACTTCCTTTTCAGGGAATGCGATTTTAAAATCGTAAATAATTGATGAATAGTCACATATTAATTTTCCAACAAACGGTAAAAGTTCATAAATATCAATAGAATTACCCAGAAATTTTATTTTACTAAATTTGGTTATATCAGGTTTGTTTTTCTCAAATGGATGATTTTTGATGTAAAGAACAGAGTCGTTTTTTATTAAATAACCCTCAAAATCCTTAAGAAAATCATTCTTGTAGAATGGATTAATAAATGGATAATCCCTGAATGTAGGGGCATATAAATAAATAGTTTTATTATTTTCAAATGGATTTTTCAAATCTTTTATAAATTTATTTGGTTCCTTTAAAAAATCTATTCTTGGTAAGCCTCCAACAACAATTTTTTTTTCACTTATTTTAAATGCTTTTAAATAATAATTGTTGAAACTAATTGAATTTGAAATGAAATAAGTAGATCTTTTATCTCTCCACAGATCAAGTATTCTAGACAAAAGTTTTAAGTTTTTATCAAGAAAACTTATGTTTTTAATTGGAATAGCATGCCAAATATTAATAATCATTGTCTTTTTATTATAAAATACGGGCATTATATCTGAAAGTGAATGCGTTATGAAAATAGCGTATGCTTTCATACTTAATAAAAGTGTATTCCACGAAAAATAATATCTAGCATTATAACCTGATTTGATTATCTGGTCTTTTATTTTTTTATTTTTAGTAATCCAGATGCAATTATAATTTGTATACAGGGACAAATAAATAAATAAATATTTTGCATTTCCTTCATATGTTCTGCCTCCCTGAGTACTGAAGAGTAATAGTTTTTTGTCAACTTTAGTAAAGTACCGTAGGAAAAATGAAATGACATATAAAGGGAAAAATGTAAAAGCTTTAATCAAAATTGATAAAAAATGTATAATCTTAATGTGAAATAAAGGTTAGAGCTAACTGTAAACTTGCATTTATTGAAAACTTCGAAATATTTTTTCCTTGTTCTTTGGGATTATATGGATCAAAGCCTGGATTCTCCCAGTCTATATAGTCTGCTCCGATAGAAAAATCAGCAAAATTTTTATGAATATTTTTATTTATTTTTAGGGAGATATATGTCCTGCGTTCTTGGGATCCTGAAAATCTTTTGTACATGACATTATTATATTGATCATTCAACATTTGATTGGTTAATTCACCGCGTTTTACAAAAGAAGCATTAGTTTCTATTTTAAATGAAGATAAATTTATTTTATATCTTAAATATAATTCTTGAGAATGTGGTCCTGCCCAAAACCCCAAAGTGTAATTATGAGAATAGGACGCATTCACTGGAAAAAGGTGTCTATAAACTCTATGATCAATCCAACTATATTCAATAACAAATTCATCACTGGAGTTGGCTATCTCCTTCGCTTTGAATCCTATTTGATACCCTGCCCAATTTCTATTCTTATCTTTAAATGTCCACTCGGGTGTCCATTCATCAATAAACAATGAGCCAAATAAATTATAATTATCCTTGACGAAAAATATTACTTCTCCTTGCATTTGTACATTATCAATGTCACCATTATAATTTTGTAAAGACCAAAATGGCAAAAATGGGATTAAATAATTTAATTCAAATGCCTGTCTGCTAAAAATAACTGACTCCGAAGCATTAATTTCAATATATTTATTTGGTTTCCAAGTTAGTTTATGTGCTGCAATTGATCTGTTTATAAACTTTTCCCGTTCTCCAATATTATTTCGGTACAATTTTTGATAAGAAGAGTCAGGAATAAGGCTTGCTAAGTTGCCATAAAAATATTCTAAATTTAATTGCTGAGAAATGCCCCATGAAAATCCAAATTTAGGGAAGCTAGGTACGTTATCAGAAATCATTAAGGAAGAATTACCATTTCCCCACTGCTGAGTTGTTTTACCAGCATAAACAACGGAGTTTTTAAACTTATAATCGATTTTAAAATCTGAATTTAGAAACCATTTGTCGCTGTTGTTTTTGTACTCACGGCTATTAATTAGGCTAAGATCAGGATTCATTTCTAATAATTTTGGGTCTAAATTTTTTGTGGAAAAAAAAGAGAAATCTCCAGATAAACTTAATTTATCTGTTTCTTTTGAGGCTTTGATACCAATTTGATTAATTAAACAATATGTTGATGTTTTTGCATTCAAAATACTTCCATTTGAATAATAATGATTAATTAAATATGGACTAAACCTAACACCATTTGAATTAGGTAAAAGTTTTGTAAATAATAAGATTATGATTAGGTATCTCATACCATTTCTTTAAAAAATTAAGATAGACCTTTTCGATTGCATTCATTAAACCAATCTAAAATAGCTTCATCCAGGCTGAATTCTAGTTTGTAGTATTTCTCTAGTTTTTTTCCAGAGACATTTGTTGAGATCATTAATTTATGAATTCTATCAGGGTGGATCCCCAAAAATTCTCTTTTTAAAAGTTTTCCTGTTAAGAAAAACAAATATCCTAAAAATTTCAAAATAAAACCTGGGATCACAATTTGAGGTGCTCTTATATTTGTAACTTTTGATATACTTAAACAAATCTCCCTGATTGTGTGTGGGCTTGGATAGCAGGCATTTATTATAATTGGATTTTTTTCAAATATTTTATTTGATGCAAGCATAATTTTGATAAGGTCTTTAATATAAATAGTCGCCTTTTTTGTATCATTACGCCCTGGGAAAAAAAATACACCTTTATTCATTGCTTTATATAATCTTGTGAAATTTCCATTCTCATTTTCCCCAAATACTATACCAGGTCTTATGATGATCAGTCTCCTGGAATCCGGATCTTCAGCTTGCCATTTTAGATGAATATATTCAGCAATTAATTTAGAGATTCCATATGCGTTATTTGGCATCGGCAAGGTTTTCTCATCTACATGATTTTCTTTTATTCCATATGTAGATATTGAGCTGAGGAAAATAATTGTTTTTATATTTTTTTTCCTTGCGAAGTTGCAAATATTTAAAGCTCCATTAACATTTGTATCAAAATATTCGGAATCCTCGTATTTTGGAATTGTGCATAGAGCAGCCAAATTGTATATTAAACAATTTGCATCGAAGTTCGTGGATATGTTTATTTCAGTTCTGATATCGCAATACGTAAAATTCTTATTAGTTTTAACTATGTCATAAACTTGGTATTCGGCATTTATTTGCTTTATCAAGTTTTTTCCGATAAATCCAGATCCTCCAAATATTATGTTCATAAGTTTTTATTTATTACTTAAAAAGTTCTTTTTATAGTTCATAACAAAGTCTTCTACATACTTTTTGAAATGGTTTTTAAAGATCTCTTTGTCAAATTTTTCTGAATGTTTTTTTATGTAACCAGGATCAAAACTATGCGCAATAGATTCAAATTCATCAATTTTTTTATTCAAGCTTTTTGGTGTTTGCTCATTAAAAAACAATCCAGTTTTCTTGTCAATAATTGTTTCTTTTGCCCCACCTCTATCAAATGCAATTACCGGTCTTCCAGAAGCCATAGCTTCGACAGGGACTATACCGAAGTCTTCTATACCAGGAAAAATTAACGCTTTACATTTTGAGAGATGTTTTTTCAAAGAATTATCTTCAACTCTCCCAAGAAAAGTAATATTTTTCTTTGCATTAGACTTGAGATTAGGTAATTCTTCACCTTCTCCTATAATGATTAATTGTCTTTTATTTTCATTGAATGCTTTAACTGCAATGTCATGTCTTTTATATTTAGTACTTTGCCCAAAAATTAAATAGTATTCGCTAATATTTTTTGATATTGAAAATTTATTTGTATCAACTGGTGGGTAAATAACTTCAGATTCTCTTTTCCAAAATCTCGCTATTCTTTCTTTTACGTATTGAGAATTTGCTATAATACAATCTAGTTTTTGAGCACTATTATAATCCCAATTTCTTAAATAATTTATAACAGGTTGTAGAAACATTCTTTTCATTCCTTTACCAAAATATTCCTCTTGCATATCCCAAATATACCTCATAGGGGTGTGTGTATAGCAGATATGTGGAATATTATCTCCGACCTGTATTCCTTTGGCTGGACCTGATTCGCTAGATATTACGAGATCAGAATTTTTTATTTTGATCCTCTTTAAAGCAAGTGGATATAAAGGTAAATAATGCCGGTATAAAAGCTTTACGAAAGGTAAATCTTGTATAAAGCTTGTTTTACTAATTCTTTTTAAAAGATGACGAGAGATTTTTTTTTCATTATAATAATTAGTTATAATTCCAGAATTAGGAAAAACGTCTATAATGTTTTCTAGTACCTTTTCGCCACCTCGCATACTCTCTAACCAATAATGGACTAATGTTATCTTCATACTAATTTTTTAATCAGTGCATTTAACTTGTTGGCAGAATTATGCCAAGAAAAATTGTTTATTCTACTTAATCCTTTTTTTATCATTTGATTTTGTAAATTTTTATTTTCAATTAAACTCATTATTTTAAAACGAATATCATTAATATCGTAAGGATCGAAATATAGTGCTGCATCCTCGCAAGTTTCAACTATTGCTGGAATACCAGACGCAATCACAGGACAGCCACAACCCATTGCTTCTAGCGGAGGTATGCCGAAACCCTCATATGTAGATGGAAAAACAAAGACAGTTGCAAGATTATAAAGATAAGATATTTCTGCCTGAGAAACAAATCCTGTGAAAAACACTCTGTTTTTCAGGTCATCATTAACGCGAATGTAGTGGAGTATATTTTCATAGTCATTAGAAATATTTTTATCAATTCTTCCAGCAATAACGAGGTTCATTTTCTGAATTTTACTTAAAGCTTTTAAAAGATTTAAGAGATTTTTGTTTGGTTTTATGTTTCCTACATAAAGTATGAACTGGCTGGGGAGTTTGGATTGAGAAAGGAATTCTTTAAGCAATGTTTTATCTTTGATCCTTTTGAATACTTTTTTGTCAATTGAATTCTTTATTATGTTTATACTATCGTTTCCTACAGAACAATACTTTATAATTTCTTTTTTTGAAAATTTCGATACTGTTAATATCAGCTTTGCACTTTTTAAAGCATGGTTAATCATGAAATATGCATAGGCTTTTTGGATTAGCGTTAAGTTTTTAAAATCATGAAGATGAAAGACATCATGAATAGTTACAATTATTTTTAATTTAAAATTAAAAACAGGAATATTGAAATGAGGTGACCAAAAAATTTTAATATCGTCCTTTATAATTTGGTAAAGGTATAATTGCTCTTTTATCGAATATATCGGAGCAATAAAGTTCACAATTTCTATATTTGTAACTTTTTTTAGAATTGGTTCTTTAATCAAGATCTTTCGATTCCCGTACAATATAAAATTATAATCAGGATTATTTTTTATTATAGTTGGCACTAGATTTCGTAAATAGCTTCCTATACCAGAATGATTCCACATCCTTAAGTCAATTGCAAAACGAATCATATCTAATTATTTAAAGATGGGGAATAATTACGATTTGCAACTTTATCTAATTTTTTATAGTAAAGTAAGACAGCAAACCAATATAACGGTTCGCTAGAAAGTTGATAGAAAATATTGAAAAAAAACAAACCGATTAAAATAGGTAAAAAAACATTCTTGTTCTTTGATAGAAGGGGAAAAAGAATTGAAAAAACTATAAAGCTTATCAGGGAGAAAAATCCATTTTCTGCAAATATAGAAATATATTGAGAATGAAAGTTACCATATTTACTTCCACTCCAGTAATACCCTGTTGTAAATAAATAGGATGCACCATGTCCTACACCTAAAATAAATATCTTAAGTTTTGAGATAGCTAAATTAAACCCTTGTTTAATAAGTGCAATATGAATTGCAGCCGATCCACTATTTGAAATATTTTTTAATGAAAATCTTTCCTCTATAACTTCGTCCAATTGAATAATATTCAAACTATCTAGTTTAATTGTTAGCACAAATAATGATAAAAGAGGTAATAAAATAAAAAAAACCATTTTAATATTTATTAAATGTTTTTGAAACATTAATATATACGAAATCGTTAAAACAATTAAGAATAAATAGGTTGATCTAGAAAGAGTTGAAATTATCATGAATATATTAGTTATAATTAGAATATTAATGTACAATTTATTTTTTTTACTGATCCATAATATGTAAGTGAAAAAAGACAATATAAAACCAGCTCGATTAACATCATTAGAAAATCCACCAAGCCTAGGTACGTAATATGCAATCGTATCAGGGTCTAGGTTTAAAAAAGGGCTGTCTATAACAATAATTTTTATCCAACTAAGTAATAATAAAAAGTTAAACGATAAAAAGATAAGTGAGCCTAACACGCTCGAATTAAATAGAATTTGATCGAGGTGTTCATTACGAATACTTGATAACATTAAAATGAAAATAACTAAGATCAAATTAATTAAAACTAGCCTTTTTGAAGAGGTTAAAATATCTGAGGAAAAGATTGAGCTAGATATCAAGGTAATTATGAATATTAAAAATGAAATTAAAAATATTTGATTGTTCAGAAACCAACCCAGATTTATACTTTTTGAAAAAAAAATGACTCTTGTGCTTAAATAAATTATTGATAGAACTAAAAATGGAGTCATCAAAAAAGAGTCTGTAATAGATGCTCCAATATTAATTCTATCCATACCTGCTGTAGCTATAATTAAGGTGGCTAGATAATTATCATATTTACGAAACATTATTATTTAGTATGAAAATTTTTGGAAAAAGTTAATTTAAGAAAATCAAATATCATTTTTTCTAATTTTCCAACAAAGGAAAAAAAATCGAAAATAGTTAGCTTTATCCAATTTTGGTTTAAATAATGTTTATGATAATGTCTTCTACTTTGTTGCATTATCATAAATTTTGAGCTTTTAAGGGGAAATTCTTTTTCAATAGATGCCCCGATCTTATGAATAAATGTAAAGTTGGGGTTAAAATAAAGCTTGTAACCAGCTTTTTTTAATTTGTAACCTAATATTCTTTCTTCGCCATACAAAAATACTTTTTCATCATAACCGCCAATATAATCCATCGCTTCAGATTTTATAATAAGGAATGCACCTTGTAAAACCTCAACATACCTAGGTTTACTTGAATCTGTATAATATATTTTATTAGTAAAAACTTTATTCAAAATGGATATAGATAATATCAGATCATCTATTAAATCAGGTAACTTCCATGCAGATAATTTTTTCAAATTATTTACATCGATCATTTGTATTGATACTGCTGCTATCATTTTATCAATTTGAAAGTCTTTTAAAATTTTTGGGATGTTTTCGATACTAATTTTTATATCAGGATTGCAAATCATTAAATATTCCAAATTATATTTATCTTTTAAATATTTAATACCACAGTTATTGCCCGCACCATATCCAAGGTTCGATTTTGTCTTTATAAAGTCAACTTCTGCATCAAATCGAAATTCTTCTACAAATTGTTTATATGAATTATCCGAAGAATTATTATCAACAATTAACATTTTTAGTGGAAATGATGGTTGCTGGTTTTGAATGTTTTTTATAAATGCTACAGTCTCTTCAAAACAATTATAGTTAAGTACTATGATCCCGACGAGCCTTTTTTTCATTTAAATTATATTTAATTTAAGTTTTTATTTAATGATAAGATTTCTTTAGCAAGTCTATTTGAGTTTTTAAAATCGTCAAATTTATTAAATTTTTTATTAATACTTTCCCTATCTTTGCGATATCGATCATTACCATTCAAAATAGAATTAACTTCTACGATTACCTCCTGCCAGTTTTTACATTTGGGCCCAGGGGTAACATCCTCGTAATTATAATATAATTCCCTATCTTTCGAGACATAAGTTTTTAAATCAAATGGTGCAAAGATAATTGGGCGATTTGATAAACAAAAATCGAAAAAAACACTTGAATAGTCTGTTATAAGAATGTCTACAGAATTAAGAAACGCATAAATATCATCTTGGGGAATTTCTTGTATCCTTTCCTCATTGAGGTCCCAATCTTGTTCATCGGCAAAGTGAGTCTTATAATAAAAAAATATATTTTTTTCCTGAAAATATTTATTGAGTAATTTAGGGTTAAAGTTTTCAAAATAATTAAAATGGCTACTATCTCTGAAAGTAGGTAAATAAGCAATTGTGCAATGTTTATTTTTTTTTCTATTTTTTAAAATATCTGTCCTAGGTAAACCTGAAATAATTATATTATCGCGTTGTAAATTAAATGCAGTCCTCATTTTTTTAGCATTTTCTTCAGAGCTGGCAATAACAAAATCATAATCAATTTTTAAGAAAGGGTAGAAAAAGTATTTAAAATATTTTAACGAAAAATGTGGTTTGCTTTTCTTAAATGAAAAATCCTTGTTTACATCGCAACCAATTTTTTTCAGGGTTATTGCATGCCAGAGATTGATTTTAATTGATCTATTAATTACAAATTTATTTACATCATGAAGAGCAGAACTAACAATGACTATTCCGGAAATAGCTGTATAAAAGTACCCCAGAACAGAATAGGAATAATAAACCTCGAATCCATTTTTTTGTAATTCATTTATTACAGCTTCGCTTTTTGTAAGCCATATGCATCTAATATCTTTGTGATTTTTACTAACATATTCGAATAAATATTTAGAATTATCTGAATATCTAAAGCCTTGCCAAGCACCAAAAATCCAAATGTTATCATATTTTGGAAAAAAAAATGAGATTAAATATGCAGGAATATTAATAGTATAGATAATGAATTTCTTAAACTTATCTATCATAACTAAAATTAAGAAAAGTGGTTTTGTATTTTCTGAAAGCAAATAACATATAGGTAAATAGGATAATTAGATGTGCAGATATTAAAATATATAAAGCTCCAACTAATTTATATTTTGGAATAACAAAAAAATCAGAGATAATTATAAACAATAAAGCTATTGTCACACAATATGTTCTCACTTTTTGCTGATCTGAAATAGTTAGAACTACTCCGTATATGATGGAAAAATATCTTAAAAAAATTATGATGGAAAAGTAAAAAACGTAATTTGATAATTTTTCGAATTTTTGCCCGTAAACAAAATGAATTAACTCTTCCGAAAAAATATTAATAAAAATTGAAATTAGGAGTCCAATAAAAATTGATCCAAAATTTAATTTTGTGGCTAAAAGTATTAATTGATTCCTGTTATTTTTTACTAATGAAGATAATTTAGGGATTGAAACAGAATTTAAAATTCCTAGACCAATTGTGCATGCTCCGAGTGCTCTCATGCCAGCTTGGTATAATCCAACTTCACTATCTGATACGAATTCCCTCAAAATAATTGTGTCTATATTTAACAGTATAGCACCAACAGCAATATGAATTGCGTAAGGAATCCCATCCTTTAATTCTGATATCAGATTGACACTTTGATTTTTAAAACCAAAGTCATTCAGGAACTTTCTAATAGTGAGGCTGCTATATACAATTTTTACTAAAAGAAATGAAAATGATACATGTAATATATTTTGAGTTATGGATAAAGTTAATATAACGGCAATTAATAATATTAAGTTATTTGCAAATGCATATTTAGACTCTATTTCGAATTTATCAATATTTCTGTATGGAATTAAAAAATGATTTGCAATTGAGTTGAATATAGATGAAAACGTTAATATCAAAAAAACTGAGTAAACATTATCGCTTGGGAAATTTAAAAATTTCAGAGATAATAAAATTATAAAAACAAATATGGTGAGAAAAATCTTTACTTTAAAGCTATTCCAAGTAAGCGAGCAGATATTAATGGTATTTTTTGAAATATCTGTAGATAGTTTAAGATTATATCCGTAGTCAACAATAAGAACTAATATATTTGCGAAAACTAAGGAGTATGTAAACCGACCAAAATCTTCAGTAGAAAGAAATCTTGCTAAAATAAAAACTAAAAAAAAACCTGATACAAGTCTACTTATCGTTGTTATTGTGGAAAATGAAAAGTTTTTTTTTAGCACGGATTTTATTAATCTATTTAATAAATGGATTTTAATATTTGGTATACATCATTATAATTCAAGGTGACTATGTTGTTATCCATTCTCCCTTTTGTGAAAGATTCTTTTACAAGTTTCTTTATGTGACCTCTTTTCACTCCCCAAAGATTTAATTTAAAAGGTAAAATTTGATCTGGTATATTTTTTATTTTTTCTTTTAAATCTTTTAATGAGAAATCTAAATTTTTGCATATAAGATCAATTTCCTTACCTATGAGTGGGGCGTTAATATTTAATAGAGGTTCCAAGCTTAATGAAGATGCAATTCCATGTGGTATTCCATAGTTTATAGTAAGAGGGTAGCTGATCGAATGTGCCGCTGCAGTTTTGGTATTAGAAAAAGCTAAGCCAGCTTTGTTGGAGGCTAGAAGTAATTCATTTCTTATTCGTAAATCAGATGGCGTTTTTTTTAGTTTTTCTACGTTTCGAATAATAGAGCAAATAGAGTCAACTGCATATGATGTTGATTTTCCATTCGAATTTTTATTCCATATCGACTCAAAACTATGACTTAGAGCATCCATGGTTGTAATTATTGAGAGGTCCATTGGTAATGTCAATGTTAAATTGCCATCAAGTATTGAAATATCAGGATAAAGGTTTACATTTGAAATAGAATATTTTTTTTTCCCCTCCATATCCCAAATAGTTCCCCACATAGTTACTTCACTTGCGGTACCGTGCGTTGTTGGAATAAATATCGAAGGTATTCTAGTTATAAAATTAATTTCATCATTGATTAGTTTTTTTAAATTGCTTTCAAGTGAAGATAGATATGCTATAAACACTTTAGCAAGATCCATTGCTGATCCACCTCCAATTGCAACAACTCCATCAAAAGTTTTTTTTTCACAAAACTTGATAGCATTAGAACAGTCATTAAAATTTGGATTGTTACTAAAAGAAGTAAATATATTATTTTTGTTTAATTTTTTTTCTAATTCTAATCTTTCATTGTTTCCATTAGTTGTGATGATAACAGGTTGTTTAATTCCTAAGCTTTTTAAACCATTCTCCAGTTCTAGCAACCAGTTACTTGTTTTAATAATTTTTACGGGATTAAAATAGTGAGGTAGCAACAGGTGAGTTTTATCCTTTTAAAAATTTTATAAAATCTTTTTTGTTTATAATAGGATGGATTGAAGGTCTGCCTAAGTTGGCTCTCGAACCGGGTGCGGTCTTTATTTCAAGCATTGATGGACCTTTTTCTGATAAAAAACTCCGTATATTTAATTCAAGCTTTTTTTTGGTTTTAGCTTTGAAACTTTTATTGAAACCTAAGGATGCTGCAAGTTTCGATATTTTAATATTTTTAGCAGTAGTATCTTGACCACCCACTGAATCATGGACTCCATTATTAATTATGATGTGATAGAAATTATCAGGTTTTAATTCAGAAATAGACGCAAGACTGCCAAGGTGCATTAGCATTGATCCATCTCCATCGATGCATATGATTTTCCGGTGGGGTGCATTTATGGCAATGCCTAGCGCAATTGAAGAACAGTGTCCCATAGAACCTACAGTCAGAAAATCTTTTTCATGTTTTTGATGATTGTTTTTTCGAATTTCGAAAATTTCTCTAGAGGTTTTACCTGTCGTTGAAACTACAACGTCGTTATTATCCAAATTTCTCAGTATTATTTTTAAAGCTTCTTCTCTATACATTGGAAATTTTTTTGGTGCCTCAGAGCTTCTTTCAGTTTTAGAAAAGGTATCTTTTTTTATTAAAATTGCAGAAGGTCTTGAATTAGCCTTAGCAAAGTCGATAGTTTTTTGGATCTTATCTTTATATTTTTCATCATTCTGGGATATAACCTCATAGGGTATGTCGAGTGTTGAAAGTAAATCTAATTGAATCAGTCCTTGTTTTGTGTGCTGAGGTTCATCCTTAATTCCTGGCTCACCTCTCCAGCCAATTAAAAGAATTATTGGAATTGAATAGACTTTTTCATCACATAATGATAACAATGGATTGATAGCGTTACCTAATCCTGAATTTTGCATGTAAACTAGAGGTAGCGACTCTTTTGCAAGAAAATAGCCGCTCGCTAATGCGATAGCATTACCTTCGTTTGCAGCAATTATATGGTTTTGATCGTTAATTTTTTTATCAATACATAAACAGAACTCTTTTAATAATGAATCAGGCACACCTGTAAAAAAATTAATACCTCTAGAAGAGAGAAAATTATAAAAGCTTAATGGATCAATCGACACTTTAATATCTTCTTAAGGAATTAAGTTAATTATTTCTTTAATCGACATACAATATTTATCTGAGGCCTCTTTTGCACGACCATTTTTTAGAATAGACTCAGCTACTTTAATCATAGCAGGGTATGCGGCTCTGAGTAAGTGGTTCGCATAAATAACAACATCAATTCCAAGGTTCTTTAATTTTTTTTCAGTTATGTGCGAATATGTGGATGGTACTACAATTAAAGGTACGCGATTATTGATGCTTTTATATTTTCTACAAAATTCAGAAATCTCTTTTTCATCTTTTTTCTTACTGTGAATCATAATTCCATCTGCACCTGCGTATATATATGACTGAGCTCTTTTTAGCGCATCGTTCATACCTCTATTTAAGATTAGACTCTCTATTCGAGCAATTATCATAAAATCTTCGGTTATCTGAGCCATTTTACCCTGTTTAATTTTTTCGCAAAAATGTTCAATTGAATCTTGATTTTGATTCAAAGAATCTTCAAATAATGAATTTTTTTTATTGCCTATTTTATCTTCGATTATAATTGCTGAAACGCCCAATCGTTCCATTGTTTTAACTCTAAATTTAAAATGTTCAATTTTACCTCCAGTGTCTCCGTCCATGATTATTGGTTTTGTTGTTACCTCAAGAATCTCTTCAACAGTTGAAAATCTAGAAGAAAAATCAACCAATTCTGTATCCGGTTTTCCTTTCGCTGTTGAATCGGTTAAGCTGCTTTCCCAAATTCCATCGAATTCAATTTTTTCCCCATTAATGTTAACATTTGTTTTTTCAACGATTATTCCTGTTAAGCCATTGTGAGCCTCCAAAATTCTAACAATTGGTTTTAATTCTATTAGCCTTTTTAAGGTTTTCATTCGGTTGCCCGGAGTAATGCCCCTTTTTTTTATGGCTTCAATTAAGTTGGTAGATGAGATACCGGAAGTATACCTTGGTTCAACGAGCTTGCCACCCCAATTCTTGAGTATTTCAATGACTTTCTCTCTGACCTCTTTTTGGACTCCAATTTTCCAGTCGTCACCATGTACAACATAGTCTGGGCGAATTTTTTTCAAATTTTCTGTGTAATCAAGTTTTTCCTGAGGAATAACACGATCAACACCTTTAAGGTTTTCTACAATTAATTTTCTTTCCTTAAAAGCAATTAGGGGTAATCTTTTGTAGCTTGATATCGCTTCATCAGTAAGTAATCCGATTACAACTTTACCTAATTGTCTACCCTCTTTAATTATGTTCAGGTGACCTTGATGAATAAGGTCAGCAGACATGCCTATATAGACAGTTTTCATGATAAATAGTTTATTTTCATGATTTTATTATTTTCCTGAGACAGTATAAGACATTATACAATAGGAAGAAGCGCCAATTAAACCAAATAACATACTTAAAATTATAATTAATTTTCTTTTTGGTTTAGCCTTTTTCACTGAGGGTTCCGCTACATCTAATATATTAATTAGAAGCGGCTCTTTCGCTTCCTCAATTTTGGCAATTTCAAATTGCTGGCCTAAAGTTATATAAACTGCACGATTTTCTTCAATGGTATACTCCAAGCGACTTCGCTTCATCTGTAATTCTGGGGTATCGAGCTGAATTGGATTTTGTTTCCGGAATTCCGTGAGATCTTCTTCAGCATTCTCAAGGAATTTCTTAGCATCTAATTTTTGATTTTCAATAAACTTTCTATTTCTAGTAGCCTCTCTTTGTTGTTGAATAGATATAAATTCTTTAACAAACTCAGCAATATAGTTTGCAATATCAGCTGAAAGCTGAGGATCTTGAATTAGAACTGAAACTGTAATTAATCCTGAAATGTCTTCCTTAACAGTTATTAAATCATCAAGTATTGAGATGGCTTCAAATATTAATTTATCTTTTTTATTATTATTGTAGTTTTCCTTAGGCAAAAATATTGAAATCCATTTTCTGGGAGAGAATAATTTAGCTTTATTTAAATCCCAATATTCAATGAGGCTAGATCCCTGAGGATATTTTTTTGTTTCCCATTTTTTTAAAACAATATCCTTTTTTAATCTCCTACTATCAATAATGTCTGGAATATTAAAAGTAGGCGCTGGTCCAAGGCCCCCAATCCCAAATGTTTTTGCAATACCTTGAAACTCACCCAATGCACCGCCAGCTTGGCCAAGTTCCCCAGCAGGATACATGGAAATATTCGATTCAAAGTATATGGTCGCAATAAGTGAATAAATCAAGCCAATTATGGTAGATGTGAGTGATAAATATGAAATAAATTTCTTTTTTAATTTTAACCTTTCCCATAATTCTATAATATTTAATTCACTATCTTCAGTTAATAGCGCTTTCCTTTCTAATTTTAGCCTTGATTGATCTAATTTTATAAGACCTCTTTTTTTCAGTTCGGCAATGCGGTTTCTTAAAGTTTTTTCGGATAGTCCATATGCTTTAGCTATTGATTCTCTCTTTTCAGGATTAGCTAATACCTCGGGATTAGCTTGTATTATTTGTAAAATTTTTTCTTCGTGGGGTGTTAATTTCATTTTTTATTAGTTGTTGCTAACTCTATCTATATAAAAAAGCAAAACCGCAACCTGGCTTGCTGTACTTAAAACATCTTTTAAAACTAACCAACCGTTGAATTCGTTTCTTTCTGCAGCAAAAATAATATCTCCGTTATTTATCTCGATTCTCTTTTTTGCTGGTAGCCTTTGACCTGTCCCCGATTTAATCACAAATTTCTTTCTAGTTGCATTAGATGTTAAACCCCCTGCTAATTTAATGTATTCCTTGTATGAATAAGATTTTTTATATGGATATCGACCAGGCCTTTTAACCGCTCCAAGTAATTCCACATACTCAAAATTTTCTGGTATAGTTATAATATCATTTTTAACCAGAATAAAATCCCTAATATTTTTTGCTTCCCAAATCGTATTTGTTTCAAGTGCACCTTTATGTGTCATCATTCTCGCCTTCACATATGCGCGTTCTGATTGTGACCTGTTTATTTCTGGTATCAGGATAATTCGTTCAAGTTCCCGATCTGGTATTTCGTAAATATCTTTATTGTTAATAGTAATCTTTGATGAGTCAGCCCTTGCTGTAAAACCTTTTGATTTATTTAAAATATCATTCAAAGTAGTTTTACCGGAAATAATTGAATAGACTCCCGGATGTACTACCTCTCCTGTCAAAAAGACAACTTCTTGGCGCTTATATTGTTTTGAGTACCTTATCATTATATGGTCCTCAGGATTTAATCTAACGGTCTTAGATTCATTATAATTCACTGTAAATGAGGATTTTTTCTTAGGTCCATTATATCGGGTTATCTCAATATTTCTTGGATCGGCGTCGGGTCTTAATCCACCAGATAATTCTATTAGATCAAATAATGATTCTTTAAATAAATACTCATACTCTTTGGGGTTTTTGATGCCACCATAGATTCCTATTTGTTGATGCTTAAGAGGTATTATTAGTATATCTTCTTGTTGCAGGTAGGGATTCAGACTGTTATCTCCAGTTACTCCAAATTTTGCTAAATCAACTTTTATGGTATCGCTTTTGCGAATAAGTAAAAGATTTCTATTTGATAATTCTGTATATTTTTTTTCTATGGCAGGATCCCTTATTTTTCTATCATATAAATCTTGAATCTGGGACATTTGATCATTTGATGTTATTTGATCTTTTTCATATGTTTTTAATTCACGTTCTTCTTTCTGCAGGTTGAGAAGTTCTTTTTTATTATTGTCAATTATAACATTATATAAATCTGATACTCGAGTCATAGGAGTGACATCGTACAACCCAGGGTGTTTAAGTTGTCCAATTACTTTTAATTTAAATTTTCGAATCTGCTCTAGGGTTGAATAGATTTTTGCATTTTGGTTCCATTTTTTTACAATTTTTTCAATCTCAATTTTTGCTTCGTTTAATGTGAGTCCATAGACTGTAATAATTGCTACTGAAGGAATAAGTAAATCCCCAGTTGGGGAAACGGTTAATAAATAGTTAAATGCCTCATTACTTGAAATGATATTTATTCTAAATTGATCGCCCGGGCCAACTATATACTGATATTGATCTACTGGTTTATCGAGTATATCAAGAGCTTGATTTTGATTTTCTTGTGTTAATTTTGTCCGATCAATTCCAAACTTTACATTGTTAGACTTACCAATATTACGAAGCGCGTTCACGTCGATGGTTTGTGAAAATACGGATGTATATAATAAAAATATTTTTAAAATTTTTGTAATATTCATTTTTTATCTCGTCACGGGTTGGACAATTTAGATGGAAATCTTAAGTAAACTCCTAATGTCCTAATTGGTATTAATACTCTTTTTGTTTTAAAATGAGCGCAGTTTTAACGATAGATTTCCTTAATAGAATAGTTAATGTTATCTTAATTTTATTTTAAAAACAAATATTTTTATGCCCGGGCAATTGCCCGAACCATAAAGAAAAAAATTTTTATTTTTCAGAAATTCTAAATTAAAAAGAGCATAATAATGATTTCATTAAAAAAACTAAGAGCTAACCCTGAACAATATGAACAAAAATTTAAAAATAAAGATGATATTTCTGATATAAAATCAATAATTGAAATAGATAGAAGAGTTCGAGAACTAAAGCATAAATCAAACTTGATCCGTTCAGAGCGAAACATAGCCACCGAACAAATTGGCGAATCAAAAAAAAGAAGAGAAGATGCTACATCTGCAATAAAAAAAGCAAGAGAACTAGGAGAAGAATTAAAAGTAATTGAATTAGACTTGTCCGCCATTGAATCTGACCTTAAACATAAATTACTACGCTTTCCTAATCTTCCTCATAGTTCCGTTCCTGAAGGAGAAAATGAGCATTCAAACAAAATTGTTAGAGAGTGGGGTGAAAAGCCACAATTCAATTTCAAGCCAAAAAATCATATTGAGCTTGGAAAAAAAAATCAGTTATTTAATTTCCAAACTGCTTCTAAAATATCAGGTTCTGGGTTTTCGTTATATCTTGGGAGAGGCGCTATGCTGGAGAGGTATTTAATTAATTCCATGTTAGATCATCATATCGAGAATTTTCAATTTCTTGAATTCTTTCCACCAGTTCTAATGTCCAAAAAATCGATGTTGACTACTGGGCAATTACCAAAATTTAAAGATGACATGTACTACTGTGGTAATGATGATTTATACCTTGCTCCTACGGCCGAGGTCCCCATAACGAACATACACAGAAATGACATTCTGGATGAGGAAAATCTGCCGATTAAATATGTTGCATATTCACCATGTTTTCGGAGGGAGGCGGGCTCTTATGGAAAAGAAACGCGTGGTTTATTAAGACTTCATCAATTTAATAAAGTAGAGCTGGTCAAGTTCGTTGCTCCTGAATATTCCTACGATGAATTAGAGCTATTGACATCTCAGGCAGAATCGATTCTTCAAATATTGGGTTTAAATTACAGAGTAGTTGAGCTTTGTAGAGGTGACTTAAGTTTTGCTGCCTCAAAGTGTTACGATTTAGAAATCTGGGCCCCCGGGGAAGAAAAATGGTTGGAGGTCTCTTCTTGCAGTAACTTTGAGTCTTTTCAGGCTCGAAGAGGAAATATACGATATAGGAGATCAGATGATCAAAAAATTGATTTTGTGCATACTTTAAATGGATCTGGTCTTGCAACTCCGCGTTTGATAGTTTCCTTAATAGAAACATACCAAACTGAATCTGGATTGATAAAATTTCCTAAAAAAGTTTCTGAATTTCTTGGAGTTGGCGAGGTTTTTTAGTTGATACGCGGATTTTGGGCAATAATAAATGGTATTATCTGGACTACCATAATTGGAACTGTTGGATCTATTTCCTCTTTGGTTGAGCCGAATAAGGGCAAAACAATGGGAAATTGTGCGCGTCTATGGGCCAAAATAATTTTATTCACATGCCGTATCCCATATAAAGTGATTGGTCTAAAATATTTAAATCCGAAAGAACAATATATTTTTGCAGGCAACCATGGATCATTGTTTGATATACCACTTGCATTTGCTACTCTTCCTTATTGGCTTGTACCCGTTGCTAAAATAGAGCTGAAAAAAGTCCCATTACTTGGGTGGGTGATGAATTCTGGAGGACATATTTTTGTCGATCGCAGTAGTCACGAAAAGGCAATAATATCAATGCAGAATGCAAGAGATTCCTTAATTGAAAATCCAAGATCAATTCTACTCTGGCCTGAGGGGAGTCGAAGTGATGATGGGTCAATTAGGACTTTTAAAAGAGGCGGATTATCAATTAGTATGGAAACAGGGATGAGCGTAGTCCCAATTGCATTTTTCGATACTTACAAACTTCACAGAAGAGGAAGCCTCAAGCTAAAAAAGATTCCAGTTGAGGTCAGAATTGGTAAACCGATAAAGGTGAAAAATTTTAATAAAGATGTTAAAAAAGAATTTATAAAAAGTATTAGGGATGCTGTGATCAAGTTGAACTCTAACTAATCCTTAATTTTAAAACCAAAAGATATTTCAATATTTCTCATACTAAAAAAATTTAGATTTATAAATAAATAAACATTAATTAATACTTGATTTTATAAAGAAACAATACAAGATATAGAAAATCTTGTTTGGTCAATTTAAAAACTATAATTTTAAATAATCAAATCCACATACTTACTTGATTAAAAACTATATTAATTATTTAATTCTGCTTCTTCAGTTATCAGTTGCTTCAGGGTTTTTGCATGCAGAATCAAAGACAACTCCGGCAAAAGATACATCGATAAATCTGTCTAAAAGCAAATCTGAAATCGATGAGAAAAGCAATAGATTTCCTGAGATACTAAACGATGTAAAATTATTGCTTTCTGATGTAATTATTGCTGATTTTCATCAAGATACCCTGGAAGTTATTTATACTCTGAGCAGAATATATGATCTCCTTATGGAGGCCGATCAGATTGGAGAAAAAAACCTGGAGGACGAGGAAGAGTTTAATCGTTTTGAAAGATCATTTATGGATATCTATAACTTTAAGCTTTCAACTACTCGAACCGGAGATGCGCCAATAACTGCTGAACGCTTCAGAAAAGAGATGACAGAATCTTTAGAACCTGTAGAAATTGAAATGGGTGATACCAAATTTATTGTGGTGGATGATCGGGATGGTCACATCCCGCTTGTTAAAAATAAAAAAGTGGATCAATTTATCACCTACTTTCAAAATAAAGGTCGCAAACAATTTGAAATTTGGTTGAAGAGGTATGAAAAATATAAAGGTCTAATTATTCCAATTCTTGAGCAACATGAGTTACCAGAGGAGCTTATGGTGCTGGCAATGATTGAATCTGGTTTAAATCCAAAAGCTTACAGTAGGGCTAATGCCTCAGGTATGTGGCAGTTCATTTACTCAACTGGAAAAAATTATGGTTTGAAACGTGACTGGTATGTTGATGAAAGAAGAGACCCAACAAAAGCAACGCATGCAGCATGCTTATATTTAAAAGATTTGAACAAGATGTTTGATAATTGGTATCTTGCGCTTGCTGCATACAATGGTGGTGAGGGTAGAGTATCAAGGGCATCTCGTCTTCACCAAACCTTTGACTTTTGGCAATTACATTCACTACCTAGGGAAACCAGAAACTACATTCCATATTTTCTAGCAGCTGCCATAATTGTAAAAGATAAGGAGTCATATGGTTTCTCGGAGGCCAGCTCAGACCCATATGAATTTGATGAGGTTACTTTGGAAAATAGCGCTGATTTGGCCGTTTTAGCTAGAGTAGCAGGTTTAAAACCAAAAACTCTTCGTGACTATAATCCGGAATTACGTCAATCAGCAACTCCTTCAGATAGGCCTTATACATTAAAGTTACCCAAAAATATTAAAGAATCTTTTTTAAGATCCTGGAATTCTATACCAAAAGAAGAGCGATTTGCACCACAGTTTATTGTTCACAGGGTTAGATATGGAGAGAGTCTTTGGACAATTTCAAAAAAATATGGAGTCTCTATTCATGATATTGCAGGTGTAAATAAAATTCGGAATCGTCATAAAATTTCAATAGGTCAAAAAATGAAAATTCCTGTGAGGGGAGGTCGTACTTGGGGTACTGGATCAAATGGAAGCCCCTCGGGTCATTATCGAGTAGTGCACAAGGTTAAGGCGGGAAATACACTAGGTCAGATTGCAGATAATTACGGTACTACTGCAACAAAAATAAGAAGATGGAATAATATGAAATATGGAACCCATCTAATCCATACTGGGCAACAGCTAAAAATTTGGGTTAAGGAGGGTTACAGCATAAAAAAAACGAAACCGAAAAGTGGTACATATGGTCCACCTGGCCATTACAAAATTACTTACAGGGTAAAAAGGGGTGATACGATAGGTCAAATTGCAGATGATTATGGAATTCTTTCAAGCAGGATCCGTAGATGGAATAACATAAAGAGAGGCTCTCATATCATTTACCCTGGTCAAAAACTTACACTTTGGGTTAAAGAAGGGTAGTAAATTACCAGGTCTTTAATACTGTTCAGGAGTATAACATGACAAAGCAAGAAATTGTTGATAGTGTTTCAAATGCAACCGGATTAACGAAAGTAGAGACGGAAACGGTAATGAATGGCATTATGTCTGCCATAATTGATTCTTTAGCTGATAACAAAAGAGTTGAATTGCGCGGATTTGGAACTTTCGGCATAAAACATAGAATGCCCAAAAAAGCTCGTAATCCCGGTACAGGGGAGCCAATTTATCTTCCTGAAAGATATGTTCCTACTTTTAAGCCGAGTAAATTGATGCGCATTCGTGTAAATGAACTGACAAATAAATAAATGAGGAAATAATGCCCTGCGGTAGTAAAAGAAAAAAACGGAAAATGAATACGCACAAGCGTAAGAAAAGACTCCGTGCAAATAGACACAAGAAGAAAAACAAATAAAATTTAGAACTTCATTATAATTTGGCTGGTTTAAGTAGCTTTTCTAACCTTTAAGTAAAGTTCTTCTATTCATGATTGAACCGAAATCTAAGTTTTCCGTTTCTGAATTAAGTTCAGAGATAAAACGAAGCTTAGAAGGGCTTTTTTTTACCGTAAAAGTGTATGGTGAGGTTTCCAATCTTCACATTCATTCATCTGGCCATATTTATTTTACGTTAAAAGATAAAAATGCAGAATTGAGGTGCGTTATGTTTAAAAATGCAAATCAATTTCTTGGTTTTGATCCAGAGGACGGTTTAAATATTAGTGCAATCGGTAGGGTTTCATTTTATAAGCAGCGAGGCACATTACAATTAATTATTGATTCAATGAAGCCAGATGGTATTGGTGACTTGTTCAAGGCATTTGAAGCTCTAAAATCTAAACTAGCAAAAGAAGGATTGTTCAGAGAGGAATTTAAAAAAATAATTCCGCCTCTTCCAAAAAGGATCGGTATCATAACTTCTCGAACGGGATCAGTAATTAAAGATATTACTGAAACCTTAAAAAGGAGGGCTCCTCACATCCATTTAATTCTTCGTTCGGCTATCGTCCAAGGAGATAAAGCTGCAGACGATATTATTAGAGCAATTAAAGATCTTGAAAAATTTGGTAAAATTGATTCTATTATCTTGGGTCGAGGTGGGGGATCGCTCGAAGATTTATGGCCTTTCAATGACGAATTAGTCGCAAGAGCAATTTTTAATTGTAAAATACCAATAATATCAGCAGTTGGTCACGAAACTGATTTTACAATTTCAGATTTAGTTTCTGACTGTAGAGCGTCGACGCCTTCAGTTGCGGCAGAATTGGTGACGCAGTCATCTAAAGAAATTTCATCAAAATTATTGTTATATTTAAATAATTTAGAACGCAGATATTATAACAATATGCAGATTCGCTGGCAAAGTGTTGACTTGATTGAAGGCCGTATTTTATTTAATGATCCCCAAATGCAAATAAAAAAAACTTTTAATGACTTATCTATTATTTATGAGAAAATATTTTATAGCATGAATCAGTACTTAACAAAAATAAACTTAGAAAAGAACAATTATAAAAACCTACTTTTCAGTTTGGATCCAAAGAGAGTTTTGAAAAGAGGTTATTCTATTGCAATAAAAAACAATGGTGCCGTAATAAAGAGGGCTGATGAAATATCTTTTGGAGAAAGCTTTAAGCTTCAAACTGGAAATGGATCCTTTAATGCGGAAAAAATAACTGATTCAAAAAACAAAGAAATAACCTAATTTCATTTATGAGAAAAAAAATGTCTAAAGATTCTTTCGAGCAGATTTTAAAAAAATTAGACCGTATTTTGGTAGATATGGAGTCTAATGACTCTACTCTAGAAAAAAATTTAAAATTATTTGAAGAAGGTGTCCTTTTAATTGAAGATTGTAAAAATAAATTAGAAACAGCTGAGCAGAAGGTCAAAGAATTGATAATAAGAAATGATGGTAAATTTGATTTGAAAGATAGAGAATGAAACCTCCAAAAAAATTTGGTGTTTGGGGTAATATTGAAAAAGAAAACTTTTGGAAGACACTGCCTGAAATTTTAAGTTGGTCCAAAGAAAAAAAAATTGACGTTTATCTTACAGAACGAATAAAGTCATCAAATAGGAATACTTTCGAATCTTCATTAGTTATTAACTCTAATGAAGATATTGGCAATTTAGATTTCATGCTTGCTCTTGGAGGTGATGGTACTTTTTTATCAAGTGCTAGAGCAGTAGAAAATCGTAATATCCCAATTCTAGGAATTCACCTTGGTGATCTAGGTTTTTTAGCAAAAGTAAACTTGGATGATCTTTTTCAACGACTTGATCAAGTTGCTGATGGTATGTACGTTATTGAAAAAAGGTCAATGATTAGAGCAATTATAAATAAAAATGGTTTGTCAAAGTATCATACCGCACTCAATGATTTTGTCGTGAAAAATAATGAGCTGAATAGAATGTTGAGCTTTACGGTTTATGTTGATGGACATCTCGTATGTAACTATAAAGCTGATGGTTTAATTATAGCCACTCCTACTGGCTCTACTGCATACTCTCTATCATCAGGGGGTCCCATCATCAGTCCCGACGTTGACAGTTTTGTTGTTACCCCAATATCGCCACATTCCTTAACATCAAGGCCGTTAGTTGTTTCAGCAAATTCTAAAATTGATATTACATTTCCTGATGAAACTGATGATATGATGTTTACTGTTGATGGGCAGCTCCATGAAAAACTTAACCCATCCAATGAGATTAAAATAAAAAGAGCAACCTACGAAATAAATCTCATAGATTTTATTGATAATGATTATTTTGAAACTCTAAGGACAAAGATGGGCTGGGGAAAAAGAGGAGACCATTAATTTATAATTCTTCAAAATCAATTTTTTTGTCTATAATTATAATTATATCTAATGAAAAGTTAAATTTTTATTGAGCTTGGTTTTTTTAGTAAAAAAATTTTTCAATACAAAGTTAATAATATTAGGGTTTTCTTTTAACCTCCTAATTGAATAGTCAAACCAGTCTGGCCCGTACGGAACATATACCCTAACCTTATGACCCATTTCAATAAGTGATTCTAATCTCCCCTCCATTGGGACACCGTAAAGAACTTGGAATTCAAACTTATCTCTGCTCAAGTGATGTTTGTTGATCAGTCTGAGGATATCATCAATTAGGTTTTGGTCGTGGGTAGCATAGCAAGCATATGCATTTTTCAAGGCCATTATTTCAGCAAGGATCAAAAAGTTATTTTTTATTTTGCTACTGTTTCGGAAAGATAATTTTTTAGACTCTTTGTAAATACCTTTGCACAATCTAGCGTTAAAGTTCTCTGAGGCTAAATCATTTATATCATGAATGCTTCGACGCAAGTAGGATTGTATAGCTATTCCTGTTTTTTTATGATATTTTTTTCCATATTTATAGAGCTCTATTATTTGGTCTGTGTGCTTTGAGTTTTCCATGTCTAACCTTAAAAAATTATTTACCTCTTTTGCTTTTTTTAGTAAGGTAGATAAGTTGAAGAGGCAGTGTTTTTCTCCAATAGCTAAACCGATATGGGTAGCCTTTATTGATACATTACAGTCAATTTTGTTTTCATTAATCAAATCATATAGCCTACAGTACTGTGATGTTATTTTTTTAGTTAGGTTTTCATCTATTACATTTTCGCCTAAAATATCTAGGGTAGCAGAGAAACCGAGTTCATTTATTTTTTTTACCTTGTTGAGTGCTGTTTCACTATTTTCACCTGCAACATAGGGCTTTGCAAAGTAACTAGCAAGATTCTTGGGTATCAAGGAAATTATGTGGGTTAAAAATTTTTTAGATAATCTCAGACAGAAAACTTAAAAGATATCCTAGATTGTACCAACCAAATTGATGTTTTTTTTCAAAAGATATTTTATTCTACTTATTAACCAACTAGTGATTGACTAGAGGAAAGTGCATTTTCTAAATTACAGCTTGTATTACCTTCTTTTTATTAAAAAATAAAATCTATGTATCGTGACTTTGGCACTATTCTTTTCGCTACCATTATAGGAATAATATTGGTAGCAGTACCATTGCTTATATCTAAGCTTGTAGCTCCCGCAAATAAGACCAGGGAAAAACTAGAGACATATGAATGTGGTGAAGAGGTAGAGGGATCAGCATGGCTGCAGTTTAACATACGTTTTTATGTTATAGCTTTAATCTTTCTGATTTTTGATGTAGAAGTTGTATTCCTTTTTCCTTGGGCTGTTGTTTTTAAGGATATGGGAATAGTCGCACTTGTTGAAATGGGAATTTTCCTTACTATACTTCTGGTCGGTTTAGCATATGTTTGGGTTAAAGGTGACTTAGATTGGGTTAAACGTAGGGTTAGATATGCATCTGGTCGATATGAGAAAATTGCAATAAAATCGGAGAATTAAAATGGGTTTATTTGAAAAAAAATTCGATGACAATATAATTGTCGAAAAACTAGACAAACTGCTGAGCTGGAGTAGATCAACATCACCATGGTTTTTTCAATTTGGCACCGCTTGTTGTGCAATTGAGATGATGGCCGCAGCTGCAAGCAGGCATGATTTAAAGCGAATTGGGATGATTCCTAGGTCTTCGCCTCGACAGGCTGATGTAATGATTGTAGCAGGAACTGTTACTATGAAAATGGGTATTCGTGTAAAAAAATTATATGAGCAAATGGCTGATCCGAAGTACGTTGTCGCGATGGGTTCTTGTGCCACAAGTGGTGGCCCCTATTGGCAGCATGGATATCATGTTTTAAAAGGAGTTGATCTCGTGATTCCTGTCGACATATACGTTCCTGGGTGCCCTCCAAGACCAGAATCCTTGATCGAAGGTTTACTGAGGTTGCAAGAACAGATTTTGAGCGAACGCCCCTTGACAAGAAAATTTGCATGACTCAAGACCAGCAAAAACTAATTGATACTCTTGTTGTCAAAGGGCTTGACGGTGACATGGACGCTGTCAACGCGCATGATGATAGGGTAATTAGGGCAAAGGTTAAGGCTATGATTGTGAAAATTAACAAGGGGCTAGCTGATAGGCCTAAAATACCTACGAAACTATTGAAATCAAATCAACCAGATAGCGATTCGCATGTTGAAGAAAAAAATGTAAAAACAAAAAATAGAAATGTATGCCAATTAGTTAAAGATTTATTGAACCAGAAGTTTCCTGGTTCATTGCAGGACAGTCATGAAATTGACTACATACAACTTAAGCCAGATAAATGGTACGAAATTGCATCCTGGCTCAAATCTGATGATACGTTGCAATTTGATTCGTTACAATGTCAAATGGGAATCGATATGGGTGATGGGATGCTTGAATCAAGGTATAACCTGCATTCAATGAGCCAAGACCATTATTTAGAACTAAGAATAGCCATTCCAACAGAGAGTGCAAAAATACCATCTGTTGAAAAAATATGGCGCGTCGCCGATTGGTTTGAAAGAGAAACTTATGACATGTATGGAATAGAATTTGTTGGCCACAGAGATCTAAGACGTATCCTTCTTCCAGATGACTGGCAGGGGTGGCCTCTCAGAAAAGATTACGTTGTTCAAGAAACTTACCATGGTATAGTTGTGCCAAAGTTGAAAGAGGGATGGGAGTAGTCCAAGGAGAACAGATGGTCCTAAATATTGGACCTCAGCACCCTGCGACGCATGGAGTTCTAAGGTTGCAGGTTAAAACAGATGGAGAAATTGTCACTGAAATAACGCCATATATGGGTTACTTACATCGATGTTTTGAAAAGCACTGCGAAAATGTAACCTATGAACAAGTAATTCCATTTACAGACCGTTGTGATTATCTATCGTCAATGTCGATGAATTTCGGCTATGTTGTTGCAATGGAAAAATTAATGGATATAAAGGTAAATGATCGCGTAGAGCACATTAGAGTTGTAATGGCAGAGCTTCAGAGGATTGCAAGCCATCTACTTTGCACTGGTGTTTTTGGTCTTGACCTAGGTGCATTTACTCCTTTTCTTTGGGCCTTAAGAGATCGAGAAAGAATTTTAGACCTTTTTGAATTAACTTGTGGTGCGAGGCTTCTTTACAACTACATGTGGGTTGGTGGATTGAGTCATGACCTTCCTGTAGGATTTGTTGAATCGACTTTTGAATTTCTTGATTATTTTGAGCCAAAAGTAAATGAGTTAGAAAATATACTGGCGCATAACAAAATTCTGATTGAAAGATCAGCAGATATAGGTGTGATGCCAAAAGAAGTTGCCATTAGTTATGGCGTTACAGGACCAAATTTGCGCGCGTCTGGAGTTAGGTGGGATTTGCGAAGAGACGACCCCTATTCAATTTACGATAAGTTTGATTTTGATATTCCAATTGGTGAAGGGACAAAAGGAACCATTGGAGACTGTTGGGATAGATTTTATGTTCGAATACTTGAAATAAGAGAGAGTGTCAAAATAATTAGGCAGGCTTTATCAAGTATGCCAAAATCAGGTGATGTACATCAGTCTTTGCCCAAAAAAATTCGACCTCCAGCTGGTTCAATATACAAAAGAACTGAAACTCCAAGGGGTGACCTGGGTTACTATATCGAAAGTGATGGATCTCCAGTACCTTACAGGCTAAAAATGCGTTCGCCAGCCTTCACTGCTTTATCTGTAATGAACGAAATTGGTGCTGGATGGCTCCTTTCCGATGTGTTGGCAATTCTAGGAAGCCTTGATATCGTTCTCGGAGAAATTGATAGATGACAGTTGATTTTATCTTTGAAAGTTTAAATCAAATTTTCCCAAGCTTTGGAGCTAGTGACTTATTTCTGATAATTGCAATACTCCTACCATGTGCAGCATGTTTTACATTTATAGCAATTTATGGCCTGGTAGTAATTTATGCGGAGTTAAAAGTTTCATCATTCATCCATGATAAAACTGGACCAATGGGGCAGGGGGTGGGGCTTCATGCAGGCAAGTGGGGTCTCCTGCAACCAGTTGCAGATGCTCTAAAACTAATCCTAAAAGAGGATATTATTCCTGGCAGTGCAAATAAGCCTTTGTTTATTCTTGCGCCATTTATGATTTTTGTTGGTGCCTTCATTAGCTTTGTTGCTTTGCCATTTGGTGAAAGTATTATTGTAGCTGATATGAACATCGGAATTTTTTATATTCTAGGTGTTGGAAGTTTAGCCGTAATTGCGTTGATAATTGCAGGTTGGTCTTCAAATAATAAATGGGCACTTTATGGTGGAATGCGTTCTGCTGCACAAATTATCAGTTACGAAATACCAGCTGGAATTTCTCTGATAGTAGTGATAATGCTCGCAGGATCTTTAAATATGCAGGAGATTATAAGGTATCAGCAGGGAGGTATTTTTAATTGGATTATTTTTGATAATCCATTTATGCCAATTGCATTCATAATTTATTTCATCAGCGCCCTTGCTGAAACAAATAGAACTCCTTTTGATCTACCCGAGTCTGAATCAGAATTAGTTGCTGGTTTTGTTACTGAATATTCTGGGATGCGTTATGCATTCTTTTTTTTAAGTGAGTATGCGAATATGTTTGTTGTAAGTGCCGTTGCAGTTACTGGATTTCTTGGAGGATGGCAGAGTCCATTTCCAAATTTTCTTAATTCCCCTTCATGGAGTGTATTTTGGATGGTAAATAAAACTGCATTTTTAATCTTTATCATGATATGGATAAGATTTACCGTTCCCAGATTAAGAGTTGACCAACTTATGCATGTTTGCTGGAAAGTATTCATTCCAATTGGTTTATTCAATATTTTTGGTGTTGCAATTTGGACAGTAATAAAAGGATAATATATGACGAAGTATTTTAAAGATATTTTTACAGCCTCTACATCAATAATTGGAGGTATGCTTCTCACCCTAAACCATTTGATACGTGCTAGAAAAGATATTGTCACATTGCAATACCCTGAAGAAAGATGGCCAAGACCCGAAAGAAATATTGGGTTCGAATACTCAAGCTATAATTCAATTCGATCCCGTCTTCATGTGGACATGGATGACTGTATTGGTTGTTTAAAATGCGAGAGAGCATGTCCCGTAGATTGTATTAAAATTGAAACAGAAAAAGCCCCAAGCAGAGGCGAAGACATAAAAGATATTGGTCATGTCGGTATTACTGCAAATGGCACAAGAAAAGCGATGGTTGTAACTAGATTTGACATAGATATGACGGAGTGTTGTTATTGTAACTTATGCACTTATCCATGCCCTGAAGAATGCATTTTTATGACTGGTGGTCCAAATAGCAATAAACATCCCATTGATTATGAATTTTCTGAGTCAAACAGGAATGATCTCATTTACAGATTTGCTAAACCTGGAACAAAAGATGGCTTAAATAAAATATTGGAACCAGAAGCTTCGAAAGATTAAGTATGACTGAATTTGTTTTTTGGTGTGTCGCAATATTTACAATAGCATCTGCTCTGTTTGTAGTATTGAATAATCAATTACTTTACTCAGCTATTGCCCTATTATTCACTTTGTTTGGAGTAGCTGGTTTATACATATTTTTATGGGCAGATTTCATTGCAGGCATACAGCTATTAGTTTACATAGGTGGAATATTAGTTCTAATTATTTTTGGTATTATGTTAACGAATAGAATTTCTTCCGTAAGATTATCACAAACAAATATCCAACAGGGAGTCGGTGGCGCAGTTTCCTTATGGCTTTTGATTTTGATATCAGTTGTTGTTTTTAAAACGCCATGGTTCATTACTAAATCAATTGAACCCGCTAGCACCGTTTACGATATTGGTACACTGCTATTAACAAAGTACTTACTCCCCTTCGAGGCTATTTCACTACTACTTCTTGGTGCTTTGATTGGAGCGGCGCTTTTATCTAGAGAAAGCAACTGATGGATCAACTGAATAACTATTTAATAATCGCTGGTATTCTTTTTTCTCTAGGTGTTTTTGCTGTGATGACAAGGAGAAATGCAATTGCAGTATTGATGGGCGTTGAGCTTATTCTAAATGCAGCAAATGTCAATTTTGTTGCTTTCGCAAGATTTGGAGGGATGAATCTTGATGGGCACATATTTGGTCTTTTTGTAATTGTTTTAGCAGCTGCAGAAGCAGCTGTCGCCCTTGCAATTGTTATCAATATTTACAACAATCTTAATACAATTAACTTAGATGAAGCATCTGCATTAAAAGAATGATGGAAAATCTATTTATTAATTATTCTTTATTTATTCTTTTTTTACCGCTATTTGCATTTATAATACAGATATTTTTTGGTAAAAAACTTCCCAGAGATGGTGATTGGGTTTCAATTGGCGCAATTTCAATAACTCTTGTTTTATCAATTATCATGTTTATATCAATGATATTAAATGCTGAACCAGGCTTTAAAAAACAAGCAGCATTTACATGGATAAACATGGGGTCATTTTCAGTTGAATTGGGTTTTTTAATTGATAATATCACCATAATTATGCTTTTGGTTGTTGCTTTGATTTCTACATGCACTCACATTTTTTCGACCCAGTATCTAAAGGGTGACATTCGCTACTCTCGTTATTTTGGGTATCTTGGGTTATTTACATTTAGTATGAATGGCATCGTATTAGCAGATAATCTTTTGGCGATGTATATGTTCTGGGAGCTTGTTGGCGTCAGCTCTTATCTGCTGATAGGTCATTGGTTTGAAAAAGAGGCCGCAGCAAACGCTGCAAAAAAAGCCTTTCTGACCAATAGAGTTGGTGATATTGGATTTTTTATTGGCATAATGATCATTTACACTGCAATAGGGTCATTCGCTTTTGACGACATTTTCAGTGGTGTATCGACAGAGTTAATTGGTGGTACTCTTTTAACACTGGCAGGTATAGGTCTATTCATGGGCGCAATGGGTAAATCATCTCAGTTTCCATTGCATATATGGCTTCCAGATGCCATGGAAGGTCCAACTCCTGTATCTGCATTAATGCATGCGGCAACCATGGTTGCCGCTGGAGTCTATTTGTCTATAAGAATATTTCCTTTGTTAACGGTTGATGCGCTGTTAGTGGTTGCCTATGTAGGAGGATTTACTGCTTTTTTTGCTGCAACTATCGCAGTTACTCAAAATGATATTAAGAAAGTTCTAGCTTATTCTACTGTGAGTCAACTGGGCTACATGATTTTAGCCGTTGGAACTGGCGTATACACCGCCGCCTTTTTTCATCTTTTAACCCATGCAATGTTCAAGGCAAATCTTTTTTATGGCTCTGGTTCGGTAATTCACTCAATGCATCATGGTTTACATGAAATAAATGACCATGGTTCCGATGCACAAGATATGAGGAATATGGGAGCATTAAAAGATAGGATGCCGATAACTTATTGGTCTATGTTGATAAGTACTTTTTCAATAGCTGGTGTGCCTTTATTCTCGGGATTTTTATCTAAAGATGCTATTCTTGCTGGTACTTTGTCTTTTGCTAGCTCAAACCCAAAACATTTAATGCTGGCAGTATTTGGTTTCGGTGCAGCCGCTATCACTGCATTTTATATGTTTAGAATGATTTTTATGACTTTTCATGGAGAAGAAAAAATAAGTGGGCTCAAAAAGCATATCCACGAATCGCCGAAGGAAATGACTGGGCCAATTGTATTACTAGGCGTACTGAGCGTTTTTATTTGGTATACTCTACCAGAGCTTAATCCTATGGATACCAGAGGATGGTTTACTTCTAATATTGTTTCTAGTGATTCATCAGTTCCTGGAAGTTTAACAGCGGAACAAATTGAGAAAGGTTCTAAAAATGCTCACAGTACTGCAATGTATACATCAATTGCAGTGGCTGTAATTGGGATATTATTATCATGGTTGGTATACTCAAGAAAAATATTTTCTGCAATCACATGGTCAAAAAGATCAGGTTTCTTATATCATTGGAGTCTAAACAAATACTATTTTGACGAGAATTATAATAAATATATTTACCAGCCAACACTTCGTCTTGCAAATAAAGTAGCTTGGATAGATTGGGATCTGTACGATAAATACTTTATAAATGGATTTGGAAGGTTTACCGATTGGCTAAGCCTTCAAGCTGGAAAACTAGATTTTTTAGGCTTAGATCAAACAATTGTTGATGGTACTGGAAAATTAATAAATATTTTGGGTGGAATTTTAAAAACCATCCAAACTGGTAAACTACAAAACTACGTGCTGTATGTAACAGCGGGAGTAATCATTTTGATGATTATTCAATCGTTCTAACTCAAATGAGTGATTAGGGGATTAGATGGAAAATATTCTTAGTTGGTTAATTTGGCTGCCTGTTGTTGGTATGGTTGTCATTGCATTCGTTCCACGGGATAGAGAAGAAACTATAAAAATTATTGCTGGAGCCACAACTGGTTTTCAGTTTTTATTGACTTTAGTTCTATGGAATAACTTTGATTCTGCAAATGGAAAAATGCAGTTTAATGAGTATGCAGAATGGATACCATCATTCAACATTTCCTACATCCTTGGTGTGGATGGCTTGAGTCTCCCTATGGTTATTTTAACAGGTTTGCTTTTTTTTCTTGGGGTTTTTGTTAGTTGGAATACAAAAAAAGCTGTCAAGGGATATTTTGCTTTATTTTTGTTGCTTGACACTGGAGTTATGGGGGTTTTTCTAGCTCTTGATTTTTTCTTATTTTACATTTTTTGGGAAGTTATGTTATTGCCAATGTACTTTCTAATAGGAATGTGGGGAGGGCCCCAAAGAGAATATGCGGCAATTAAATTTTTTCTATACACATTATTCGGTTCAGTCTTAATGCTTGTAGGAATATTAGGACTCTATTTTTCATGTGGTAAAACATTTAATATTTTAGAGCTCATGGAAATAGCTCCAACTTCTCTGGGAACCTTAACATGGTGGGGATTTAGCGCAATCAAGGTTATTTGGATCTTGCTTTTTATCGGATTTGCAATAAAAGTACCAGTTTTCCCTTTTCATACTTGGCTGCCCCTAGCGCACGTAGAAGCACCAACGGCTATCTCTGTTTTACTTGCAGGTATATTGCTCAAATTGGGAGTATATGGCATCCTCAGGGTCAATTATGGTTTAATGCCTGATGGTGTATACTGGTTTTCTGCTGCATTGGCATTTCTTGGGTTAATCAATGTAATATGGGGAGGCCTGTGCGCATTAGCACAAACTGATTTAAAGAAATTAGTAGCATATTCAAGCGTAAATCACATGGGTTATTCACTGATTGGTATGGCTGCGGTTGTTGCGGCAGGAGAGGCGAATGGGGCAAATCTGAAAGCTGCTCAAGCTGGGCTTGGCGGTGCCGTTTTCCAAATGTTCAATCATGGAACTATATCTGCTATGTTATTCATTCTAGTTGGAGTTATATATGAGAGAGCTCACCATAGGGAGATTGAAGGCTTTGGAGGTCTAGCATCCCAAATGCCTGTTTATACTGGGATTACAGCTGTGGCATTTTTTGCGGGTTTAGGCCTTCCGGGTTTATCCGGTTTTATAAGCGAGGCAATGTGTTTTATTGGAGCATTTCCTGTGTATAGGGGCATTGTAATAGCATCTACAATTGGTATTCTATTAAATGCCGCCTATTTTCTATGGGCTTTCCAAAGAATCTTTTTTGGTAAACTTAATGATAAATACACTACTCTTCCTGATATAAATAAATTGGAATTATTAACAGTAGTCCCTCTATTAATAATTACGCTTTTTTTTGGGATATATCCTTCTCCTTACCTTGATGCAATTGCTGCGTCAATGGATAATTTAATTGACCATGTCACCTCACTTTCATCCATAGCAGGAATGTAAAAGTTTATGAGTAATTTACAAAGCCTAACGTTTTTTTATCCTGAGCTTGTACTCACATTTGTCATAATAATATCCGTTATCTATGATTTATTTGTAAATAAAGAAAAGTCAGGCCAAACAGGATGGGTAATGATAATTGGTTTTGTTATCGTTGCACTTGCAATCTGGTCTCAAGAAGATAAGACCACAACATTATTCACTGACGCAATTGTGCTTGATCCTTTCTCAACCTTTTTCAAATACCTAATATTACTTTCAACTATCCTAATATCCATTGTAAGCCTTCAATCAAATGAACTAAAGTTGTATAGAAAAGGTGAATACTTCTCTCTTCTGGGAATAATCACATTTGGTCTTTTTCTTATGGTTTCCTCTGTAGATCTTATAATGGTATATATTTCTATTGAAATTGTATCTATAATGTCATTTATTCTTGCCGGTTATCTCAAACAAAGTACCATTTCTAATGAGGCTTCCTTAAAATATGTCGTTTACGGTGCTTTCTCATCCGGGATAATGCTTTTTGGCCTAAGTTATATCTATGGTTTAACTGGAAGTACTAATTATTTCCAAGTTCAGCAGTCAATAGAATTATTAAACAGCGATTCTGATACTGCGCTACTTTTGGCTGTTGTAATGGTCTTAGCAGGTTTTGGTTATAAAGTTTCTGCAGTCCCCTTTCATTTCTGGACACCTGATGTTTACGAAGGAGCCCCAACTGCTATTACTGCCTACTTATCTGTTGTACCAAAAGCTGGTGCGTTTGCAATGATGATTCGTTTTTTCAATCAGGTATTATCTGATGGAGGAGCAATGAATGGTCTAGGTTATTTATCAAGTTCAAATATCCCTTGGTTAGAGATACTTAGTATTTTAGCTATAATTACTATGACTCTTGGTAATGTAGTTGCAATTCAGCAGGATAGTATTAAAAGAATGCTTGCATACTCAAGTATAGCACATGCTGGATACATGTTACTTGCAATGCCAGTCATGTCAGGAGATAGTATTTATGCAATTATGATATATTTAGTGATGTATCTATTTATGAATCTTGGAGCATTTTTTGTAGTTATTACAATAAAGAATAAGACTGGTTCTGAGTCTTTTGATGATTATAAAGGTCTTGGATGGGAAATGCCACTTGTTGGAGTAGTGATGACTATATTCATGGTTTCGCTTACTGGGTTGCCTCCTACAGCTGGTTTCATAGGGAAATTTTATATATTTGCCTCACTTATTAAAGGAGGCGGTGCATTCTATTACTTAGTAATTATTGGAGGTCTAAACAGTGTTGTCTCTCTTTATTATTACCTTAGGGTAGTCAAAGTAATGTATTTTGAAGGAAAGAGAAATGATAAAATAAAGCAACCTCCAAAAGTTATGGCATTTTTACTCATCGTTACTGCAGTGCCTACTCTAGTTTTGGGTATTTACTGGGTACCTGTTGCTTCATGGGTAAATAGGTCTCTCTCTTTTTTTGTACAGAGTGTTTAAATAAAAAATAAATTTATTTCATGTTGAATCATATCAAAATCAAAAAGGGCCATAATATTAAAATGTCTGGTGTTCCCAGCTCAGAAATAATCAATATCCCGTCCCCAAAAACTGTTTCGATTAAACCAATGCTTTTTAAAGGTGTAAAACCAAAGTTGTTAGTCAACGTGGGTAGTGTAGTCAAAATAGGGAGCCCACTCTTTTTTGATAAGAACAAGCCGAATGTTAAATGGGGTTCTCCTGCAAATGGAAGTGTGATTAGTATACATTTTGGTGCGCGTCGAGTGATTGAAAATATTGTAATTGAAATAGCTGGTCAAGAATTTGAGGAAATTAATCAAATGTCCTCTGAAATATTAAACTCTGCTCATAGAGAAATAGTATTGAATAATATTTTAGATGCTAACCTTTTTCATTTAATTCGCCAGCGTCCGTTCAATAAGGTTGCTAATCCTAAAGATAATCCAAGAGATATCTTTATAACTGCTTATAATTCTTACCCGCTTGGAGTAAATCTTCCAAAATTAATAGAATCCGAGAAGGAAGTTTTTCAAAAAGGATTGACTATTCTCAGTAGACTTACAGAAGGCGAGGTGTTTTTAACATCGGACTCAACTTTAGATTTTAAAAATGTGAAAAATCAAAAAATATCAGGACCGCATCCAGCTGGAAACGTAGGAATTCAAATACATCATACAAAACCTCTCAAACCTTCTGATATTGTGTGGGTCGTTGATGCTCAGCATGTTATCACTATTGGAAAGAGTTTTACTACTGGTAAGTACGATCCTTCAATTGTTGTTTCAGTTGGTGGGTCAGGAGCTTCGAAACCACAAACTGTAAAAAGTGTTGCAGGAGCTAATGTGCAAAGTTTGATTGTAGATCAGTCATTTTCAGAAAAAGTTAGAATAGTTTCAGGTAACGTACTAACAGGTGCTATTGTAAATGAAGACGATTTTTTAAATTTTTATGATACAACACTTACGTTGGTATCAGATGAGGTCAAGCGCCCTTTCCTAGGGATGCTAGCTATTGGCAGCAATAAAACAAAATATAGTTTGAAAAACACCTTTTTTTCATTTAAGCAAAAACTTTTTGATTTTAACACTTCCCAAAATGGAGAATTAAGAGCAATGGTTCCCCTTAATGCATGGGAAGAAGTTTTGCCCATGGATATCCACCCAAATCCGTTATATCGTGCAATACTTTCCAAAGATATTGAAGAAATGGAAAAATTAGGAATAATAGAATGTGATGGAGAAGATTTTGCATTATGCTCTTTTGCATGTCCAAGCAAAATAGACGTTGGAGGAGTCATAAATGAGGGACTTGATATGATGGAGTTAGAAATATAACAATGAAATGGCTAAGAAATATTCTTGATGACCTAGCTCCCCAGTTCGAAAAAGGAGGCAAACTAGAGACATTTGCGCCTATTTTTGAAGCTACTGATACTATTCTTTTTAGTACTGATCAAAGGACAAGCTCTGGACCACATATTCGTGATAGTGTTGATATTAAGCGCGTAATGATTCTTGTAGTTTTGTCATTATTGCCTTGCTATTTCTTTGGGGCATTGAATGTAGGGCATCAGGAATCGGTAATACTTAACCAGATTGATAAAACTCCGATTCCTCCATGGCATATCAAATTACTTAATGGTACTATAGTAATTCTTCCAATAATATTGGTTACTTTCATATCGGGTGCCTTTTGGGAGTTGCTTTTTGGAGTAGTTAGAAAGCACCCGATATCTGAAGGTTTTCTTGTAACATGTGCGCTAATTCCTCTAACACTTCCGCCCTCAATACCATTGTGGCAAGTCATCGTTGCCACATCATTTGGGATCGTTATTGGTAAGGAAATATTTGGTGGTGTGGGTATGAATATTTTTAATCCTGCACTAATGGCCAGAGCATTCCTCTATTTTACCTATCCTGCAGATATTTCTGGCGATAAGGTCTGGGCTCTCTCCCCAGATGGTTACTCTGGACCAACAGCGCTAAGCATTCCAGCCGGACAGACAAATGCAAACGCCGTAGATTTACTGAACAAGGCAAGTTCTGAAATGGTATTTGATTTTTCTTGGGTCAACATGTTTATGGGTTGGATTCCTGGTTCTATCGGTGAAACAAATAAATGGATTATCATGCTTAGTGCTGTTTTTCTAATATTTATTGGAGTTACAAGCTGGAGAGTTATTTGTGGTTCCACAATAGGTCTATTTGGAATGTCTCTATTAACTAATCTGCTATCTCCTTATTCTTCAAACGCTATGCTATCTATTCCCCCGCATTACCATTTTGTTATGGGGAGTTTTTTGTTTGGAACAGTCTTTATGGCTACCGAGCCAGTAACAGGATCTCATACTAATACGGGCCGGTGGATTTTTGGTATTTTTGTTGGATCTTTAACGGTAATTATTCGTAGCATTAATCCTGCATATCCAGAAGGAATTATGCTCGCAATATTGTTAATGAATGCATTTGCGCCGCTGATTGATTATTTCGTGGTTCAAAGTAACATAAAAAGAAGATTAGTACGTTATGCACAGTAATGTTTACACGATTTTTTTTACATCTATAGTAACTATTTTACTGGGATCATTTATTTCTACTGCTGCTGGGACATTGGAAGAAAAACAGGATCTTAATGTAGAGAACGATAGAAAAAAAAATATTTTAAGGTGTTTTGGATACAAACAAGATCCTCAAAACCCATGGACTAATAATGACATCAAAACAATTTTTGAGAATAACATAGATTCCTATGTAGTAAATGCCAACGGAGTTAGGGTAAATATTGACCCAAATACTATAAACCCAGAATCTGACAACGAAAACTTCCCCGTATATACCGATCAGAAAAATGGGGTAATACAAGGTTACGCAATCCCAATTTCAGGCAAGGGGTTGTGGTCAACACTGTACGGATATTTTTCCATCTATCCAGATGCCGTTACTGCCAAAGGAATTACATTTTATGCCCACAAAGAGACTCCAGGCCTTGGCGGTGAGGTCGATAAGCCCTGGTTTCAAAAAAATTTCGTTGGAAAAAAATTTGTTGACAAAAACGGAAAAATAGTAGGTATAAAAGTAGCAAAAGGTAAGGCTGACCCTGACAACGCCTATGAAGTTGATGGAATATCGGGTGCGACTATCACTAGTAAGGGTGTTGAAAATTTTTTACTTGATGATCTGAAAAAATACGATTCATTTTTTAATAAATTAAGACAAACGGAAATTTAATGGCATTTTTTGATAAAAAATCAAGGGAAGCATTAACTGACCCTCTGATGAAAAATAATCCGATCAGCTTGCAGGTTTTGGGTATATGTTCTGCGCTTGCTGTGACTGTGCAATTGAATACTGCTGTTGTTATGTCTCTAGCCGTAATTGTTGTTCTTTCAGTATCAAACACAGTCATATCTATTTTAAGATCTTTAATTCCCGGTAAGGTAAGAATAATAGTTCAATTATCAGTAATTGCTAGCCTTGTAATACTAACTGATCAAATTCTGCAAGCTTACATGTATGATATAAGCAAGCAGTTGTCAGTTTTTGTAGCATTGATTATTACTAATTGTATAGTTATGGGCAGAGCAGAAGCATTTGCTATGCAAAACAAACCAGGGAAATCTTTTCTTGATGGTTTTGGTAATGGTATGGGATACGGAGGTATTCTTATTTCAGTAGCTTTTTTTAGAGAACTTTTGGGCAGCGGAACAATATACGGTTACCAAGTTATACCGGATTCTATATATTCTGCCGGGTACCAGAATATGGGCTTGATGGTGCTCTCTCCTGGTGCATTCATAATTTTAGGTTTAATAGTTTGGGTTCAAAGAATCGCAAGTGGTATAGAAGAGGAATAATTTAAGTGGAACACTATATTAGCATCTTAACTAAGGCTATTTTTATCGAAAATATCCTGCTTGCGTATTTTTTAGGTATGTGTTCATTTCTTGCTATTTCAAAAAAGGTTGATACCTCGATTGGTCTGGGTTTTGCTGTTATATTTGTTTTAACCATAACAGCTCCTGCAAATTGGGTAATACACAATTATTTACTAAGAGATGGAGCTCTTGTTTGGTTGAACCCTGATTACGGTATCGAGGGTGACAAAACAATAAATCTTGATTTTTTAAATAGTATCATTTTTATTGCGGTAATTGCTGCGATGGTACAGCTAGTAGAAATGTCTCTAGATAAATTTTCACCAAAACTATATATCAGTTTAGGTATTTTCCTTCCATTAATTGCCGTCAATTGTGCTATACTTGGAGGTTCTATGTTTTTAGTTGAAAGAGAGTATACTTTTGTAGAATCCACAGTTTATGGATTTGGATCCGGAATTGGCTTTTTTCTTGCAATAACATCCATGGCAGCGATAAGACACCGAATCCGATATTCCAATGTCCCAAAGGAGTTGAGAGGCGTTGGAATTACGATGTTATTAACAGGCTTAGTTTCTATGGCATTTATGGCATTTTCAGGAATTGATTTATAATGGAACAAATAATACTTAGCATATCAGTTTTCACTGGGATCGTAGTTATCCTAGTTTTGATTCTAAATTTCGCAGAAAGCCAACTTCTTCCACAAGGCGACGTCTCAATAGAAATAAACGGGGAACCTGAAAAGAGTATCGTGACTCGCCCTGGTTCTACTTTACTGAGTGTTCTCGCTGGACAGTCTGTATTTCTTCCCTCTGCTTGCGGCGGTGGTGGAACCTGTGCTATGTGTGAATGTCAAGTTCTTGAAGGAGGAGGTGGAATTCTACCGACCGAAACTGGGCACATTAGTCGAAAAAAAGCGAAAGAGAATTGGAGATTAGCGTGCCAAGTTAAAATAAAAGAGGATATGAAAATTCGAGTTCCTGATGAAATTTTCAGTATTCAAAAATGGGAGTGTACGGTTCAATCTAATAAAAATGTTGCAACATTTATTAAAGAATTGGTTCTAAACTTACCCGAAGGAGAGAATTTAAATTTTGAAGCAGGGGGTTATATTCAAATCGATATTCCTGAATACCACAACCTTGCATTTAATGATTTCTCTGTTGATAAGGAATATCACCCAGATTGGGATAAATACAAAATTTGGGATCTAGTTGCAAATAATGAAGAAGACATATTTAGAGCTTATTCTATGGCCAATCACCCTGCAGAAGGAAATCAAGTTAGGTTAAACGTAAGGATAGCCACACCTCCACCACCTCTTTGGAATGAGGTTCCTCCAGGACTTGCATCCTCATATATTTTTAATTTAAAAGCTGGTGATAAAGTTACTGTTTCTGGACCTTATGGAGAATTTTTTATCAAAGATTCGGAGAGGGAAATGGTATACATTGGTGGTGGAGCTGGAATGGCTCCAATGCGTTCGCACCTTTTTCACCTTTTTCATTCTTTAAAAACAAAGCGAAAGGTTTCTTTTTGGTATGGAGCTCGCTCAGTAAGAGAAATGTTCTATGATGAACATTTTAAGCAAATTGCAGAAGAATTTCCGAATTTTACCTATAAAGTAGCTCTATCTGAGCCCATGGAAGAAGATAATTGGATTGGTTCAACGGGCTTCATACACCAAGTACTTCATGATGAATATCTTGGAAAGCACGAAGATCCTACTGAGATAGAGTATTACATGTGTGGTCCGCCCCCAATGATTAACGCATGTGATAACATGCTCGATAACCTTGGCGTGGATCGTGAGATGATAGCATATGATAGCTTTGGTTAGGTTGTAAAAAATACAAAAAATAACTGGGTACAATAAATTGAAAGTATTCTTGCTGTAATTCGAGAAAGTTTTCAATAATATAGTTTCAATAGATGCTATTTGCTAATCACATAAACCTTCAACTCCTCTATGGATTTTTACTCTTTTTCTTATCTTGTAATGATTCCCCTCGTACATTCAATATAGTAGGTAGTACGATGGGAACTACATATTCCGTAAAAATAAACTCTTCCCCAAACCATATTGATATTGATGTTTTTAAGAGCGATATTGATTCTATATTGTTATCTATAAATAAAAAAATGTCCACTTGGGATAGCACAAGTGAAATATCGAAATTTAATGGATGGGAATCAACGGAGCCTTTTACCATATCTAAATCTTTTATTGAAGTTGTAAAAACTGCGCAAGAAATATCTGAAAGAACAAATGGATATTTCGATATTACAGTCTTTGATTTGATGAGTTTTTGGGGTTTTGGTCCTAATCCGATGAAAGAATTACCTGACTCTAATAAAATAAAAAATATATTAAAACACACAGGGCACCGAAATTTAATCGTTGATGGAGCGAGCTTAATAAAACTTAAGACTACAACTAAATTGGACTTAAACGCTATTGCAAAGGGATATGCTGTTGATAGATTATTTAAATATGTTAGCGATAAAGGTAATCCAAATATATTTGTTGAAATAGGTGGAGAGATTAGGTGTGTTGGTAAAAATCAAAAAATGAATCAATGGTCGATTGGTATTGAAGACCCGCCAAATGAACAGTTGCAAGATCCGAAGTATGCGCTAATACTAATGCTCGGTAAAAAATCTGTAGCAACATCTGGGAATTATAGAAATTTTGTTAATCTAGAAGGCCAAATTTTAGGACACACAATTAACCCAAAATCTGGTTTTCCTGTAAATAGTAATATTTTATCTGTTTCGGTTTTAGCAAATAGTTGTATGGTGGCTGATGCCTGGGCAACTGCTCTGATGGCTTTGGATCATGACAGAGGATTACGCCTAGTTAAAAGCAACCCTCAAATAAGTGTGATTTGGATCATGGAAAATGAATTTAAGAATAGAATTATATTCTGCTCTTCAAAAAACTTGGAATTAAGAAAGGCTATTTACCCGATATTGTACTAGAAACATTTAATTCTTCACATTTCATTTTATCACCTTCACATATTGGACAAAATCCGTCAGTCTCAATACCTCCACATGACCCAGAAAGAGGTCTCCGATTGAAAATTACTCCTATTGACATTGCTAGTACAGCAGTACATAAAACTAGTATTGCAATCAGAATTTGCATGTTCTAATTTATATTTGTTTGGATTATAATTCATTCTATTCCGATCATGTTTTTACTATTTACATTAAACAATGTAATTTTAGCATAATAGATCGGAATTTATTTAATGAAAAAATATAAGAATATTATCCTAGCCACTATTTTTATGCCCTTAGTTACGTTAGGAGCAGCAAATACGCATGCTGGAATCCCACATCTTGACGGTAGTGAACTAAATATTTTTTGGGTAATCCCATTCGCAGGTATTTTATTATCTATTGCCGCTTTCCCGCTTCTAGCACCACACTTTTGGCACCATAACTTTGGTAAAGTTTCTTTTTTCTGGGCTATAGGATTAATTTTACCTTTCATTGCCATTCAAGGATTATCAATTACGATTTACGAGTTACTGCACGTAGGTTTACTTGAGTACGTTCCTTTCATAATTCTTCTATTAGCTCTTTTTACTATTTCTGGAGGCGTCTGTCTAAAAGGATCTTTAGTTGGTACTCCCCTTCTAAACACCTGTATTATATTCATAGGTACAATCCTTGCTAGCTGGATGGGAACAACAGGCGCAGCTATGTTATTAATCAGACCTCTCATTAGAGCAAATGCGTTTAGAGAAAATAAAGTACATATCGTTGTCTTTTTTATTTTTCTTGTTGCTAATATAGGTGGATCTCTTACGCCACTAGGAGATCCCCCATTATTTTTGGGGTTTCTTAAAGGAGTAGATTTTTTCTGGACCACAACAGCTATGTTAATGCCAATGATTTTTATGGTTTCAACATTGTTAATAATCTTTTTTGGTATAGACTCTTATTTTTATAAGAAAGAACCAAAAAATACGATTAGTAGTGAAGACAAAGAAAAATTAAGTATAGAGGGTACTTTTAATCTTTTACTATTGGCAGGTGTTGTATTTGGAGTTTTATTATCTGGTTTCTGGAAGCCTGGTATATATTTTGAATTATATCATGTAAAACTTGAATTGCAAAATATTATGAGAGATTTATTATTACTTTCATTAACATATGCAAGTTGGACTCTTACTTCAATTAAGATTAGAAAATCAAATGAATATACCTGGTTTCCTATTGTTGAAGTTGCAAAATTGTTTGCAGGCATTTTTATTACAATTATTCCTGCTATTGCAATTCTCAAAGCTGGAAAAAGTGGAGCGCTTTCCAGTATTATAACGTCCGTTTCATCTGAATCTGGTGAACCAATTAATTATATGTATTTTTGGCTTACTGGAATTTTGTCCAGTTTTTTAGATAATGCACCGACTTATCTAGTATTTTTCAATACTGCTGGAGGGGATCCTTCAATTTTGATGGGAGACCTATCAAATACGCTTTTAGCTATTTCCGCGGGTGCAGTTTTTATGGGGGCAAACACATATATTGGTAACGCGCCTAATTTTATGGTTAAATCAATTGCTGAAAGTTCTGGAGTGGAAATGCCAAGTTTTTTTGGGTATCTAATTAAATGGTCTTTTCCAATCCTAGTCCCATTATTCATTGTAGTAACTTATCTTTTTTTCTAATGAGACTCACAAAAGTTACAACAAGAAATGGAGATAAAGGTTACACCAGTCTATCTGATGGTAAAAAAGTTCCAAAGACTGATAAGAGAATTAATGCAATGGGTGCGGTTGATAAGCTTAACTCAGTTATCGGATGGACAATTTTAGAATCTGAGTCTGATTTAAAACATGATTTAGAAAAAATACAGAATGATCTTTTTAATTTAGGTGGAGAACTTTCATTTGAAAATTGCGATTTATCTTTATTGAGTGAAGATAGATTGGAATGGCTGGAGATTGAATCTGAAAAAATTAATAACACACTCCAACCGCTTAAAGAATTCATATTACCTGGTGGCACAGAGCTTGCATCGCGAGTTCATATTTCACGCGCCGAATGCAGGGATACAGAGCGTGCAGTTGTAGCTCTTCATCTATTAGAACCAGTATCAGATCTTCACTTAAAATATTTAAATAGATTATCTGATTATCTTTTTATTTTGGCTAGAAAAATCAATATATCAAAAGGTTCTTCTGAAATACTATGGAAGCAAACCAAATAAAAATGAATTTTAGTAATGCCCAGATTAAGTGGGGGGTTGTTGATGATCTAATAAAAAAGAGCAACAAAATTTTACTTACTACTCATGAAAATCCCGATGGCGATGGTTTGGGATCGGAATGTGGGATTTATTATCATTTAAAAGAGATTAGGAAAAATGTTCGTATCATTAATTACTCTAGACTGCCGGATGGGTATCACTTTCTAAATGATGATAATATTTTCGAATATTACAACCCAGCTACACATGATTCTTGGATAAAAACTGTTGATATAGTCATGGTTTTTGACGTTGGAGATTTTGCCAGAACAAGAGCACTTGCCGATTTAATTAAAAAATATAATTTGGAAACAATTAACATCGATCATCATCCTCACCCGAAGAAAAATCTCTTTTCTCATAATATTGTTGATCTTTCTGCAGCTGCAACAGGATGTATGGTTTATGATTATTTAAAATACTCCAGAAAAAATAGTATTGATAAAAAAAGTTTAAAGGGTATCTACACGGCTGTGATGACCGATACTGGTTCTTTCAGGCATAGTAACACCAATGAAAAATGTCATGAAATTGCAATTGAATGTCTAAAAAATGATATTGATACTCATATTATTTACCAAAACATATATGAAAATAGTAACAGATCCAGAATGAAATTAATGGGAGGAGTTTTATCTCAAATAAACTATGAAATGAATGGAGTATTGGCCTGGTTTGTTATAACCCAAGAAATGATAACTAAAGCAAATGCAACTAACCAAGATGTTGATGGATTCTCTGATACTGTAAGGACAATAAAAGGAGTTGAAATAGCTTTAATGATCCACGAAAAAAGTGAGAAATTTTGTAGGATAAATTTTCGCTCAAAAGGGAATATAATCGTAAACGACATAGCAAAAAACCTAGGTGGAGGAGGCCACGCCTTCGCTGCAGGTGCAATGGTACTTGGATCCTTGAGCGATGTACGTAAAAAAGTTTTGGAAGCTACTATTTCTTCAATAAAAAAAAAACAAATGGAAAAAACATATGAAAATTTATCTCGCTAAAGACGCGGGTTATTGCTTCGGAGTGAGAGATGCTGTTAATCTTGCTAATGACACTTTGGAAACTGATGGTGAGGTATACATGCTCGGGACAATAGTGCATAATGAAAGAGTGATTAAAAATTTATCAGAAAAAGGAGCAAAGGTTGTTAATTCTATCGATGATGTACCAGAGGATAAAACACTCCTATTTCGTGCACATGGAACAGTGCCAGAACTATGGAAAAAAGCATCCGATAAGAAAATTAAATTAGTTGACGGAACCTGCCCCTTAGTCACTGAAATTCACCACGAAATTAAACTACTTGAAAAAGAAGGTCGAAAAACCATTATCATTGGTGATCATGGTCATGATGAGGTAGTAGCAATAGCAGGACAAGTTAAAAACTCAATTGTTATATCAAATATTGATGAAGCAAAAAAATTAAGAAAAATGAAAAAGGCAGGAGTTGTCAGCCAATCAACACAGATGATAGAAAATGTACAAGAAATCATAAATATTTTAATGCAAAAGGTGTTTGACTTACGTTTCATAAATACTATATGTTTCCCCACTAGAAGAAATCACGAACAAATAAAGGAATTATCGATTAATTGCGATGTTATGATAGTCATTGGGTCTTTTACCAGTGCTAATTCAAAAAGACTGACACAATTAGCGCTGGAACGAAACAAATGTTCATATCAAGTTACAGGTGCTAAAGATTTAGATATATCGTGGTTTAAAAAATGCGAGACAGTAGGTATTTCAGCAGGCGCATCAACGCCAGATGAAACTATTGATGAAGTAGTAAAAAAAATTAAAATAATCGGCAAAGTTACTGATAAGGAATTAATTTATGAGTAGAGGAACATTTGAAGTAAAAGTAGGTTTAGCAGAGATGCTTAAAGGAGGAGTCATTATGGATGTTACTGATTCTGAACAAGCAATAATTGCAGAAAAATCAGGAGCATGCGCTGTAATGGCTTTAGAAAGAATTCCTTCAGACATAAGAAAAGATGGCGGAATTGCCAGAATGAGTGATCCTGATATGATAAAGAAGATTCAAGATTCAGTATCGATCCCTGTTATGGCAAAGTGTAGGATCGGGCATTTCGCTGAGGCCCAGGTACTTGAAACTCTTGCAATAGATTTTATTGATGAAAGTGAGGTCTTAACTCCAGCTGATGAGAGTAATCACATCTGGAAACATAAATTTGCAGTTCCTTTTGTCTGTGGCTGTAAAGATCTTGGAGAGGCACTTAGACGAATAGCTGAGGGTGCTGCCATGATAAGAACTAAAGGTGAGGCAGGAAGTGGAAATATTATTGAAGCCGTACGCCATATGAGAACCATAATAAAACAGATCAAGCAACTCAAAACCATGGAGCAAGATGAATTGGTCGCAGAGTCGAAAAATCTCGGTGCACCACTTTCTCTAGTACAACAAGTTTCTAAGCTTGGAAAGCTTCCAGTCCCAAATTTTGCCGCAGGCGGTATAGCTACACCAGCAGATGCCTCATTAATGATGCAGCTTGGTGCCGAATCCGTTTTTGTTGGATCTGGAATTTTTAAGAGCGATGATCCTGAATCAAGAGCAAACGCAATCGTAAAAGCTACAACACATTACGAAGACTCGTCCCTTGTTGCTGAGGCTAGTACTGGATTAAAAAAAGCTATGAAGGGTTTAGACATATCTGAAATTCCTAAGGAGCAACGATTACAAGATAGGGGCTGGTAATTCAAGTAGGTGTGTTAGAGTTGCAGGGTGATTTTTCTTTGCATCATCGTATTCTTTCTAATATTGGAATTAATTCCTCGTCAGTTAAACTTCCATCTGATCTTGAGGGAATAGATGGTCTTATCATTCCCGGGGGAGAGTCAACAACTATTTCTCTACTAATAGATTCATTTAATCTAAGAGAGCCAATTAAAAATTTTAGTAAGTCGAAACCTATAATGGGTACCTGCGCTGGACTTATACTAATGGCTAATAGTGTGCGAGATAGTAAAGTAGCTCCTTTATCCTTGCTTGATATAACCATAGAAAGAAATGCCTATGGTACACAAGTTGAATCTACCACAAGAATGGTAGAGTTTAATTTTAATCCATCTCTAACACTTGAATTACCTGCAACCTTGATAAGAGCTCCAAAAATAACTAAAACCTCCAAGAACATAAATATTTTAGGCGAAATTAATGGTAGCCCGATCGCAGTTTTTTCAAATATGTATTTAGGTCTTTCTTTCCATCCAGAATTAAATAATATTGATATCTTTCATAAGATACTTTTTGATTCTGAAAGTCTAGTATATTACAGAAATATTAATTAGAAAAATGAAATTAAATTATTTACCTAATATTAAAAGCCCTCAGGATATCCGAAGTATGTCCCCTAAAGAGTTGGAGGTCTTATGTGAAGAACTAAGGTATTATACTATTGATACAATTACTAATATCGGTGGTCATCTTGCGCCTACTCTTGGTGTTATTGAACTGACTGTGGCTTTGCATTATATATTCAATACTCCGATAGATCAACTTATTTGGGATGTTGGACATCAAGGATATGCACACAAACTTCTTACAGGAAGATTTAAAAATTTTCCAAGTATAAGAAAATTTGGGGGCCTCAGTGGGTTTCTAAAACGTTCTGAAAGTAAGTATGATGTGATTGGTGCAGGGCATGCTTCTACCTCAATCTCTGCAGCTTTGGGCATTGCTGAGGGCAGATATCAAAAAAATCAAAATTTCAGGGTCTCAGCAATTATAGGAGATGGTTCAATGACTGGTGGGCTAGCATTTGAGGCTATCAATAATGCGGGTCATCTTAATAAACAATTCTTAGTTATTCTAAATGATAATGAAATGTCTATTAGTCCTAATGTAGGTGCTATATCCACCTATTTTACACGTTTAATATCCAATCCACTGTATAATAGAATCAGAAACGAATTTTGGGATCTAACAGGCAAACTACCTATTGCAAAAACGAAAACTCGTTCCTTTGTAAAGAAAATTGATGAAAGTCTCAAGAGTTTAATTGTTCCAGGCATTTTATTTCAAGAGTTAGGATTCAGGTATTTTGGCCCAATCGATGGCCATAATTTACCAGAGCTAATTAAAACTTTAGAAAATATAAAAGATATTCAAAATCCTGTCTTACTTCACATACTAACAAAAAAAGGTAAAGGGATGGTGTCTACCAGTTCTAATAATGGTAAGTATCACAATGATGCGATTAAATATCATGCAGTTAAACCTAATAGTAAAATTGGAAAAATTGATAAAAACAGAAAGATACCTATCTCAAGAGCTCCTAATTTTCAAGATGTTTTTTCAAAATTAACATGCGAAATTGCTCGAAATAGAAAAGATACTGTATGTATTACAGCTGCAATGAGGGAAGGCACAGGTTTAGTAGAATATTCAAAAGAATTTTCGCATCGATATTATGATGTTGGTATTGCTGAGGGGCATGCTGTCACATTTTCAGCTGGACTTGCGACTCAGGGTATAAGACCTATTGTAGCTATTTATTCAACATTTCTGCAAAGAGCCTATGATCATATTGTCCATGATGTTTCAATACAGCATCTTCCTGTTATATTTTGTATGGACCGCGCTGGAATAGCCGGTGAGGATGGACCAACACACCATGGCTCACTTGATATTGCCTATTTACGCTGTATTCAAAATATAATTGTAACTTCTCCCAAAAATGGTAATGAGTTTCGGCATCTGCTATATACAGCCTTAACTTTGACTGATAAACCTTTTGCAATACGATACCCCAAATCAAGTTCTGTTGAATTTAATGAATCGGGTCAAGCGGAACTGATTCCTATTGGCTCATGGCAAGTAGAGAGAAGGGGTTCAGATATTGCTATATTAGCTGTTGGGTCTTGGGTTTATACTGCTTTAGAAGTTGCTAATCGATTAGATTCATTAGGTATATCCTGTGAAGTCGTAAACTGTAGATTCATTAAACCGATGGATACTTCTTATTTAGATATGATTATTAAAAAATTCTCGAAAATAGTGACAATAGAAGAAGGAACAATAGTTGGTGGTTTTGGAGATGGTGTTGCTGCATGGTTACTGGAAAATGGCTTCAAAGGCCGTTTTAAGAAGATTGGTTTGCCTGATTCGTTTGTCGAACACGGGACTAGGGATGAAATATTATCCATGCTAAACCTTGATACAGATGGTATAGTGCAAGAAATCAAAAAAATATTGCTTTCAAAAATAGACTAAAATAAGTTAAAACTTGAGTTCAGTTTTTCTTGTTATTATTGGCCTTTCAACTTTTTGGATGGGTTATAAGTTTTATGCTCCCTACATCGCTTCAAGAATTTTTGATTTAAAAACTTTCCAAAGAAGAGTTCCATCAGAAAAATTTGAGGATGGAATTGATTTTGTTCCAACAAAAAAAGAAATACTTTTTGGTCATCATTTTACATCAATAGCTGGTGCAGCACCAATCATCGGACCATGTATTGCTGCTTACTGGGGTTGGTTGCCTGCCTTTTTATGGATTATTTTGGGTACAATTTTTATTGGAGCTGTCCATGATTTTGGAGCTCTTGTAATATCAGTTAAAGAAAAAGGAAGAACGATAGCTAGTATAACCGGATCGGTGATTAACAAAAGGGTCCGAATTATGTTTCTCATTTTTGTAATGATGTTGACTTGGTTAGTTTTAGCAGTATTTGCAATGGCAATCGCTGGACTTTTTGTTAACGTACCAACAGCTGTCTTACCAGTAAATATTGAAATCATTTTTGCTTTTTTAATTGGCTATTTATTTTACAAGAAAAAAACTAGTACTCTGTTGCCCTCAATAATTGCTTTAGTATTTTTGTATATTTTTGTTTATTTGGGTAGTTTATTTCCAATATCCTTTGAGAACCTTAATTTAAATATTTCAGAACAGACAAATTTATGGATCGTACTGTTGTTTATATACTCAACAATTGCGAGCTTATTACCTGTTTGGATTTTACTTCAACCAAGAGATTACATAAACAGTCATCAATTAATAGTTGGGCTTATCCTTTTATTTATTGGAATAATTATTGCTCGACCAGCAATTGATGCTCCAATCGTTAGGGATTTAGATGGCGTAGGACCAGATATATTTCCCTTATTATTTGTCACGATTGCATGCGGAGCAATAAGTGGATTTCATGGTCTTATCGCATCTGGGACTACTTCAAAGCAAATAAGGAATATTAAAGATTCAAAATTGATAGGATATGGCGCTATGCTTGGTGAGGGAACTTTAGCATTATTTAGTCTTGTTGCAGCCGTTGCTGGAATTTCAATAGTAGGTGAATGTAATCTACCCTCAGTTGGTAGAATAACTAATCTCAGCTGGGAGGTCTATTATGATACTTGGGCGCATGCAACAACAAATAAAGCCACTGCTTTTGTTTTAGGCGGTGGAGCTTTAATTCAATCAATTGGAATTCCCTCAGCACTTTCTGTGACAATAATGGCTGTTTTGGTTATTTCTTTTGCGGCCACAACGTTAGACACTGCAACAAGGATTCAGAGATTCATTTTGATTGAAATAGGTAATTCTACAGAAATTAGTATTCTTAAAAATCGTTTTATAGCAACTATATGTTCAGTAGCACCAGCATTGTTTTTGTCTTTGTGGAGCGTAGAAGATCCAAACACCGGATTACGCACCCAGGCTGCATGGTTTCTATGGCCTATCTTCGGAGCCTCAAACCAGATGCTCGCAGCATTGATATTTATGATTTTAACAATTTATTTTTTAAAGAAAAAACGCCCAATTACATTGCTATTAATTCCTTTTTCAATTACAACCATCATGACACTAACAACGCTAATTTTCAAAACTAAATCTTTTTATACGACTAATTTGCTATTGCTAGGAATTAATATTTTACTTATTATTTTAATAATCTGGATGTTGTGTGAGGCATTTATAATCCTAAAAAATCAATTATTTTTAAAGTAGTTATGAATCATAAAGTAGTCATATCAATTTCAATTGTGGGCCTTTTGGCTATAACCTGGGTTTCTTGGGTGACCTGGAATCCAAATCGCACTAGTTCGGGGATTGTTCGTTTTTTATCAATAAACGATTTGCCACAAGCAAAAAGTGATGAGAGAATACGCCTTGGTGGACTAGTTGATAATGGTTCTATTGTAATTGCAGAACACGATCAACTTGAGTGTAAGTTTAGATTAAAGCAAGGCGAAAGTACTGTTGATGTTAAATTTAATGGCACGAGGCCTGATCTGTTTAAAGATGATGCAGAGATAATCGTTGAGGGCAATTATTTGAATGATTTATTTATTGCAGATCAATTGCAGACAAAATGTGCTTCTAGATATGAGGGCGAACTCAGAAATGAATCATCTTATAATTTAAAATCCATATGACTCCAATTTTAGGCTCTATTTTAATCAGCCTAGCACTGGGACTGGCAGGCATATGTTTTTTATGTTTTTCTATTTACTTAAAAACAAAAAATTACAGTTATTTTTTATCAGGTTGGCGCTGTTCACTTTCGATATCACTTTTAGTAATATTTTCCACCATTCTTCTACTTAATGAATTAATTACAAGTAATTTTGATATAAGTTACGTGGCGCATTATACTAGCTATGAAACTCCTATTTTTTATAAGTTTACCGCTTTGTGGGCTGGGCAATCAGGCTCTCTTCTTTTTTGGCTTTTCGTCTTGTCTGTGTATAGCCTTATTACCTTATATATTTATAGAAACTCTTATTCGATCTTAATGCCTTGGGTGATCATGGTTATTGTATTTATACAATCATTTTTTTTGCTCCTAGTTAATTTCATTGAAAATCCATTTAGCCCAACCCAAGCAGACTTCATTGTTACAAATGGCAACGGTTTGAACCCACTTTTGCAAAATTTAACTATGGCTATTCATCCACCCACTTTATATCTCGGATATATCGGTTTCACAATTCCTTTTGCATTTGCTATCGCTTCACTAGTAACTAAGTATGATGGATTTACATGGATTCGATCAATTCGTCGCTGGACACTTGTTGCTTGGATGTTCCAAAGTATGGGTATCATCCTAGGTGGCTGGTGGGCATACCAAGAACTTGGTTGGGGTGGTTATTGGGCTTGGGATCCAGTTGAAAATGCTTCTTTCATGCCGTGGTTAACAGGAACTGCTTTCCTTCATTCAATAATAGTTCAAGAAAAGAGGGGTATGTTAAAAGCATGGAATATGATTTTGATTATTATCACTTTTGTATTAGTGATTTTTGGTACATTTTTAACACGCAGCGGGATAATGTCATCAGTTCATTCGTTTGCCGTTTCTGATCTAGGTCCTGCATTTATGGTATTTATTTTATTATTATTATTGGTGTGTTCCAGTCTATTTTGGATACGATATCCGTTTCTTAGAAATGAAAAAAGAATTGAATCGTTTACTTCAAGAGAGAGTGGATTTCTTTTGAATAATGTCGTATTTGTGGTAATATGTTTTTCTGTGTTTTGGGGTACAATTTTTCCCGTTTTATCAGAAGCTATTCGAGGAGAAAAAATTACAGTTGGGGCACCATTTTTCAATAAAGTAAATGCACCCATTGGATTGGCTTTGTTATTTTTAACCGGAGTTGGACCATTATTAGTTTGGGGGAGAACTTCTAAAAAAGCTTTTTTAAGGAACTTTACAACGCCAATTTTAGCGGGTTTTCTAGTTTTCATAATTTGTTTTTTCATTGAAATAAGTTTCTTCGCGCAAATTGCTTTTAGTCTAGCATCTTTTTCAATTTTTGCAATATTTAAAGAATTTTATAGAGGCACCTTATCCAGAGTTAATCGGTTTAACGAATCAATATTAATGGCTTTCAAATCACTTGTGTTAAAAAATAGAAGTAGATACGGGGGCCATATAGTTCACTTAGGGATCGTGTTTATGTTTATTGGGTTTACGGGACATGCTTTTGATTCTGAAATTGAGTTTGCAATAAAAGTAGGTGAGGAGAAAATATTTGATGGTTACAATTTTAAATTAGAATCCCTTAATACTGAAGAAAGACCTAACCATTTTGCGTGGATTGCTGATTTAAATGTTCAAGATGACAAAAAAAATTCAGTAACAATGCTAAATCCCGAAAAGCGAATATATTTTCACAAAGATCCAAATCCAGACAAAAGACAGCCACATAGTGAACTTGATATTTTTAGCACGATTCATCGTGATATTTATGCGATATTTTCAGGTATTGATGTTGACAATAAGATTGCTTACATGAAAATTATGATAAATCCTCTTGTTTGGTGGGTATGGTTAGGTGGATATATTTTGATTGCAGGAACAATGATTAGTCTGTGGCCCGAGAGAAATAAGCGATGGATTTAATATCTTTTATTTTTTTATTATTTATATTTACTTCACTAGTATGGTATATAGGAACTCCCTTATTTGAACAGTCTGATAAATTCTTAATAAATACCAAAAATCGTGATTTAAAAAGAAAAAAAGAAAACTTACTGCAACAAATTAAAGAATTAGAATTGGATTACAGTATTGGTAATATTGATAAAAATGGTTATCTAGCTAACAAAGAGATTCTTAAAAATCAAATATCGTCAATTATTATAAAATTGAAAAAAAATTAATGAATATTGATATTTATAATCTTGTCAAATCTTTTCAAAAAAATATAATTCTAAATTCAATCTCTCTGCAAGTTAATTCTGGTAATCTTTACGGTATAACAGGCCCTAATGGAAGTGGCAAGAGTACTTTTTTAAAATGTATAGCTGGACTCACTTCTATTGATTCAGGGGTTATTAGAATCGGTGGTGCGCAAGTATCATCTACTTCAAAAGAGACTAGAAAGAGCACATTTTTAATAAATCATGAAGTTGGTATGTATGGTTCTTTAACCGCATCAGAAAACCTTCAGTTTTTTGGGAGCTTGTATAAAAAAGCTTCAGAGTCAACTCATGAAATTTTATTTTCTGTTGGATTAAAAAATCAGGCTGATAAAGAAATCAGGTTTTTTTCTGCAGGTATGCTTCAAAGATTGAAATTAGCAGTCCTTTTACTCCTGTCCCCAGAAGTTATCCTATTGGATGAACCTACTTCAGGGTTAGATGAGAGCGGTATTCAATTATTCAACTCATTCATAATAAATTGGAAAAAAGAAAGAAAAACGGTCATTGTTGTAACGCATGATAGAAAATGGTTAGAAAAACATACAAATAAAGTTAGTTATCTGATTGATGGGAATTGGACTGAACTCAAATAAAATATGAGGAATCTTTTGTGGAAAGAGTTTTTAATTGAGTGGCGATCAAAGCAGATAGTCATTTCCATGTTTCTTTTTGGTTTATCTTCAACTGTTATTTTTGCCCTTGCTTTTCAATCCTCAACACAATTAATAGATAAATTTGCACCAGGGTTTTTATGGATTATTATTTTGTTTTCTTCTACGTTAGGATTAAATCGATTGTTTTCATATGAGCGAGATCTTGAAGGTTGCTTTAGCTGGATATCTGCCCCTACCGATCGTGGTATGGTTTATTTATCGAAAGTGATTACATCGTTTTGTTTCTTAATGATTTCAGAATTTTTTTTTATTTTTCCTTTCGTAGTACTTTTAGGAATAAGCACTGATTTTTCTTTAGTTCAGTTTTTTACAGTTTTAGTATTGGGGTCGGGAGCGATTGTATCGATAGGTTGCCTCATTTCTGGTTTAACTTTGAGGTCTCAGTTAAGGGATATGCTTATTCCTATTTTACTATTCCCGCTTGTTACTCCCGTTGTAATTTCCGCAACGAAGAGTACTCTGTATATTTTTGAAAATCAACCTATAGATCAGTGGAGTTATTGGCTTTTAATAATGTTTACGTTTTTTATGATCTATGGGCTAATAGGTTTTTTAGTGTTTGATTATATCGTTGAGGAATAATGTCTTTTTTTAAAATTCAATTAAATAGATATCATCTAATTTTTTCGATTATTCTAAGTATTGTAAATATTTATTTAGTCACCAATTTAGATCCCCCAAATAAAGCACAAGGTGTTTTTGGGAACATATTTTATATCCATGTTCCAGTAGCGTGGACAGCCTTTCTAATTTATTTTTCTGTGATGATAGTGGGCGTGATTTTCTTGATAAAAAAAGAAAGTATATGGGATGATATAGGATATTCATGTGCAGAAGTTGGAACATTATTTATGTTTATGGTGCTCACAACTGGGCCGATTTGGGCAAAGCCAGCCTGGGGTTATTTCTGGCCCTGGGAACCGAGGTTAACAACAAGTTTAATTTTATTTCTTATTTATTTAGGGTATTTTATGTTAAGAGAATTTGGAGGTAGTACAGAGCAGGTTCCAAGATATGCTGCAATATTGGGGATAATAGCCTTCATTGATGTTCCATTAATTTTTTACTCAGTCAAATTTTGGTTGCCTGAATTACAATCTCACCCTCAAGTAGGCCAATATTTTGATGAAAATAATTCATTACCAACATATCTAATTTTGTTCTCTTTCTTTTCATTCATCGTAGTTTCTTCATTGATGATTCGCCTAAGGGTATATTTTTTACGTTACAATAGAGAGGTCTCTTAAGTGTTTTATCTTATTTTAGCTGAGGTTGCAGTTTATGGTCTTATTATTGGTTGGTTTTTTTGGGCAATATTTAAAAATAAAAAAAGTTAAGGAAAATTTTTAGAATGGAAAGAAAAATTATCCATGTTATAGGAACTGGAACGATCGGCGAACCCCTAGTAGGTCTATTGTGCGATTACCGCGATCAATTGGGTATCGATGGAATTACTTTCAAAAAAGAAGTGGCTAGTGAAACAGATAAATCAAAAGTTATAGATTTAATTAAAAGAGGTGCGAGGTTAGTAGCAGATAAAAATAAAATAAATGAATTCAAAAAACTTAATATGGATCCTGCTTTTGAATCTGAGGAGGCTATAAAAAGAGCAACGGTCGTAATTGATTGCTCTTTGCAAAGTAATCAAATTAGTAGTAAAAAAGAATATTACAATGATTTCAAAAATGATGTAAAGGGTTTTATTATTCAAGGTGATCAAAATGGATTTGGTAAGAAATACGCTTATGGAATTAATGATAATGCTCTAGACCAATCGGATAAGTTTATTCAAGTTGTTTCCTGCAATACTCATAATATTTCATCCATCACGAAAACGCTCGCGATTTCAATTGACCCAGATAATCTAATTGATGGAAAATTTGTTTGTATTCGAAGAGCTAACGATATAAGTCAAGATTCTGGATTTATACCCTCGCCAAAGGTAAATATGCACTTGGATGAAAGATATGGTTCTCATCACGCAAAAGATTCTATTGATTTATTTCGAACTCTTGGTATGGAATTAAATTTGTTTTCATCTGAAATGAGAATCAATAGTCAATATATGCATGTTTTGTGGTTTAACTTAAAAGTTAGGGAGCCGACTTCATTGCAAAAAGTGAAGTCTCTTCTAAAATCAAATAACTTGATAGCCATGACGTCTAAAGATATGACTAGTTCCGTTTTTTCTTTTGGGCGCGACCATGGTCATTATGGTAGAATCCTAAATCAAACAGTTATAGTTGAGAAAACTCTTAATGTGAAAAATGATCATGAGATCGTTGGCTTTTGTTTTACACCAGCTGATGGTAATTCGATCTTTAGCAGTATATCTGCAGCAGAATGGTTTCTTTATCCTCATTCTTTTAAAGATAAACTTAGTTGTTTTGATCATCTGTTTTTTGATAAGATATAATCATCATATACTAAAAAATGTAATAACACAATATTTTCTTAATATTTTACTGTTTTAAAAAATATTATCTATCATGCAAGAAAAGTCTCACAAATTTTAAAAATGCATCAATCTAATAATTTGATTTTACAAAAAATTGCTAAAGACCCTTTCTGTGAAAGTTTCTGTTCTAATCTTCATAATTTATTGGAATCAGATACAAAACAAAAACTTTTAATAGCCGTTTCAGGGGGAATGGACTCCATGGCAATGTTTTTTGCAATTAAATCATTAAAATGTTTTGACTTTGTAATTGGACATGTTGATCATGCTCTAAGAAATGAATCTGTTGATGATTTAAAGTTTGTTGAATCAATTGCTAGGAAATTTGAGGTTCCATTTTTTTATAGAACTTTAAAACCAAAAAATATCAAATATGGTGTTAGCATTGAGTCATGGTGCAGGAAAAATCGTTATTATCAGCTAGATAAAATAGCTAAATATGCAGGTGCATATTATACCCTAACAGCACATCATGCGAATGATCAAGCTGAGACTGTATTGTTGAATTTATCAAGGCATTCAGGCGTTTCAGGTTTATGCGGTATAGGGATGAAAAATAAAAATTTAATTAGACCTCTTTTATTTTTTTCAAAACGTGAGATAAAAGCTTTTGTAAAAAAACATCAAATACCTTATGTAATTGACCGAACTAATGATGATGTTAATATTCCAAGAAATTTTATAAGAAAAAAAATTCTTAATGAATGGGAGGAAGTTAACGGGGACATGATTAACGCGATAAATCAATCTGCTGAGCACTTTAGTGAATGGAAAAGTTCATTAGATTTTTTTATACGAAAAATACTATTAAAAAAGATTGGTTATACCAATGATGGCTTTGAAATACCTATCAATCTAATTCAACAAACGCCAGTTTTTTCAATTGTAAGGTTGATTCAATTTTTAACTTCTGATGAAAAAGATCTATGGTCAAAAGATGATTTAAATCGAATTAAATTATTCCTAAAAACACTGAAAACGGGAAAAAAAATAGTTTTAAGGAATAAATGGGAGCTTTTAGCAGATAGGAAAAGTATTTATGGGGGAAAAAAGATTTTTAAAAATATGAAAAAAAAAATAAAACTGGACATTAACAAAAACACATATTTTTTTAACAGAAAATACAAATTATCTTTGGTTGAAAATTATTTTTTAAATGATAATTCTAAGAATACTGAGTATGTAAATTGGTACGTTTTAAAAAACATGAAATTAGAATTAAGGCTTTGGAGAAATGGTGACGTCTTTCAACCATTAGGTATGAATGGGCACCAAAAGGTTAGCGATTTTTTAATTAACCGCAAAGTAAATCAATTCGATAAAATGAGACAAACAGTGATGACTGCAAATGGGGAAATTTTCTGGGTGTGTGGTTACAGAATATCTGAGTGGGCAAAAATCACAAAAAAAACAAATAGAGCTATTAAACTTCAATATGTAAATTGAAAATTAAATGGACCAAATAAAAAAACTAACACTCTACTATTCGAAAGAAAAGCTTGCTTTGAGAATAACAGAGTTAGCTAAAGAAATTTCAAGAAGTTATAATTCCAGAGAGCCCATTTTAATAGGTGTTTTGAATGGCAGTTTTATATTTTTAGCAGATTTATTAAGAAAATTAAGGATCAGTTGTGAATTAGATTTTATAAAAGTAAGTAGCTACAGTGGGGCCCAATCCACTGGTAAGGTAGAATTAGTTGAAGATATGTCTGTAGATATAAAAAATCGACATGTAATATTGGTTGAAGATATAATCGATTCAGGTAATACAATTCAGTTTTTAAGGAAGCGTTTATTGAGTTATGGGCCAAAGTCGTTTTCAATTGTTGCCTTATTTAAAAAAAAAAATAACGCAAAATTGGATTTTCCTATTGACTTCATAGGATTTGAAGTTAAAGAGGAATTTGTTGTAGGATTTGGTCTTGATTTAGATCAAAAATATAGGCATTTAGATGCAATTTATACATTGAATCAGAATTTTAAAAAATGAATTAGTAAAGAGGATGAACTAGGATGAAAAATAATCAAACACCCAATAATGGCAATTCGCCTGACAAGAATAAGGAGAATAGTTCTTCTCATTTTGAATGGAAAAGAGCAGGGAAAACAAGTCTCATTTGGATTAGTGTAATTTTATTTGCAGTTTATGTTTCAGGAGTTTTGACAGAATCTAATAAAAAAGAAGTTGAAATTGAGTATACTGTATACAAAGATTACCTTAGAAACAAAGACATTGACAAAGCTGTGATCATAGGCAATGTATTCCATGGGGAATTTAAATTGCCTCAACCTGTCAACACCTCTATTGGTAAACTAGATAATATAACCAACTTCAAGTTAACTCTTCCATTTGTTGACCGTTCTGTGACAGATGAATGGGATTCTGCAGGATTAAAATATACTTTCAAAGAAAAGACGATAGACTGGACAGGTTATTTATTGAATATGCTTCCGTGGTTATTATTAATAGGTTTCTGGATATTCATGATTAGGCGTATGCAAGGTGGACCTGGAGGAGTTAAAGGTATTTTCAACTTTGGAAAAAGTAAAGCTTCACTATGGACTTCAGATCAACCACTTGTTACCTTTAAAGATGTAGCAGGATGTGAAGAAGCAAAAGAAGAATTGAAAGAAGTTATAGAATTTCTAAAAAGTCCTAAACGCTTTCAAAAATTAGGTGCTACCGTTCCAAAAGGTGCTCTTCTAGTAGGACCACCTGGAACAGGAAAAACTCTACTTGCAAGAGCAGTGGCAGGGGAGGCCAACGTTCCCTTTTACAGCCTCAGTGGTGCTGATTTTGTAGAAATGTTTGTAGGTGTAGGAGCTTCAAGAGTTAGAGATTTATTTGAACAAGCAAAAAAGACTACCCCATGCATAATTTTCATAGATGAGCTTGATGCAGTAGGTAGACAGCGAGGCGCAGGGATTGGTGGTGGCCATGATGAGCGAGAACAAACTTTAAACGCCCTTTTAGTAGAGATGGATGGTTTTGATAATACTCAAAATGTTATTGTAGTTGCTGCCACAAATCGCCCTGATGTTCTGGACAAAGCTTTACTTCGACCCGGTCGATTTGACAGACAAATTGTTGTAGACGTTCCTGATTACAAGGGCAGGTTAGGTATTCTTAAAGTTCACACAAAAAAAATAGTATTAAATCGAAGGAAAATAGATCTTCAGTCGCTTGCAAAAGGTACACCAGGAATGGTTGGTGCAGATATTGCTAATATCGTTAATGAAGCAGCTTTATTAGCTGCTAGAAAACGAAAAAAATCTATTGACACAGATGACTTTGAAGAGGCAAAAGACAAAGTTATGATGGGCATTCAGAGGAAAAGCATGGTGTTGTCTGACCACGAAAAAGAGGTTACTGCATATCATGAGGCTGGGCACGCTCTGGTTGCAATGCGAACAAAAGGGGCGGATCCAGTTCACAAAATTACAATCATTCCAAGAGGTCGTGCTATGGGTGTTACAATGCAGCTACCTATGGATGAGCGTCATGGATACACCCGAGAATATGTTGAGGGCAGATTAGTTATTTTAATGGGTGGTAGAAGTGCTGAAGTTCTTATTTTTGATCAGATGACAACAGGTGCAGGCAACGATATTGAACAGGCCACAGAGATAGCTAGAAAGATGGTTGTAGAATGGGGTATGAGTGATCTACTTGGGCCTATGACCTTCGGTAAAAAAAATCAAGAAATATTTTTAGGTAGAGAAATTCAATCAAATAATGATTATAGTGATGTAACGGCAAGAATGATCGATGAAGAAGTATCTAGAATTGTTAGAGAGGCACAGAGAACATCTGATGAAATACTCAGGAAAGATATTGACTTACTTCACAGGCTAGCTAAAGAATTATTAAAGTATGAAACAATAACTTCCCAAGATTTATCAAAAATTATTAAGGGTCAAAAACTAACAAGAAGAATCAATGGAGAAAGGCCAAAAAAAACCAGAAAAAGAAAAATCAGCGTCCCCAAGAAAAATGTTTAAAAGCAGAATAATCAATAAAATTAACTTTATTTGATATTTTCTTCCGATATTTGAAATTGCACTCAACTATCACAAACAAAAATTTTAAGAACTGGCAATCTAGTTCAAATAAAGAGACTCTTGTAATGGGCGTAATTAACGTCACCCCAGACTCTTTTAGTGATGGTGGAAAATATTTATCTATTAAAAATGCAACTAAGCGCGCCCAAACACTATTAGAAGAGGGAGTAAATATTTTAGATATTGGGGGAGAATCAACTCGTCCAGGAGCTAAACCTGTGGATATTGATGATGAGTTAGATCGTGTAATCCCATTGATCCAAAAAGTAAGAAAATTTTCGTATAATTCATTGATATCAGTAGATACATATAAATCCAAGGTTGCTCATGAAGCTATAAAAGCGGGAGCAGATATCATAAATGATATTAGCGGTCTCCGTTTTGATAAACTCATGGTCCAAATAATATCTGAACATAATGTTCCTGTGGTAATTATGCATATGAAGGGAAATCCAGAAAATATGCAGGACAGTCCTTATTACGAAAATATCATTCAGGAGATAATATCATTTTTTCAGCATAGAATAAAAAAAGCAAAATCTAGTGGTATTAAAGATGAACAAATTATTCTTGATCCAGGCTTAGGTTTTGGGAAAACCGCTGAAGATAATTTCTCAATAATTCGTCATTTAGATCGTATATGTTCTCTAGGATATCCAGTTTTAGTCGGACCAAGCAGAAAATCATTTATTGGTTCGGTTTTGTCGTTGCCTACAGATAAGAGATTAGAGGGCACTACTGCAGCTGTATCGGCATGTATTCTAAATGGTGCTCGAATGGTGAGAGTTCATGATGTGTTAGAAATTAAGCGAGTAGTTAAAATTATTGAAAGGGTCCGAACTGCTAAATGACATTATTTAAGGTCGGCTTTTTGACAATTACATTATTTGATCTAATTGATTTAATAATTGTAACTCTGATTTTTTACAGAGTGTATTATTATTTTAGGGATACAAGAGCCGGACAAATGTTAATAGGTTTAATAATATTACTGATTTCTTCGTTTTTATTTAATGCACTTGGGTTGAGTGCCACATCATGGCTTGTAAATCAATTTCAAACAGTATGGGTAGTAGCTTTCGTAATATTATTTCAACCTGAAATTAGAAGATTATTGATTTATGTAGGACAAACAAAGTTTTTCCAATTAATTTTTCGTACTGGCTCCTCAACAAGATCATTAGAATCTGTGGTTGATGCATCCTTAGAGCTTGCGAAAAAAAAATGGGGGGCCTTAATTGTGCTCCAACGTGAGACTGGTCTAAGATCATACAAAGAAACAGGTACGCCAATGAAAGCAGAAGTTTCAACTCAATTATTACTATCAGTTTTTAACCCAAATGGTCCATTGCATGATGGCGCTGTAATTTTACAAAATACCTTACTAGAAGCAGCAGGATGTATATTGCCATTAACTGAAAGCTCTATGATATCCCCAGAAATGGGTACTCGCCATAGAGCAGCGCTTGGAATAACTGAAGAATCTGATGCAATAGTAGTTCTTATATCAGAGGAGCGAGGAAAAATATTAGTTGCTGAAAATGGACGCTTTATAAATGTAGATTTAGATGAGATGAAACTTAGAAGGTACCTAAATGAAAGACTCTTTATATCATCTGGCGACTGATTTATAAGTCTATTTAAACAAATTTTATATTAAATTTTTAGATGGAATTGGCAGACCTCAAAGAAAGATTTTATCGCAATGATAAAAAATACATTGAACTCAGGAGTTACCTTTGACCTTGAATCTTTAGAGTCTAGTTTAAAGAAACTTCAAAAAGAATCATCAAATTCGAATTTTTGGAATGATGGGAAACATGCTTCAAATCTACTGAAAAGCATTTCAAGAATTGAAAAACAAATTAAGTTCTGGAAAAACCTCAATCAGCAACGTGAAGACATGGAAGTGTTGTTTGAATTTTATGAATCAGGTGATGCTGAATTAATTGAATTGAATTCTGAAATAAGCTCCTTCGAATTAAATATTCAGGAGGTCGAATTAAAGTTACTTTTGGGCAAAAAAGAGGATATTCAAAATGCAATAGTTTCAATTCATCCCGGTGCAGGAGGTGTCGAGAGCCAAGATTGGGCAAAAATGTTGTACAGGATGTATAAGAGATGGGCAGAATTACAGAATTTTAAATTAGAACTAATTGATCTCCAGCAAGGCGATGATGCTGGCATAAAAGATGTTACCTTTGAGATCAAAGGTGATTATGTATTTGGTTTTTTGAAAGCTGAAGCTGGGGTGCACAGGTTAGTGAGAATCTCACCATTTGATTCTAATAATAGGAGACATACATCTTTTGCATCTGTTTTTGTGTGTCCAGCAGTTGATGAGCAAATACAGATTGACATAAAACAGGCAGACCTTAGAATTGATACTTTCAGGGCAAGTGGAGCAGGTGGTCAACATGTTAATAAAACAGATTCAGCAGTTAGGATAACGCATTTACCAACAGGCATAGTGGCCCAATGTCAAAATCAAAGATCTCAACACAAAAATAAGAACCAAGCTATGAAAATATTAAAAGCAAGACTTTATCAAGCTGAATTAGATAAAGAGAAACAGAGGAATAAAGAACTTGAAAATAAAAAATTAGATATAGGGTGGGGTAGTCAGATACGTTCTTATGTTTTTCATCCTTACAACATGGTAAAAGATCATCGTACCAAAGAAGAGACAGGAAATATTCAATCGGTCATGGATGGTAATTTGTATAAATTTATTAGATCATATTTATTAAACCAAATGGAATTGACACAAGAAAAAAAATATAAGGATTAAATATGGCTCAAGGGAAAAAAAGTCTCGAGCAAATAATTAGTTACAGAATTGAAAAGTTAGAAAAGATTCGGGAAAAAGGTATAGATCCATATCCCCACTCATTTAAACCTAGTCATAGGAGTATAAAAATTAAGCATGATTACAAAAGATTAGAAAATAAAAATGTCAAAATAGCCGGGCGGATAATGGCTATACGAAAAATGGGGAAAGCATCATTCGCACAGATACTGGATGGTGAAGGTAGAATACAGATTTTTGTTAAAGAAAATATAGTAGGATCTGAATTATATGAGAATTTTAAACTTTTAGATATTGGTGATTTTATTGGTTTAAATGGAAATGTTTTCAAAACAAAAACTGGAGAAATATCTATTAACACTGAGTCAATAGTTATATTAGCAAAAAGTATCAGACCTTTGCCTATAGTAAAAGAAAAAAATGGTGAAAAATTTGATGCGTTTGATGATAAGGAGCAGAGATATCGAAACCGACACCTAGACCTTATTGTGAATCCTGAAATAAAAAAGACATTTGTTTTGAGAGCAAAAATTATTAAGAGGATACGTGATTTTCTTGATGGAAATCAGTTTCTAGAGGTTGAAACTCCAATTTTACAACCATTATATGGTGGTGCAAATGCGCGTCCATTTACAACTCACCACAATTCACTGGATCAAAAATTTTATCTACGTATTGCTGATGAACTTTATTTAAAAAGATTAGTGATTGGCGGAATGGAAAGAGTATATGAGATATCTAAAGATTTTAGGAATGAAGGTATTGATAGAAATCATAACCCCGAGTTTACAATGCTTGAATTTTATTGGGCCTACGCAGATTATTATGACAACATGAATATTGTTGAGGACCTTATTCGTGAAACAGCAAAGTCTATAAAAAGACTAAAGATAACATGGGGCGAAAAAGAAATAGATTTATCAAAACCATTTCAGAAGTCCTCCTTTTATGTCTTACTCCAAGAAGCTACTGGGCATGATGTAGAAAATTGTTCAGAAAATGAAGTTTATGATTTATGTAAAAAGTTCAAGTTAGATGTAAACAAAAATTCTAATCATGGCCAAATATTAGATATTTTATTTAGTAACTTAGTTGAACCTAAATTAATTAATCCAACATTTGTTATGGATTATCCTAAGTCGATTTCACCTTTAGCAAAATTACATCGCAATAATAATAAAAAAATTGTTGAAAGATTTGAGCTATTTATTGGTGGATCGGAATTCGCTAATTCATTTACTGAATTAAATGATCCCATTGATCAGAGGGAAAGATTAGAACAGCAGGCTGCACTAAAAGATCTTGGGGATGAGGAGGCACAACCGCTTGATGAAAACTTTTTAGAGGCAATGGAGTGCGGTATGCCCCCGACAGGGGGAGTTGGGTTAGGAATTGATCGATTAACAATGTTGCTCACAGAAAACAGATGGATAAAAGATGTAATTTTATTTCCAGCGCTTCGCACAAAATAAATTTAGTATGATATTGAGTTTTCGGTTCGCATTCCGATATTTAGTTTCTCCAAAGAGTGGTAGTTTCTCTTCGTTTGCAAGTTGGCTTTCTATAGCAGGTCTAGGTATAGGCATTTCTGCCTTGCTACTCACTGCGAGTATTATTAATGGCTTTGAAAAAACTATTGCAAAAAAAATAATCTCATTTGATGGTGATGCCAGATTAAAACATATTTTGGGCAAACATTTATCCTTGGAAGACAAAAAGTTGAAAATAATTTTAGCTGATTTATCAAAGAATTACAATATTTACCCATTTATTCGCGGGATCACAATGATTAGATCTGGAATCGAAGCTGATGGCATTATAATCGAGGGAATCCCTATAATAGCACCATCGATAAAAGTAATCTGGTCTATTGAAAAAGAGGACAGAAAATTAAATTCTGGTGAGATTGTAATTGGAAAACAATTAGCGAAACTACTGAATGTAGAATTAGGAAATAAAGTTTTCTTGGATAATTTTAATGAACAGTCTGGGAGAAGAATATTTCCATTAAAGATAGTTGGTCTTTATGAATCAGGACTTTCAGAATACGAAAAAACTCTTGCTTATCTCTCTGTTGAAGATGCCCAGTCAGCACTTGGTTTAGATAAAAAACATGTAAGCGGATGGATTGTTTTTAATAATTCTGAATCAAAACTAGAATTATCAGAGGTATTTTATCCTTTAATTTTAGAAACTTGGATGGAAAGACATTCACTATTAATTGATTGGATAAATTTCCAGCGGTACCCAGCATTCATTATGTTTGGTCTAATTACTGTAGTGGGTATAGTAAACATATTTGCAGGTCTTTCTATGATAATTATTGAAAAAAAAACGCAGATCGCCATACTAATGGCCCAAGGATATTCAGACTCTGACATTGAGAATATTTTTATAATTCAGGGCGGTTTTATTGGAATACTAGCAAGCTTATTTGGAGGATTACTGTCGATACTGATAATATTTTTACAAATGAAATACGAGATTCTAACTATACCTAAAGATATATATTTCATGGATAAAATCCCTATGATATTTGACGGTTTTGTTTTTACTTCAATAGTTTTTTTATCATTTCTATTTTGTATGGTAGCTTCCTGGTGGCCAAGCAAAATGATAGCTAAACTTTCACCCAGTTTTTTACTACTCAGCAAATGAAATTAGTTTTTTTAATTTCAAATCGATTATCCAATTCATCATTAAAAGAAAGTAAAATCTCAAATTTCCTTTCAATAGCAGGAATGGGTGTAGGCTGTTTTGCTCTCGTTATCTCTATTTCGGTATTAAATGGCTTTGAAAATTTGGTCAAATCAAAATTAAAGGGTTTTGGTGGGGAAATTAAAATCACAGGAGAGGTAAATTACTCTGATTACAAGAGAATCAAAGATATAAAGGGTGTTTTAGCTGCGATGCCATTCATAGAACGTCGGGCTTTAATAAAAAAAGGAAAAGAATTTAAAGTTGTTACTTATAAAGCAGTAGAGATAGATAAATTAAATAAGGTTTACTCATTTGACGTCATTGGTTCATTAAATGAGGATGGAATTTTGATTGGTCAAGACCTAGCAAGTAATATGGATCTTCAAATTGGAGATGAAATCGAGGTTAATAGCCCGATTGATCAATCGTTTAGTTTAGGTATTCCAAGAATTAAAAAATTGAAAATAAGCGGAATCTTTACAACTAAAGTTCTCAATTATGATGAACAATATGTATTTATTTCCTTGAAGATGGGTGAGTCGATTTTTATTCGTAAAAAATCTATTGATGGATTTGATGTTAAACTAAATGATTATAACATTATAAAAAAATGGGGTAATGCACTTTTTGAAAGTATAGGGCAAGCTACGACCATTCAAACTTGGGAAGACTTGAATAGATCACTAGTAGATGCTATGAAATTAGAGAGAATTGGTATCATTATGATTTTGAGTCTAATTTTTTTAATAGCTGCATTTAATCTCGCATCGACATTGACTCTTATTTCAATGCAAAAAATTAGGGATACAACTATTTTGCAAATTTTAGGTGCTCCTGCTCCATTGCTAAACAAAATTTTGTTTTTTATGGGTTTGAAAAAAGGTTTAAAAGGTGCGATGTGGGGTTTGTTTATAGGTGTTTTTGTTGTACTGCTTCAATCTGTCACTAAAGTTATTCCTATTCCTTCAAACGTATATTTTACTGATTCGTTGCCAATGTCAATTAATTTATTTGACCTGTCGATAATAATTCTTATTGCAATTACTTTTATTATCCTTCCATCCTATATATCAAGTAGGAAAGTTGCTGATTTTAACCCTCAACAAGGGATGCAATGGTTTAAATGATTTTAGAGGCAAAACATCTAAGAAAGTCTTTTGATAATGGTAAAGGAACCTTAAGTGTCTTGAGAGGACTATCGCTTGAAGTTCAAGAAGGTGAGCTGGTTACCATCATGGGACAGTCTGGATGCGGAAAATCAACGCTATTAAATATTTTGGGGACATTGGACAATTCCGATAGCGGGCAATTAAAAATAAACGGAAATGATATAGAAGGTTACAATAAAAATCAACTAAGCCAACTTAGAAATAGAGAAATTGGATTTGTATTTCAATCTCATCATCTCCTTCCAGATTTTACTGCAATTGAAAATATTTTAATGCCAAGTTGGATTTTGAACGAAAAAAGTGCAAAATCTGACTTCGCTATTGAATTATTAAAAAGAGTAGGCCTTTTACAAAGAAAAGATCATTTTCCAAGCCAATTATCTGGTGGAGAAAAAGCTAGAGTAGCTCTTATCAGATCTCTTATAAATAAACCGCGATTAATATTAGCGGATGAGCCAACAGGTAATCTAGATCAAAAAAATGCTTTAAAACTGATTGATCTTTTAATAGAAATAAATAAAAATTACAGGCAATCTATAGTACTAACTTCGCATAATCCTGATGTAGCCTCGATAGGGAATCAAAAGTTAGTACTTAAAAATGGCAAGTTGATAAATAGAGATTAATAAAAAATGAAAGAAAATTTTTCCAAAAGAGTACAAAGAGTTATTAAACAATCAAAAGAAGAAGCTATTCGTCTTGGACATAGTTATGTTGGATCAGAACATCTATTGTTGGGTCTTTTAAAATGTGATGATGGACTTGTAATTAAAATTTTTGATGTTTATGATATTGAAAAACAAGAAATGGTAGTTATGATTGAGGAAATGATAAAATCATCTGGAGGGACAATGACACTTGGGCATTTACCTCTAACTAGACGTGCGGAACGCGTTCTTAGAAATGCATATAGTGAAGCTACAACCAAAGGCGATGAAATAGCAGACGATGAACATTTATTTTTAGCAATGCTAAAAGAGAAAGAGGGAATTGCAAGTGAGGTTCTTCAATCATTTTCTTTAGATTATGATACAGTAAGTGATTTAATAACTACTAATGTTCAGGATGAAGTCGTGACAACTCAATACACTTCTAAGTCAACAATCAAGAGTAAAACCCCTACCTTGGATCATTTTTCAAGAGATATCACTAAACTTGCAAGCAAAGGAAAATTAGATCCTGTCATAGGTAGGGAAAAAGAGATTGAAAGAGTTGCTCAAATTTTAACGAGAAGAAAAAAGAATAATCCAGTATTAATTGGAGAGGCTGGAGTTGGTAAAACTGCAATCATAGAAGGATTAGCTCAGAGGATAATTAGGAAAAATTTACCTCATTTTCTACATCATCAACGAATCTTATCGCTCGATCTTGCTTCCTTAGTAGCTGGTACAAAATATAGAGGACAATTTGAGGAGCGATTGAAAGGAATAATGGAAGAGCTTGAATCAAATGATAAAATAATTATCTTTATTGATGAAATTCACACACTTGTAGGCGCTGGCGGGGCCTCAGGTTCTCTTGATGCATCTAATATGTTTAAACCTTCATTAGCTAGAGGCGATATCCATTGTATTGGAGCAACAACTATTGATGAATACAGAAAATATATTGAAAAGGATAGTGCATTAGATAGAAGATTTCAAAAAATTACAGTTCAACCTCCATCTATACCTGAATCGATTGATATTTTAAATGGTTTAAAAGAAAAATATGAGGAACATCATAAGGTTCTCTACACAAACAACGCTATTAAATCTTGTGTTTACCTTTCGGATCGTTATATAAACGATAAATTTCTTCCTGATAAAGCGATAGATGTTATGGATGAAGCAGGAGCAAGAGCGCACATGCATAACCTGGAAGTACCAAAAAGTATTTTAGATATAGAAAGCCGTATTGAAAATATAAGAAAACAAAAAGAATTAAAGGTTTCCGAACAATTATTTGAGAAAGCTGCAATTTTAAGAGATCAAGAAAAAAAATTACTTCAAGACTTGTCTTTGGCCCAACAGAGCTGGCAAACTTCAGAAAATAATGTATCCGTGGAATTGGACTCTGATAACATAGCAGATGTTGTTTCAATAATGACAGGAATACCTATATCAAAGGTTGCTGAATCTGAAAGCAAGAAGTTAATGGTACTATCCGAAAAACTAAGTGAAAGTATCATTGGCCAAGAAGAGGCAATAAATAGTTTGTCGAAAGCAATTCGGCGTACAAGAGTTGGTTTAAAGAGCCCAGTGAGACCAATTGGTGTCTTTTTATTTTTAGGTCCCACTGGTGTTGGGAAAACTGAATTAGCTAAAGTCTTGGCAAAATATTTATTTACAAATAATAACTCTTTGATAAAGGTTGATATGTCAGAATTCGGGGAACGGTTTTCTGTATCTCGATTAATTGGGGCTCCACCAGGTTATGTTGGTTATGATGAAGGAGGTGAGTTGACTGAAAAAGTCAGAAGAAACCCTTACTCTGTTGTTCTCCTTGATGAAATAGAAAAGGCACACCCAGATCTATTTAATATTTTACTCCAAGTTTTTGATGAGGGAGTTCTGACTGATGGTTTAGGAAGAAAGATAGATTTTCGTAACACAATTATTATAATGACTTCCAATATGGGGACAAAACAATTGAAAAAAGGAAATTTAGGTTTTTCTAAGAAATTGGGTGGTTCTATAGATCAAGATCACAGTGAAATGAAAGAAATATTGTTAGGGAAAGTTAAACAGTTATTTGCTCCTGAGTTATTAAATAGAATCGATGAATCGATTGTTTTTCACTCCCTTAGTCAAGAAGATGTTTTTAACATTATAGATCTGCAACTTAAAGAACTAATTAATAATTTAGATAATATTGGATTAAAGTTATCCTTAGCAAAAACTGCAAAAAAATTAATCTCAAAAAGAGGCTATGACCCTGAGAATGGCGTTAGGCCTCTCCGAAGGGAAATTCAAAAAGCACTTGTTGATCCAATTTCTGAGATGTTACTAACTGAAGTATTTAAACAGGGTACAATAATTAAAGTTAAGGTTTTAAAAAATCATCTTAAATTTGATTTTGTAGAAAAGAGATCAAAAAAATCCAGAACTGGAAAACTTACCTCAGACTGATTTTATCCGCCATTTTGGATCAAAATTTTACAATATGTGTCATAATGGTAAACAATTTAGTGTGGTATGCTCCTTGTAAATGTGTGGTTATTAGCATTGTCAAACAAGGGATATCATTCGATCTGAAAAGGAGTTAAAATGGGAAAAATCATAGGTATAGATTTAGGTACAACAAATTCATGTGTCGCTGTACTTGAGGGCGGGGAGCCATCAGTTATAAATAATCCAGAAGGAGGAAGAACTACACCATCTGTTGTAGGCTTCGTAAAGGATGGAGAAAGATTGGTGGGGCAATCAGCAAAACGCCAAGCAGTAACCAACCCTGAAAATACTGTTTTTTCCATAAAGCGCTTCATGGGAAGAATGTTTAATGAGGTTTCGAATGAAATTGAAGAAGTACCATATACTGTAGCAAAAAGTTCTAATGGTGCAGTATCAGTCAATGCGGGAACAAAAGACTATACTCCTCCAGAAATCAGTGCTATGATTTTATTGAAACTGAAGCAACAAGCAGAGGAATATTTAGGTGCTGAAGTCTCAGATGCAGTTGTGACCGTCCCTGCATATTTTAATGATTCACAGCGTCAAGCCACAAAAGATGCAGGGAAAATAGCCGGGTTGAACGTGCAGAGAATTATAAATGAGCCAACAGCAGCTGCTTTGGCCTACGGTCTGGAAAAGAAAAATGAGGAAAAAATAGCAGTTTTTGATTTAGGTGGAGGAACTTTTGACATATCAATACTTGAACTGGGTGATGGAGTTTTTGAAGTTAAGGCATCTAATGGTGATGGGCATTTGGGCGGAGATGATTTTGATCAGAAAATAATAAATTGGATTGCAAGTGAATTTAACAAATCTGATGGGATTGATTTGCGCAAAGATCCGATGGCTCTTCAGAGGCTAAAGGAAGCCGCGGAAATGGCGAAAAAAGAACTTTCTTCATCAAAACAAACTGACATAAATCTACCATTTATAACTGCCGATTCTTCAGGGCCGAAACATCTTAATTTATCGTTGACCAGAGCAAAATTCGAAGAGTTAGTCAATGATTTGATAAATAGAACTGTCGATCCATGTTTACAAGCTCTCAAAGATTCAAATCTATCACCAAGCGATATCAATGAAGTAATTTTGGTTGGTGGTTCATCTAGAATTCCAAAAATCCGCGAGAAGGTTAAAGAAATATTTAAAAAAGAACCAAACCATAGCGTAAACCCCGATGAAGTAGTTGCATTAGGTGCTGCGATACAAGGAGGTGTGCTCGCTGGAGATGTTGATGATGTATTGCTTCTTGATGTCACACCATTGTCGCTCGGGATAGAAACACTTGGAAACGTAAGTACAAAACTAATTGAACGTAATACTACCATACCCACAAAAAAATCACAAATATTTAGTACTGCGGCAGACAATCAGACAACCGTCGAAATTCATGTTTTACAAGGTGAACGTGAGATGGCAGCAGATAATAAAACAATAGGCAAATTTCATCTAGCAGATATTCCATCTGCACCCAGAGGAACTCCTCAAATTGAGGTTACTTTTGATATAGATGCGAATGGTATTCTAAATGTAAATGCTAAAGATAAAACTACCGGGAAAGAACAAAGTATTCGCATTGAGGCTTCTAGCGGTCTCTCTGAATCTGAAATTGAAAAAATGGTTAATGATGCAAAAAAACATGAGCAAGATGACAAGAACAAGCGAGAGGCCGTAGATGCCGCAAACCAAGCTGATCAAATAATACATGAAACGGAAAAAAATCTCAAAGAGCATGAGGCTAAATTTGAAGAATCTGAAAAAGCGGAAATAAATCAAAAATTAGAAGCATTAAAAAATGTGAAAAATAGTAACAAAGCTGAAGATATCAATGCTGCAATTCAACAATTGAATATTGCGTTGAGTGCAGTTTCAGCTAAAATGCAAGATACCTCATCTAAGGACGAGAAGCCAGATGATGAAGCCTCAAAAACATCAAATAATAAAAAAACAAAAAGCAAGAAAGAAGATGAGATTGAGGATGCCGATTTTGAGGTAGTAGACTAAATGAAGTGTACAGATCCGCATATAAAAAACCGTTTTAAAGACGCTTTTTTATAATACGGAACTCACTTTCTATTTTAAATTTCACTGTGTAAAGTTAAAGCAGTGAAAAGCACTCTATATAAGTATAAGTCAATAATAATTTTTTTTGGTTTGATCTTGGCAATAGGTCTATTGCTTAGATCAAACTATTGGCAAAAAGTAATCACTCAAAAAGCTAATCAATCCCTTTCCTCAATTGGATGGAAAATAAGTATTCAGGACACCAAAGGACATTTACTTGGGAATACAAAATTTTTAGATGTTAAACTTTACAGTTCAGATCATGGTGAAATTTTTGTTAACGAATTAAATTTTAATTTAGGTATTCTTTCTACACTGTTCAACAGGACAACGATTGAGGTTTTATTTGCTGAATCAGTTTCAATCAATTATCCAGATCGGAAAACAAAAACTGGAGTTTCACCTATTTTTTCAATCTTTAAAAATGGCATACCGATAAATATTAAATCATTTTATATAACGGGTGAACTTTCGGTTGATATTGAATCTGAAATTCATACTCTTGAGGCAATTATGAATGGTGAGTTAGAGGGAGGGCCTAATCCAAAAATTTATTTTGACCTTTGTAAAATTGATCTACCTATGACACCATTTGTTGATATAGACCTGAATACAATTGAAATTTCTTATGCAGACTCTAATTTTTATTTACATAATTTAGCTGGTTCCTTGGCTAAATTACCGTTATCCGGTAAACTTTCAATTGATCAGCGAGAATCTTTGCTAAAAGGGGAAATTAATATCAATAATTTTTCTATTCCCGATGAATTATTCAGCAAAATTCCCCTCAAAGCTAAGTTTTCTAATTTTTCAGGAACATTTGACTTCGAGACAAATATGAAAAATTCTAAAGGAAAGGTCTCCTTGAAAAACAATCTTGGTTTAGATATGTTTGGGGAATTTAATTTGGTTCGTCCTGATACAAAATCATGGGTTCTTAAAAAGTTGTCTCTCGAGGGAGAGAAAACAAAACTTAATCTAAGTGGGTTGATAAATAAGGAGGGTAGATTCAATAGTTATCTTAATTTAGAGAAATTAGATTTTAGTAGATTTATTGATAATGCGATTGGTACAGACCTTACAGGGCTTGCTATTTTAGATGGTAGCATAAGCCCAAACGGTATTCTTGAAAAAATTCATCTTACTCTTGAGATTTTAGAAACAGAGTATTTTGAGCAGGGAGATGTTTCTTTCCACGGCCAAGTTATATATGAAGATAGTACTATCTCTACAATTAATCAGTCTATTTTATTTGTGGGTAATAGTGAAATGTCACTAGATGGATCTTTTGATTTTTCCGATAATAAAATTAATCTTTTTTCAGAACTGCAGAATGCAGATATAAAGCTAGTAAATCAATTCCTTCCTGGTGAATTCGATTCAGGAATTTCAACCGGTAAAATGAGAATAAATGGTCCATACAATTCTCCATCAGTTATGGCTGATTTAGTCTGCACCGATATTATTTATAATGATTTTTATTTGGAATCTATTCAACTTAATTCAAAAATTGAGGTTGCTGATCAAAGGAAGAATGGAGAAGTTGCTCTGAAATTAGGTAATGGTAATTGGAGGGATAAAAAATTTGACAGCGGTACTATTGATATAATCCTGGATGATAAGGAAGTGATAATTGAAAATTGCCATTTTAAATCAGGAAGTGATTTTCTACAGTTTTCAGGTAGTTTTGATGGTTATGAATCTTACCTAATTGATCAAATAAAAGTAGTTTTTGAAAATAATTATCTTGTTAATGCAGATATATTAGCAATTACTGTTTTTGACTCAGTGATATTAGTAGATCCATTTGAATTCCATATTAATGACGGAATTTTAGAGGGTATAGCTAAGGGCGGTTTACATCCTATTGGAAGGATTAAAATGTCTAATTTTGATGCTTCTATAATAACTTATTTTTTTCCTGATGAAAGACTTAATTTATCAGGGATTGTTTTTGGAGAAATATTAGCTGAGGGATACAACGGAGATTACGAATTTGATGTAGATTTATCCTTAAAAAAGGGTCAGTACATGGATCAAAAATTTGATGAAATGACTCTCTCGTTCCTATATACAGATGCAATACTACATATGGATGATATTTCTATGACAAAAGGTAATACAATGGGTTTTCAAGCAAATGGAATTATTCCAATTGGGCAAAAGAAAATGAAAAACATACCAATCTCTATTACATCGACTTTCACAAATTTGCCACTCAACTTAGTAGAGAAGTACGCTCCTGATTTTTTTAATCTTAAGGGCTTTGCCACAGGTTCACTTCAGCTTAACGGAACACCAATACAGACTGGATTTTCATATGATATTGATATAACTGATGGAGCCTTTGATAATTTATTTATTGGGGACATATCTAGTTCAGGAAAGTATGATGGAATTTTTTTAAATATTGACACACTTTATTCAACTAGTACTAAGGGAGAAATAATAGCCAGTGGTATGTTGCCGTTTGATTTAAATGTTGCTTCAGAGTCTTTTGGGGAACTTCACAATAATGAATTAATAAATTTTAAAACAAACGGAAAATTAAAATCTTTATTTTTTTTATCACCCTACATTAAAGATTTAGATTCATTATCAGGTGACATAGAAATAAATCTTATTTTGAATGGATTGATTCACAATATACAAAAGAGTGGTGATATATCAATTAGAAATGGGATAGCATATAGTGTTATGGTTGATGATCCAATCACTAACATCGAAGGTGAGGCGAGAATGTTGAATAACAAGCTATCTATTTCAACCTTAAATGCAAAACTTTATCATCCTGGAATAAATTATTCAAAACCAAAAAATGAAAATGTTAAAGTTGAAGGATTAATAGATTTAGAGGACTTTTTTTCTCCAAATTATTTTATCACAATTAACGCTGAAAACGCTTCATTTAAAACGTTGCCCGTAGATATAGTAGGTCTTTGCAATTTGGATATAAATATTACTGGAAAAGATACAATTAAAATTGATGGCACAGTTGAGACTATGGATGCGAAAATTTTTTATGAATTTAATACAAAAGATATTGGTGAGTCCTATACAGATGTTATTTATCCTGTGATGGTTTATAATATTTTAATACCGATTCAGGGTGAAGTACTTTTCCAGAACTCACAATTAGATGCAACTATTAATGGAGAAATTAGTTTAAATCAAACAGGCCTTGAGCAGCTAAACTTTGGGGGAGAAATTTTTGTTGAGGATGGAAGTGTATTCTATTATAAAGATAGTTTTAAAGGATTAAAAGGATATATTTCTTTAGATAGCAAAGGATTTAATCCTTTGATGGATCTAACAGCATATACCGATATTGACGATGAGCGAATTACTATTCATTTATATGGAGATATGGATAATCTAGATATTTCACTTGAGTCAGTAAGTGGTTTTTCTGAGAGTGATATACTTGAACTAATTACATGGGGGAAAAGATTCGAGGAATTAGAAATTTCCTCAATGGGATTTGGTAACCAAACTGTTTCTATTTTGGGATCACTTCTTGAGAATCAATTGGAAAATAATCTTAAAGAAATGCCAGGAATGGGTGCATTGAGCCTTGCTGATGAGATTGATATTTCAGGAACATCAGCTCTAATAAACAGAGAAGAGAATAAAAACTTTGAAGTCACAGCAAAAAAGAAGATTGGAGACAAAACTTACTTAAATTTATCCTATATAAGATCATTTTCATTAACAAATCACGCCCAAATAGGAGTTGAGTATAAATTAAATAGACATTTTTCCGTTGTTGGTAACGTAGACGACTTGGGTAAGTATAGTGTGAAATACCGGTATAGATACGCATATTAGTTTTTTTATGCACATTAAGTGTTTTATTTTATTTTTGGTCCTATTTAAATATACCTTTGCTGATCAAGATAATTATTTCATTAATTCTCTTAGAGTTATTGGAAATGAATCGATTAGTGAGGAAGAAATAATTTTTTTAATACGTCAAAAACCACCAAATATTTTATTCAGAAGGCCAATTTTTGATCCTAGATTGTTAAAGTTAGATGCTCTAACAATAAAAAATTATTATTATACAAAAGGATTTCTAGATGTATCAATAAAAGATTCATACACCCTAAATGATGGATTTATTGATCTCTCTTTTGAAATTATCGAAGGTAAACAATATTTTATTTCAGAAATTTCTCTTGCGGGAAATAAATTAATTCCAGATAGAGATATACTTTCACTTTTAGACGTTAAGTCTGGAGAAACATACAATCCGGTAAAAATTAATGATAATATTAAAAAAGTTGAAAATGAGTATTTTGAATTAGGCAAGTTATTTTTTGTAATAAATATACAAAGTAATGTTAGTGACTCTGTTTCTTTAAATATTGATATTAAGGAAGGAGAAGAAGTTAAAATTCAAAAAACACACTTTGAGGGAATAGAAGAGAGGATAGATACATCTCTTGTAAGTCGTGAGTTATTATATGATTATGGATCATCATATAGAAAGAGTATTATTGATCAGACAACACAGCGAATAAGAGATTTAGGCATATTTTCTTTAGTTAATTTTGTTCCTGTTGCTAAAGCAGGGTCAGATTCTCTGGTTGATATGGTAATTGAACTTAAAACATTTAAACAACGCGAATGGAATTCTACAGGAGGTTATGATCCTATAAGGTTTGCAGAAGGCGCAGAACCAATACCGGCCCTGAGCGCTACCATTGAATGGAAAAACAGATCAATTTTTGATTCACCTACTCAATTTTCAACCAAATTACTTGCAGGGGTCCCTGTGGAGGAAGAGTTTATTCGTCCTAGAATTCGATATGACATAAGTCTTTCGAAAAATTGGATTTTTAACATACGGTTTCCATCGCGTTTAACTTCATATTATGAAACTTTTATTGAATATAAAGACTCAGCTAGAACTATAGAACGTTATGGTGTTCAATTAACCCAAAATTTTAGATTCTCCGGAAGATCTTATTTGCAAACAAATTCAGTGTGGGAGTCATTTAGTGATAATTCAGATAAAATAGGTAGATCAGTTGCTAGAGTTGAACAAAAATCTATAGGCATAAAAGTTTTTTTTGATAAAAGAGATAATCCTTTATTCACTAGAAAAGGTGTATTGTTTATTGGATCATTCAAATCAGCCGGCTATTTTCTTGGGGGAGAGCGAGATTATTTGAAAGGGGACTTAACATTTCAAATTTATCATCCAATTAAAAAAAGATCTGTACTAGCTATTAGAATAAAAAACGGAAGAATTTGGGGTTGGAACTCTAATATCCCTGATTATAGCTATGAAAAATTTTACTTGGGTGGTAGCACAAGCCTCCGGGGTTGGCAAATATTGAAGTTTAAAGAGTTAAATGGACAACCTTGGGGAGATGTCTATCGCTTTATGTCGAATGTTGAATATCGATTTCCCTTATATAGATCTTTAGGCTCAACACTTTTTTTTGATGGTGGAATTTTAACAAATACAATAGATTCCGTATCTATACGAAATATAGAATGGGATGGTGGTGTTGGAATTACAATAAATACGCCTCTTGGTCCAGCAAGGTTAGATTATGCAATTCAAATTAATGATCCAAAAAAATGGCAAATTCAATTGGGTGTGCAGAGCCTTTTTTGAGGCAGTTTTTTTATTTATTTTAAAAGGAAATTATAAAAATTTAAGCTTACACTTTTTATGAGTTAAGCAAAGTTTTAATTTTCACTCTTAAATAGTGGGTATAAAATGAAGTTTAATCTAATAAAATTATTTCTTTTGTCGATTCTTCTAGTTTCTTGTTCAAAGAAAGCACCGGAGTATTTTCAAGATGCAGAATTGAATTTGGATGAAGATAAAATAGAAATTGCTATTGAAAACCTAGAGACATTGGTTAAAAAATTTCCAAAAGATAGTTTGGCTGCAGTTGCTCAATATAAATTAGCATTCATCTATTTAAAATTGAAAAATGATTTAACTAATGGACTTTCAGCTCTAGAGAAAACCATCGATAATTATGAGAACTCTGTTCAAGGTAAAGAAGCGCAAAAAGAATTGATGCAATTTCCCGAGTGGATATTCAACCAGTCAGAAACGCTTCGAAAGAACAAAAAAGTAAAGGAATCTTTAGAGCATTTAGTTTTTTTAATTGACAATTATAAAAACCATATTGTTTCCTCAAAAGGTCAGTATCTAATAGGCGATATCTACATGAATGATTTGAGGGATTTTCCAACAGCAATACAAGAACTTAGAAAAGTATCCGAGAACTATAAAGATTCAAGTCAAGAACCGCATGCAAGATTTATGATAGGTTATATATTTGCAAATTATTTAAATGATTATGAAAGCGCAAAAATAGAGTATGAATTGTTCTTAAATTTATTTCCAAGTCATGAATTAGTGCCATCAGTAGAGTTCGAGCTAAAGTATTTAGGCAAAAACATAAATGAAATCCCGGCACTCAAACATATTTCAACAAGTTAATTTATAATGAGCGAATTTAGTTTAAGTGATATAAACAATAGAATTTTAGAAAACTCTGATTTTGTGGATGACCTAAAAAAAACACTAAATAAAATCATTATTGGCCAAGAGGATTTAATCAATAAAATCATTATCGGTATGTTGTCAGATGGTCATATCCTTTTAGAAGGTGTACCCGGACTTGCAAAAACATTAACCGTAAAAACTTTTTCTAAATTAATTAACGTTGATTTTCAAAGAATTCAGTTTACCCCAGATATGCTACCAGCAGATCTTTTGGGAACTTTGATTTATAATCAACGAACTGCTGAATTTGAAACAAGGAAAGGTCCTATTTTTTCAAATATTATTTTAGCTGATGAAATCAATAGATCACCTGCCAAAGTTCAAAGTGCTCTTCTAGAAGCTATGCAAGAAAGACAAATTACTATTGGAGAAAACACATTTAAGCTCGACCTTCCTTTCATTGTTTTGGCCACACAGAACCCAATTGAGCAAGAGGGAACCTATCCTTTGCCTGAAGCTCAACTTGATAGATTCATGTTTAAGTTGATTGTAGATTACCCAAATAGAGATTCAGAAAGGATGATTTTAAGGAAAAATACAAACCCAATTAAAATAGACCAATTAAAGAATATTGCATTACCGTCTGATATTATTTCAGCACAGGAAGTCATAGGTGATATATATGTTGATGAGAAAGTAGAGGATTATGTTTTGAATTTAGTACTTGCTACACGTTCACCAAAAGAACACCAACTTGGAGATTTAGAAGGGATTATAGATTTTGGAGCTTCACCAAGAGCAACAATAAATTTAATCCGTGCAGCTAAGGCCCGTTCATTTATTGAACATCGCGGATATGTTACCCCGGAAGATATAAGGTACATAGGCGAAGATGTTTTGCGACATCGTATTGTTCTCAGTTACGAAGCTGAAGCTGAAGAGCTCACAACAAAAGACGTTATAAACCGTCTTTTCGAAGTCGTAGAAATTCCCTAGTTATCATGATACCCCGTAACATCCTAGAAAAGGTGAAGCGGATAGAAATTCGAACACGTGGTTTAGTAAACGACTTGTTTGGTGGGGAGTATCACTCTGTATTTAAGGGTAGAGGTATGACATTTTCAGAGGTCAGGGAGTATGAGCCCGGAGATGACATCAGGCTTATTGACTGGAATGTTACTGCCAGAGCACGGGCGCCCTTTGTGAAAATCTTTGAAGAAGAGAGAGAGCTGACTGTTTACTTTCTTGTTGATATATCTGCTTCAGGTTATTTTGGATCAGGCAAGTCTTTAAAACAAGAAATTGGTGCAGAGATTGCAGCAGTTTTAGGATTCTCTGCCATAAAAAATAATGATAAGGTTGGTTTAATCCTATTTTCCGATCAAATAGAAAAATATCTTCCTCCAAAAAAAGGTAAAAGCCATGTCCTGCGGGTAATAAGAGAATTATTATTCATTAAATCCAGGAAAAAAAATACATCAATAAAGGGTGTTATTGATTATTTTATGTTTGTTGCTAAAAGAAGGAGCGTTGTTTTTTTGATATCCGATTATATTGATGAGGGTTTCTGGAAATCTCTTAAAATTGCGAATAGAAAACATGACCTAATTGGTATAAAATTGCGGGATCCCTCAGAGATTAGTATTCCAAATTTTGGACTAATAAAAATACAGGATCCGGAATCTGGAGAGGTTTTTTGGATTGATACATCGAATCTTGATGATAGAAAAAAGATTAAAAATCAAAATAAAAATAGAATAGATGAGTTTGATAGACAATCAAAAAAAATAGGATTTGACATTATTCATATCAAAACTAATGAAGATTATGTAAAACCCTTGAGAGCTTTCTTTAAAATGCGAGAAAAAAGAGTTTGAAATTTTTTTATTTATTATTTTTTTTTCTTATTACTACAAAATCTAAAAGTCAATCTATCGGAGTGATGAGTAATCTAGATACACAATCCGTATATATTGGTGATATTATTATCTGGACAATCAAAGCTAAAAACGTAAAGGGCAGTATGTTGTACTTCCCAGATTTGAATATTGAAAGTGACTCAGTAAATGTTAAATATAAATCATCTTTGTATGAAAATGATAATTTAGAGGGCATTGAATTTGAGCTTGTATTCTGGGATACTGGGCAATTTCAAACTCCAGAATACCAGATACAGGTATTAGATAGCTCAGGAGCTATAGGAAAAGTGATTAACGTTTTAACTCTCGATATTAATATCAAGAGTTCTCTTTCAGGCTCTAAAGATTTTGAATTAAAGCCATTGCAGGGCCCGGTGCCAGTAAGAATGGTAGTACCTTTTAAAAATATTATCTATTTAATTATACTTTTTAGTTCAATTTTTGGAATGTTCTGGATTTGGAATCATCGTATGAAACGGAACTACAGAAAATTAAATTATGATATTTTTGAAAGTCCAGGAGATAGAGCAATGAGAAGATTATCTAATTTAAACCCAAACTTGCTTTCAAAAACTTTCTATACTGATTTATCACATATCTCAAGACAATATATTGAGAAAAAATATTTTGTGAGAGCACTCGAGATGACAACTGATGAAATAAAAAATAACCGTGCACTATTTCCAATAAATGATGAACAATTTACGAAATGGGTTAATGTTTTAAATTTATCTGACAAAGTAAAATATGCTAATGAGAAAGTAAATACTGAGCAGCTAAAAATTCACCTTGGAGAAATAAAACAAATCCTGGCAGATTTATCTAAAAATTGAACACTTTTTTTAATTCAAGTGTATCATTATGTTTCTAATCAGTAAATTTAAATAACAAAAGATCTAGCATTTAAAAAGAAATGTCAACAACATCCAATATTCGTAACGGCGCAGTTATATTTCATAAAAACAAACGCATGAAGGTTATTGAGTTCCAGCATGTTAAGCCTGGAAAGGGTGGGGCTTTTGTTAGGACAAAATTAAAAGATATAATTTCTGGAAAAATTATTGATGAAACTTTTAATTCCGGACATAAATTAGAATTTATCCGGGTTGATGCTAAAACTATGCAATATCTTTACAAGGATTCAAATTTTTACATATTCATGGATAATGATACATTTGATCAAATTAATGTCATTGATGATATTGTTGGTAAAAAGAGTGTTTTTCTTAAAGAGGGTATGGAGCTTGATCTTTTGTTTGATGGGAACGAAATTTTGGATATTAGATTTCCCTCGCATGTAATAATGGAGGTAGTTGAAACTGAGCCCGGTCTAAAAGGGAATACGGCTACCGGAGCAACAAAAGTCGCAAAATTAGAAACAGGTCATGTATTGAATGTTCCTCTTTTTATAAATGAGGGCGATAAATTACGTATTGATACAAGAACTGGAGATTATGTTGAAAGAGCAAAAGAATAACAAACTTTAGGCATTAATTACATGTGGCAAGATAAGTTAAAAGAGATAATATACATTCTGGAAAACTCAAACGTTAATGAAATTGAAGTGAATTTCTGGGGTCGAAAATATAGGGTAAAAAAAAATCCGGATCTTAGCAATCTTAGAAATGAAAAAGAGGCCGTCAATTCGGACCTAATTCCAACTGAAGTTAAAAATTACATAGCTTCACCATCTGAACCTGTTTCAAAATCAAATAGTAAAAAAATTGTAGCCCCAATGCCGGGGACATATTATGAATCTCCTACTCCAGAAGATCCACCATTTGTAAAAATAGGTGATAATGTCAAAAAAGGACAGGTCCTTTGTATCATTGAGGCTATGAAAATTATGAATGAAATTGAGTGTGATGACGATGGGAAAATCATCGATATTTTAGTTCAAAACTCGGATCCTGTTGAATATAATCAGCCACTTTATATTATTGACCCTTTTTAGATAGAATGTTTAATAAAATTTTGATAGCAAATAGAGGAGAGATTGCTCTCCGAGTAATTCGTGCCTGTCATGAAATGGGGATTAAAACCGTTGCAGTTTACTCTGAAGCAGATAAGTATTCATTACATGTTAAGTTTGCTAATGAGGCAGTATGTATAGGCCCCCCTCCAAGTAAGGATAGTTATCTTAATATTCCTCGAATTATTGCTGCGGGGGAAATTACTGGAGTAGATGCAATTCACCCTGGTTATGGTTTTCTGTCCGAATCGGCTAAATTCGCACAAATTTGTGCTGACAATGACTTTGAATTTTTAGGTTCATCTCCGGAAATTATATCTTCAATGGGAAATAAAGCTAAGGCTAAGGAAACTATGAAATTGGCTGGAATTCCTGTAGTCCCTGGTGGTGAAGGTATCCTATCAGGGATTCAAGAAGCTAAAATCAAAGCTAAAGAAATCGTATATCCTGTTATGCTCAAAGCTTCAGCAGGCGGAGGAGGACGAGGCATGCGTCTTGTAAATTCTGAAGATGAAATTGAAAACGCATATAAATCTGCTTCTCAAGAAGCTATAAGCGCTTTTGGGAATGGTGATATCTATATTGAAAAGTTTATCCAAAAACCTCGTCACATAGAGGTACAAATTTTAGGTGATATGCATGGTGAAGCAATCCATCTTGGTGAAAGAGAGTGCTCAATACAGAGGAGACATCAAAAGTTAATTGAAGAATCTCCATCACCATTTGTGGATGAATTTTTAAGGAAAAAAATTGGAGATGCCTCTGTAAAAGCAGCAAAAGCAGTAGGTTATGTAGGAGTGGGAACTATTGAGTATTTAGTGGATGATAAAAAAGATTTTTATTTTATGGAAATGAATACTCGTATTCAAGTTGAACATCCAGTTACAGAAATGGTTACTGGAACAGATTTAATAAAAGAGCAAATTAGAATGCATTCTGGTTTGAACTGTCCTGAGTATTTACAAGGCTTTAAACTGCGTGGACATTCAATTGAATGTAGAATTAATGCTGAAGACCCATTTAACAATTTCATACCTTTTCCTGGCAAGATAACGAGTTTTAATATGCCTGGAGGTAAGGGAGTCCGAATTGATTCTCATGCGTATGCGGGCTACAAAATACCAACTCAATATGATTCAATGATTGGGAAATTAATTGTTCATGCAAAAAACAGAGAAAGTGCAATCATTAGAATGAAACGTGCCTTAGAAGAGACAATAATCGAAGGGCCCAAGACAACCATTCCTTACCATAGTGCAATTATGGGTGATCCATCATTTCTTTCTGGAGATTTTGATACAAGCTTCTTAGAAAACTTTAATTTTAAACCTTCAAATCAATAATAAAATAGTATGATCGTGCCGAAGAATTTATTTTATACCTCAGACCATGAATGGATTGATATTAACAAGAGTATGGCAACTATTGGAATTACAGATTTTGCTCAGAGTCAGCTAGGAGATATTATTTTTGTAGAATTTCCAGCTGTAGGAGAAAAATTGCTTCAGGGCTCTACATTTGGAGAAATTGAGGCGGTAAAAACTGTCTCCGAACTCTACGCTCCAATTTCTGGAGAAGTAATATCCATTAATGAAGATATTGAAAGAAATCCTAATTTTATAAATTCAGATCCATATGGTAAAGGATGGCTGATTAAGATGGAAATAGTTGATAACAAAGAAAGTTTTGAATTGCTAAAACCTAGCGAGTACGAAACTAAAATATTTTAGAATGGAAACATGAAGGTTTTTGATCAATTTTTGGAAATAATTTCTAAAAAAGGTAGTGTTTATGCAGTACTTATTGATCCAGATTTAAAAAATAATGAAAATATTAAAACTAATGTAAAGTTAGTTAATGAATCTAAGGTTGATGTGCTATTCGTTGGTGGTAGCCTGATAATGGATAGTAAGTTAATGCAACGTATAGACTTAATAAAAAAATACGCTCGTATACCTGTTGTATTTTTCCCTGGAAGCGCAAGCCAATTAAATTCAAATTATGATGCAATTTTATTTATGTCTTTAATTTCGGGTAGAAATCCCCATTATCTAATAGGAGAACAAGTAATTGCTGCCCCATTAATTAAAGATTTAGGTATAGAAACTATTCCTACGGGATACATAATTTTAGAGTCTGGAAATAAAACTACAGTAGAATTCATGAGTGGGACTAAACCTATTCCAAGGCAAAGGCCAGATATCACTATTGCTCATGCTCTTGCGGGTCAATATCTAGGAATGAAATTAATATATTTAGAAGCTGGGAGCGGGGCAAAAACACCAGTTGAAATAGAAACGATCAAGCAGGTAAGTAAGGCCATTGATATCCCCTTAGTTGTGGGAGGAGGCATAATGAACCCAGAAGATGCTGCAGAAAGGGCGATAGCTGGTGCAAGCATAATCGTAACTGGAACATCTACAGAGGAAAATCCAGCAATAATGAAAAAAATTGCTGATGCTGTTCACTGGAGAAATAATTGAAAGAAAGAATCAGAAAAGAAATTTTAGAAAGCGCAAAAGTAAAATCAGAATTAGCGGAAAGAAGTATTGATGACATAAATTCGGCCTCATCTTTGATGATCAAATCTATAATAAATGGTGGGAAAATTATTTGGTGCGGGAACGGAGGTAGTGCTGCAGATGCCCAACACCTTTCGACAGAATTGATGGGAGGAATGACTGATCATGAAAGTAAACCGATACCATCAATTGCACTTACAACCGACACCTCATTTTTAACTGCATGGACAAATGATACAGATTTCGAAACTGTTTTTTCTAGACAAATACAGGGCATTGGATCAAAGGGAGATGTTCTTATAGGTATTTCAACAAGTGGAAATTCAAAAAATATAATTGCAGCTATAAAGCAAGCTAAGTTTAAAGAATTATATACGATAGGATTGACTGGAGAAAATGGTGGAATTTTAGCAGGTGTTCCAGATGTGACAATCCGCGTTCCAAGTAATAATACTCAAAGAGTTCAAGAGTGCCATATAATGATCGGTCAAATTCTTTGTGGACTATTAGAGGATGGACTCTAAAGTTGAATAAATTTCTAGACGATTATTTGATAATGTTAAATGTTGAAAGAAATTTATCTTTAAATACATTAGATGCTTACAAAAGAGATTTAAAAGGATACTTTTCTTTCTTAAAAAAGAAAAAAATAGAGTCTTTAAAAGAGATTACAAATCAAGAAATAGAGGCTTATATTATTTCATTGCGTAAAAAACCTTATCATGCTGCAACCGTTAAATATTCCTCAGCAAGTATTGCACGGGTTGTTTCATCAATAAAGGCATTTCATAAATATTTATGCCAAGAGGGTATAGTTGATAGAAATCCTACATTAATTATAGATAGTCCAAAAATCTCAGAAAAACTACCAAATATTTTATCAACTACTGAAATAGAAGCTATCATTAGTTCTATTAATCCTGATAACCGATTTTATTATCGGGATCGAGCAATAATTGAGGTGTTATACTCGTGTGGATTGAGAGTATCTGAAATTTGTGACCTGAAAGTTAAAAACCTATTTTTAGATGATGATTTGATAAAAGTTTCAGGAAAAGGTTCAAAGGAAAGATCCTTGCCAATTGGAGGGATAGCAAAAATTGATCTAGTAAATTATATTGAAAAATCTCGAAATTCTTTTTTAAAAAATAAGACATCAAGTTTTGTTTTCCTTAGCAAAAATGGACGATCTCTCACAAGAATGATGGTTTTTAATATTCTAGATACTCACAGCGTTGAGTCAAGGGTAAAGAAAAAAGAAAGTTTGATAGCACTAAAAAAAGAAATAGATCAAAGTACAGACTTAAATAAAAGAAATTTAGCGATTATTGATTTAATTCTATCATGTAACTATTCATTATTTGATATATCCAAGCTCAGCTTTAAAAATTTGCCTGAAGAATATGAGAAATTAATTTTCCTAAAAGCATATCTTGGAAAGGCTCGTGATCGATTACTGGGTAAAATTACAAATAGTGAAAGAGTATTCATTAATCACCTAGGTAAGCCCATCGCTTATTTAACTTTAATAAAAATATTTAAGAAATATTTAAAAATTAAAATTAGTCCTCATGTTTTGCGACATTCATTTGCAACTCATTTATTAAAGGGAGGCGCAGATCTTAGGTTTGTCCAAACTTTACTTGGACACTCTGATATTAACACAACTCAGATTTATACCCATCTAGATAAAGAAACCTTAAAAACCATATATTTAGATCATCACCCTAGGAGCTAAAATTGTTATTCAATTTGCCACCTGAAGCCCTAGTGCTTCTAATACCTTCGCTTATTTTTGCATTATCTTTTCATGAATTTGCTCATGCCTGGATGGCAGCTAAATGTGGAGACTTTACAGCTACTAGAATGGGTAGAACCACTCTAAATCCAATGGCCCATCTTGATTTATTTGGATCAATAATGATCCTATTTGTCGGTTTTGGATGGGCAAAGCCCGTACCTGTAGATAGTCGTCAGCTCAGAGAGCCAAGAAAAGATATGATGAAAATTGCAGCCGCAGGCCCTGCCTCAAATATTCTATTAGCTCTTATTGGTGGTTTAATTTTAAGGCTTTTAAATGGCACAGATTTATTAACTGATACTGTTTTGATATTGATTATATATTTTACTAGAATCAACATTGCACTTGCAGTTTTTAATCTCATCCCAATCTCGCCATTAGATGGATCTCAAATATTCTCAAATTATCTAATGAAATATAATCCAGATTTAGCATGGAAATTACAAGCTTACGGACCTCAGGTTCTTTTTGGCTTAATTCTTTTTGGTTATATAACTGGATTTTCCATTATATGGATGATTATGGAACCGTTTATTAATTTTTTTATGATGATATTCACAGGATTAAGAATTTAGTTCAATGCCATATTTCCGTAATATTTTAGGACAAAAGCGACCAAAAACTAGATCGTTTTTGTTTTTATTATCCATGTTTATGATAGTATCATTTCTGATATTTTATTTAAATAAAATTCAATAATATTATTTAATGCCAAAATTAATTGAATGTGTTCCCAATTTTTCAGAGGGCAGAGACTTAAATAAAATAAATTGTATTATTGATAAGATCGCCTCTGTACCAGATATTAAAATTCTTAATATTCAATCTGGGTTTGATGCTAACAGAACAGTTGTTACACTAATCGGTACTCCAAAATCAGTTCTAGATGCAGCTTTTATTGGAATAAAAAAGGCTGCAGAAGTGATTGATATGGAAAAGCATTATGGCAAGCATCCATGCATAGGTTCAACTGATGTTTTTCCAATTGTTCCTATTTCCGGTACAAGTGAGTTAGAATGTATAGATTTATCAAGAGAAATAGGGAGGAGAGTTGGTGATGAATTAAATATTCCAGTATATCTATATGAAAAATCAGCAAAACATTTGTTAAGAAAAGATCTTTCTAAAATCAGAGAAGGCGGATACAAGGGATTAAGTAAAAAGATGAAAAGTAATATATGGTTTCCAGATTTTGGTCCTGGATATCCTCATCCAAAAGCTGGAGCTACGGTTATTGGTTGTAGAGAAATTTTGATTGCGTATAATATTAATCTTAATACAACTGATCATACGTTAGCTAAGGATATTGCCCTTGATTTAAGAGAATCTGGTAGAGTAAAAAGAATTCCTTGTCCAAATTCTCTAAATCTTCTAGATGGAGAAATTGTTAGAGGATCAGATGGAAATCCAGTATTAATTCCAGGCGTTTTCAAGGGGATAAAAGCTTTAGGTTGGTATATTGAGGAATATAAGTTTGCTCAAGTTTCAGTTAATATAAGTAATTATAAAATTACTTCATTACATGATGTATTTGATCAAACATGTGAGCTTGCAAAATATCGCAATATTGAAGTTACAGGCAGTGAATTGATAGGTTTAATACCACTTGATGCAATGGTGCTTGCAGGAAAACATTACATAGAAAAGAAAAAGCTTGCAAAGAACGAAAAAATTAATAAAATATTAGATTATGCAATTCAATATTTAGGTCTTGAAAACATAAAAGAATTCGATCCTAATAAAAGAATTATTGAATATGCGTTAGGATTAAAAAATAATTAATGATTAGATCATTATCGGAAGAATTAAGAAATAAGATAGCAGCTGGAGAAATAGTTGATGGGCCATCATCAATTGTAAAAGAGCTCATTGAGAACAGTTTGGATGCAGGTGCCACCGAAATTTCCGTAGTTGTTGAAAAAGGTGGAATTCAAACTATTCAAGTTCGGGACAATGGATCTGGAATTGAATCAGATCAACTCCATGCAGCTGTTATGCCCTATCACACAAGTAAAATCAAGAACTTCGATGATTTGTTTTCTATAGACACTATGGGATTTAGGGGAGAAGCTTTAGCTAGTATAGCATCAGTATCGGAGATGTCTATAGTCTCAAATAGTCATGATAAAGAAGGGAAAGAACTAGTCATTAATTATGGTAAAACAGCTGATATTAGACCTGCCAGTAGTATTGATGGGACAGAAGTGACCATAAATAAATTGTTCTTTAATACCCCAGCTAGGAAAAAATTTTTGAAGACTGCTAGAAGCGAACTACGCAAAGTTGTGAATGTAGTACGTAGGTTTGGTTTAGGGTTTCCAGAGGTATCCTTTAAACTCGTTTCAGACAACAGGGAAATATTCCATTTATTTCCAGAAATTTTGGAGAGGAGGATTGATCATTTATTAGACCCTACCTACTCAAAGCATTTATTACCAATTACCTTGGTAAAAGGAGATTATGTTTTATCAGGTTTCGTTGGAGGATTAAGCTTGGTCCGTAAGAGGCCAGGAGAACAGTATTTATTCTTAAATCGACGATTTATTAAAGACAGACTATTAAATTCTGCAATTTACAAATCATATGAATCTTTAGTGAAAAGGGGGGAGTACCCATTTTTTATTATAAATCTAATAGTTCCCCCTGCCCATATTGATGTAAACGTTCACCCTATGAAGACTGAAGTCAAGTTTAAGGATGAATGGAGAATATTTAACATTCTAAAGGCTAGCGCAGGTGAGTCATTAGATAATCTATTAAGGGCAATACCTGATTTAAGCAAAAAAGGGATACCTGGTTATGAAAAACCAGTTAAAACAAGAGGCTTATTTACAGGTGCTGAATTAAATACCCCAGTTGAAAGTGTGATGGGAGAGCAATCAGAACTATCTCTTCCATTAAAAAATATTATTTCTGAAACACCAATGGAACCAAATATTAAACGCGCAAAAGATTATGTTTCACGTATGGTTGAGTCAAAAGAAAACAATCCAGACCCAATGATAATTGAAAATATTTGGCAAGTTCATAAAAAATATATCATATCTGAAATAAATAGTGGTCTAGTTATAATTGACCAGCATGTTGCTCATGAAAGAGTACTCTATGAAGATGCAATCAAGGCCTTTGAAACAACTGGAATTGCATCACAGACTTTGTTGTTTTCTGAAAAAATAGAATTTTCTCCTGATGACTTTGACAATTTATTTGATATTTTACCATATTTAGAAAAAATTGGGTTCAAAATAAGAAAAGAAACGGAAACATCTATCAGAATATTAGCTATACCCTCTGGAATGGGTTGGGGTAATGAAAGACAAGTAATCAGGGAAATTATTGATCACTTTTTATCCGAAGGTAAAAAATACAGTTCGCACAAAGAGGGTCTTGCTGCTAGTTTTGCTTGCAAAGCAGCAGTTAAAGCAGGTGATCTACTAAATCGGGATGAAATGCAAGAACTTGTAAACAGACTGTTTTTAACTGAGCATCCTTACTATTGCCCTCATGGCAGACCAATAATAATAAAATTGTCAATCGATGAATTAGATGAGCGTTTTGAGAGGCATTAGTTTATTGTTTTAATTCTTTAGGTCTAATTATCCATCGAAATTTTCCAATACAAGAATCGATTTTATACCAGTTATCAATATTAAAATCAATTCTTGAGATATTGGCGGTAGTAAACCTAACGATTCCACCATCGGAGTATCGATTGATAAATGATGACATTGTAGGTTCATGTCCGGTAATGCATATTGATCTATATTTATCCTTTTGATCCCTTAAAATTTTAATCAAAGAAGCAGGATCTCCACCATAAAGTTTCTTTTCAAAAACCAATGCGCTACCCCAATTTCCTGCACTCATTGCTAATTCAATTGTCTCTCTTGCACGAATTGCGCTTGAGCAGATCACTAAGTCGGGTATGTTTTTTATATTGGATATATATTGCCCAATTTTTCTTGCTGCTCTGATACCTCTTCGAGCAATAGGGCGTCCATGATCTGATTGATATGAGGCATCCCAATTTGACTTACCATGCCTAAATAAAATAATTGTCTTCAAAATCTTGGTAGAATTAGATCAAATATTGTTATTAATAAATTAAGTCAATTTTTAGATTGTAAAACTATTAAGTGTAAAAATAGGTGCTAATGACATAAAAATAATGGAAATAAAAATAAAGAATGATAAAACTATATTGCTTACTTTATACAAACACATATCAAATATTGAGTTTTTTATTCTACACTTCAATCTACTATTTTCTATGCTTATGCCAAAAGAGCAATAGTTTTCACTTGTGCAAAAACCTTATCTTTGGGTTTTAAATTTAGTTCCTCAACTGACTTACGAGTTAATCGTGCAAGAAGGGGTGTTTCATTGGCCATAAGACGAATAGTAACAACAGAATCATTCTCAACAGAAAGGTCATCAATTATGACTGGCAATATATTCAAAATACTTGTATCTCGTTGCTTTTGCAATGTGATACTTATATCGCGTGCGAAAACCTGCAACCTAACTTTTGTTCCAACTTGAAGGGGTTTGCTATTTATAATAAATCGCCCGCCTTTAAATTTTAAAATAGTAAGTCCATAAGATTTATCGTTTTCAATAACATCTGCTTCAATTATGGTTAATGCGTCTTTCTCATGCGCAAATGATAATTCAAGAGAAGAGAACAGATCTTTAATTTGCCCTGTTGCTTTAATTTTTCCATGATCTAATAAAATTATTATGTCAGTCAATGCAATAATTTCATTTCGATCATGCGTTACATAAATTACAGGTAGGTTTAAATTCTTATTGATCAATTTTAGATAAGGAAAAATTTCTTTTTTGTTTGATTCATCAAGAGCACTTAATGGTTCATCAAGTAATAGTAAATTAGGATTTAAGGCAATTGCTTGTGCGATAGCTACTTTTTGTTTTTCACCTCCAGATAGATTTTTTGGATTTCTTTCAAGTAAATGGTTTATTTCGAGTAATGAGACAATTTGATTGACAGATATATTTTTTTCTCGATTATGGATTCTTTTAAAACCATATTCTATATTTTTTTTTACATTCAAGTGCGGGAACAAACTGCTTTCTTGAGTTACGAAGCCAACGGCCCTTTTATGCGTCGATATATAATTAGTTTTATCCTGCCATATTTGGTTCCCAATCTGAATATACCCATTATCACCTTTTTCTAGGCCTGCTAAAGTACGTAGAAGTGTTGTTTTCCCCGATCCAGATGGGCCATAAATTGAAATTATTCCCTTTGCATTAATGTCAAGGTCAATGTCCAAAGAAAAATCTCCTCGGTTAATTAAAAAACGCGCACTAATATTCATTTTTTATAAAAGATAAATGCTTGTTTACAATGTGCAAAATAACAAGTAATAAGAAAGATATAACAAATAGGTAAACAGACAATAAGTTTGCCTGCTGATATTGCATTGATTCAACATGTTCATAGATTGAAATAGAAACGACTTGAGTTTTGCTAGGTATATTTCCCCCAATCATTAAAACCACCCCGAATTCACCCAATGTATGAGCAAACCCTAATATCGAGGAAGTTATAAAACCTGATCGACACATTGGGATTACTATTGTGAAAAATCTGTCCTTTGAAGAAGCACCTAGAGTAGAAGCCGTTTCTAAATAACTTTCGTCTACCGATGAAAATGAATTTTGAAGTGGCTGAATCACAAAAGGCATTGAATATACTACAGAACCGATTACTAATCCTTTAAAAGTAAATGCTAATGAACCAAGATTTAAGGCATCAGTTATAATGCCAATGGGGCCATTTGGTCCCATTGCTAATAATACATAAAATCCTAAAACAGTTGGAGGTAAGACAAGGGGCATTGCAATTATAGATTCAAAAATAAATTTAAAGCGGCTTTTGCTCCTTGATAGATACCATGCGAGGGGTGTCCCAAGAACTAATAATATGACTGTAGACAAAAGAGCGAGTTTTAAGCTTAAAAGAAGTGCAGTGAAATCATTTTTATCTATAATCATGGAATTTCGTATCCATCATCTTTTATTATTTTAATAACTTCTTTAGTTTTAAAAAAACTCATGAAATCTTTCGCTACATTATTATCTTTAAGAAGTACAGCCTGCTGTTCAATTTTATTGTATAGATTTTTTTTTGGCTCTAAAATACTACCAGAGGATACCTGATTACTACTTTTTATTTGAGAATATGAAATGAAACCTATATCTGCGTTACCACTTCTAATAAAATTATATGTCTGATTTATATCGTTACCTCGGATTACATTTTTTTTAAGCCTCTCCCATACACCCAAGGCTTCCATTATTTCTAATGCTGCTTTTCCATAAGGGGCTAATTTAGGATTTGCGATGGCTATCCTTAGGTTTTTTTGACCGCCAATTAAAATATCCCATCCAGGATTAAGACTATTCGGATTGGGGACCCAGAGCACTATTCGACCAATAGCGTAAGTAAAGCGACTATTTGCTTGAGTTAGGCCTAAGTTCTCCAATACTTTTGGTCTACTCACATCTGCAGCAAAAAAAATATCAAATGGAGCACCATTTTTAATTTGCAAAAAGTGCATACCAGTAGACCCATAGGAAACAATGACCTTGTTGTTTGTTTTCAACTGATATAGGTGAACGATATTTTTAATGGTTTTTGCAAAGTTGCTTGCAACTGCAATATGAATTTCATTTGAGTAAAGTAGGCTTTTATCGATAATTACTATTACAGAAATTAAAAACACGAGGTAATGTCTTATTTTTTTAACTCGACGCATTAAATGGCTATTATTTTTTTTAATCCTTAAATTGAGACAAATGATTTATCTATCAATATTCAAAGAGTGTATTTCTTATCGGACATTTTATTGAAATTAACTATTATTGTAAAATACTGTTTAAGTATAATTATTTATGTTTAATAAATATTTTTTCAAAGCATCCTTTAAATAATCTTGATAAAAATACTTACTATTTTGGGACCTACTGCAAGTGGGAAAACTGGTTTATCAGTCGAACTAGCTAAAGTTTTAAATGGTGAGATTATTGGACTTGATTCTAGGCAGATTTACGAAGGGATGTCCATCGGGACTGCTCAGCCAACGGAAACTGAAATGGAAGGCATTCGACATTATCTTATATCTATTCGAAAACCATCCGAATCTATTTCTGCAGGAGAATATGCTCAACTTGCTGAACAAAAAATAATACAAATAAAAAATAGGGGTAAGAGACCAATAATTTGTGGAGGATCTGGTTTATATTATCGAGCTTTGAGTCAAGGAATTTTTAAGGGAAGTAGCACTGACCCATTTATCAGAAAAAAATTAGAAAAAGAATATTTAGTTAATCCCTTACAATTACTAGAGAAACTAAGGAAGGCAGACCCGGATTATGCTGAAATTGTGCACCTGAACAATAAGAAAAGGCTTATTAGAGCGCTTGAGATATATGAGTCAACTGGAAAACCCATAAGTGAGCATTTTAGGATGCAGAAACTGAATAATATAAAACCGAAAACTTATTTTTCAATATTTTTAAAGTGGGGACGATCCAATCTGAAAAAACGAATCCAAAAGCGAACAAGAAACATGCTAAATAAAGGATGGATCGATGAAGTGAAATCGTTGATGTTTATCAATAATAAAGGTTCAGACCAAAACACCTACATGGATTCAATTGGGTACAAAATTATAGAATTATACCTTAATGGGCATATTACAAAAAAAGAAATGGAAGAGAAAATTATAATTAAAACTAACCAATATGCTAAACGTCAAAAAAAATGGTTTGAGAGAGAAAAAATGGATTTAGTAATCGAAATGGATAATATAGATAAAAAACAACTACCGGAAATACTTCATTGTTTTCTTAAAAGTCTAATTTAATTTTAGATGACCAAAATCCCTTCAAAACGATTCTGCGAGATCGAAAAGGGCAGAGTAAAATCCTCTTGTGAGAAAATTAGTCTCTGCAAGAGGTTTTTTTTTAAGGAGCCACAATGGTTGAAAGTTTGATAATGAATGCTGAGGCACTACAGCGAACTGTAACTCGAATTAGCCACGAAATAATTGAAAAAAAAAGTTCAGATGATGAAATTGTTATCATTGGAATTTATAATCGGGGGGTGCCTCTTGCTACCCGAATAGCTGAAGTAATTTATGATATCACCGGTCAAAAACCTGAGCAGGGATTTTTGGATATAACTTTTCACCGGGATGACTTCAGAGAGAGGCTGATAATGCCAAAAGTTAAATCAACAAATGTTTCCTTTGCGCTTGATGGTAAAGTAGTACTTTTAGTAGATGATGTTTTATATACTGGACGAACAGTAAGAGCTGCTCTTGATGAATTGAGGAGCTTTGGAAGACCTTCAAAAGTTAGATTGGCGGTTCTTGTTGATAGAGGTCACCGAGAATTACCGATTAGAGCTGATTTTGTAGGTAAAAATATCCCAACTCATGAAGGTGAACATGTTAATGTCCTTCTTCAGGAAACCGATAACACAGATAAAGTTGTCCTCCTAAGGCATAATGTAAAGTAATGTTGTCAAAAAAACACCTTCTAGGGCTTGATGGTTATCCAAAGAAAGATATAGAGCAAATTATAGATACAGGATTTAAATTTAGAGAAGTCTTGAATCGACCCATTAAAAAAGTCCCATCATTACAAGGTTTAACTATCGTAAATCTTTTCTTTGAAAATTCCACCCGAACACGTATGAGTTTTGAGTTAGCGCAAAGAAGATTAAGCGCGGATTCAATCAATTTTTCAGCACCCTTCAGTAGTTTGAAAAAAGGAGAGAGCCTGAAAGATACTGTCCAAAATATTGAAGCTATGAAAATTGATGCCATAATAATAAGGCACCCACATGCAGGTTCTCCAAGACTATTAACTAAATTAGTCAATGCAATAATAATTAATGCAGGTGATGGAATGCATGAACATCCCACCCAAGCTATCTTAGATATGATGAGTTTGTATGAAAAATTTGGTAAAATTGAAGGTTTGAAAGTTGGTATCGTGGGAGACGCAACGCATAGTCGGGTTGCTCGCAGTAATATCTTTGGGTTATTGACAATGGGTGCAAAAGTGACTATTTGTGGTCCTCCAAACCTTGTACCTAAATTCATTAAAGATTTAAATGTAAAAGTAAATCATCGAGTTGATGATGTTATTGAATGGGCCGATGCTATGATGGTTCTCCGTATTCAAAAAGAACGAATGGGGCAAAGTCTTATCCCATCAATTAGAGAGTATAGATCAATGTTTGGAATTACAAAAGAACGGCTTAAAATGCACAAAAAAGAAATTGTAATAATGCATCCAGGCCCAATTAATAGAGGGGTTGAAATTGACAGTATTGTTGCTGATAGCGAGCAAACTATTATTTTAGATCAAGTTTTAAATGGTGTTGCTTCTAGAATGGCAATTCTTTTTCTTTTATGCGGTAAAAAGCAAAATATTGATAAACAGTAAAATGAATCTTAGGAAGCTTTCAGATAATACAGTTTTGAAAAACGGGATAATTTTCGATCCTCTTAGGGGAAATAGATATGAAGGTGACATTTTTATTAGAAATGGTAAAATATCTGACCTAGGTAACATCGAAATCCCCTCTGATGCGGAGATTATTGAATGCAAAAACAAAGTTGTTACTCATGGGTTTTGTGATTTGCATGTACATTTTAGAGAGCCAGGTAGGGAAGATAAGGAGACCCTAAAAACTGGCTCAATGGCGGCCTTGTCTGGTGGGTTTACTAGTGTTTGTGTAATGCCAAATACTAATCCACCGCTTGATTCTCCAGAATCAGTAAATTTTATTTTAAAGAAAGCAGAAGGTTGCCCGATTAATATTTATCCTATTGGCGCAGTTACCAAAGCTCAAAAGGGAATAGAACTAACAGAGATGGGCTTAATGCATAAAGCAGGAGTGGTTGCATTTAGCGATGATGGTTTCCCTATCCAGGATGCGAGTATTATGAGATCTGCCTTAGAGTATTCAACCTTAGTCGACATACCTGTTATCAATCATGCAGAGGATATGTTTTTAAGGCACAATGGCTTGATAAACGAAGGGCCAATATCTACAAAACTAGGCTTAAGAGGCAATCCAGAACTAGCAGAATCAATTATGGTTCATAGGGACTTAGAGTTAGCAAAATATACCTCTGCAAAACTTCATGTTCCGCATGTCAGTACTCAAAAATCAATTCAGTTAATCAGAGAAAGCAAAAAATTTAATAAATGCGTCAGCGCTGAGGTAACACCACACCATCTATATTTCACTCACGATAATCTTAAATCTTATGATACAAATTTAAAAGTGGCACCTCCGCTTCGGTCTGAAACTGATCGGGAGTCTTTATTAGATGCCATAAAAGATGGCACTATTGATTGTATTGCTACTGATCATGCGCCACATACGCTCGAAGATAAAGAGACTACATTTGATTGTGCATCTTATGGTATGATTGGTCTAGAATCTTGTTTTGGGGTGGTAAATAAAGTGTTGGTAAGAGATGAAAAAATAATCTCAATTGAAGCACTGATACAATTGTTAACCGTAAAACCAAGAAAAATTATGGGATTTGAGGTTGATTTATTTAAGCCTGGAGTATCAGCTGAAATCGTGGTTATAGATCCAGATAAAAAGTGGCGATTTACTAAACAAAGCGTGAAGTCTAAATCTTTTAATTCACCATTTTTTGGAAAATATTTAGTTGGTAAAGTTGATTTAGCAATTTCATGTGGAAATGTCGGAACGAACTAATATTAAATATTTGTTTATTAATTATTGACTAGGCAGAGAGCATGGATCTAAGTTCCTCGGCTTTAATCTAACTAAAAATGAAAACAACAACACTGAAAAAGAGCGAAATTGAAAAAATGTGGTGGATTGCCAACGCTGAAGGCCAAATTTTAGGTCGTTTGGCATCAAAGATTGCTCAGATACTTCGCGGAAAACACAAAACCACTTTTAGTCCGCACTTAGATATGGGAGATTTTGTCATTGTTATCAACGCTGATAAAATATCCCTATCGGGAAATAAAGAAAAAGAAAAACTATATTTCAGGCATACCGGATACCCGGGTGGTGTAAAAGAAACTTCCCTGGATCATTTGCGCCGTACGTTTCCTGATAGGATAATCACAAACGCAGTTAAGGGAATGTTGCCCCATAATCGTTTAGGGCGAAAAATAATTTCTCATTTAAAAGTATATGCCGGGCCTAATCACCCCCATCTTGCCCAAAAACCAAAGGAATTAAAAGTATAATTTATGTCTGATGTGAATTACTACGGTACCGGAAGAAGAAAAAATTCAGTTGCTCGTGTTTTTATGGAGCCAGGTAAGGGTAAGATAACTATCAATGGCCAACCGTTTCGAGATTATCTATGCCGTGCAACCTTAGCGACAGTTGTAATGCAACCATTGATGGCGATCGATGGTGAAAAAGCTTACGATATTAAAATTAACGCACATGGAGGTGGATTGACAGGCCAGGCTGGAGCAATTAGACTTGGTATTTCTAGGGCTCTTTTAGGTGTTAACCAAGATTTTGCTTCAATACTAAAACAAAAAGGATTTCTGACTAGGGATGCTAGAAAAGTTGAAAGAAAAAAACCTGGTCAGCCTGGAGCACGCAAGAACTTCCAGTTTTCAAAACGATAATTTTTAAAACATGGCTAAAATAAAATTTGAAGATCTATTAGGAACAGGCGCTCATTTTGGGCATGTTACTAGAAAATGGAACCCAAACTTTAAGCCCTATATTTTGTTAGAAAAAAATGGTGTTCATATAATAAATCTTGAAGAAACAATTAAAGCGATTGATAAAGCCACCAAGTTTGTGAAAAGCACTGCAGGGAAGAATGGTGAAATACTTTTTGTTGGTACAAAAAAACAAGCAAGAGATATTGTTCAGCAAGAAGCAGATCGATGCAGTATGTTTTATGTTGTTGAACGTTGGCTTGGTGGAACCCTCACTAATTTTTCCACAATAAAAAAAAGTATTAAGCGCCTAAAACTTCTAGAAAAAGAAGGTTCAACGCTTTACAACAATTTGACTAAAAAAGAAACCCAAACACTAAATCGAGAAAAAGTAAAACTAGCTGATCAGCACAGAGGTATCAAAGACATGCGTCGTCTTCCTGATGCTATACTTATTGTTGATGCTCAGTATGAAGATACCGCTATCAAAGAAGCTAAACGGCTAGAAATACCTGTTATCGCTATAGTTGATTCGAACACAGATCCTGAGAAAGTAGACTATCCTATACCAGCTAATGATGATTCAATACGAACCATACAGTTAATAATCTCAACATTAGCTGACGCTATAATTGAAGCAAAAAATAGAGATTCTAAAAATAAAGAAATTGATACTAAATCAGCAGACAACATCAAAAGCGAAAATATTCAAGATTCATTGGAGAATAATATCCAGGAGGAAGAATAGTTAAAATGGCAATAGATGCAAAATTAGTGAAAACATTGCGGGATCAAACCGGTGCTGGAATGATGGACTGTAAAAATGCATTGACGGAGACTGAAGGTGACTTACAGAAGGCAATAGATCATTTAAGAAAAACAGGTATCTCAAAAGCAGAAAAAAAGGGAATAAGGGAAACAAAAGATGGTTTGGTATACTCTTACATACATGCAGGAGGAAGACTTGGAGTTCTGCTTGAGTTGAATTGTGAAACTGATTTTGTAGCAAAAACAGAAACATTTTCAAATCTAGCCCACCACATTTCAATGCAAATAGCAGCTACTAATCCGATATCTATCGACAACAAATCTATCTCAGAAAAAATTATCAATAGAGAAAAAAGTATCTATAAAGACCAAGCTTTAACAGAGGGAAAGCCAGAAAATATTATTGAAAAGATTGTTGAAGGGAAGTTGAATAAATTTTTTCAAGAGAATTGTCTCTTAGAACAAGCTTATATTAAAGATCCAGAAAAGAAAGTTAAGGATCTTCTTACCGAGTCCATTGCTACCCTAGGTGAAAATATCGGTGTCAGTCGATTTATCAGATTTGCCATTGGTGAATCAGATACCCCAAATGGCTAAAAAAATTTAAATATTTTCTGTGCCTAAGCCTGTTTTTAAAAGAGTTTTACTGAAATTGAGCGGGGAAATCCTTGCAGGAAAAGATGGTTTTGGTATCGATCCTATCCGAGCTTCATTTTTAGCCAAAGAAGTTAAATCAATCCATGAACTTGGCCTAGAAATAGGTTTGATCATTGGTGCTGGAAATATATTTCGTGGGATCCAAGCAGCTTCCAAGGGTATGGATAGAGTGACTGGGGATTACCTTGGTATGTTGGCAACAATTATGAATGCGATTGCGCTTCAAGATGCATTGGAAAAAGTTGGGTGTGAGACAAGGGCTTTATCCGCCATTTCTGTGATGCAAATAGCAGAACCATACATCAGAAGGCGTGCCATTCGTCATATGGAAAAAGGTAGAATTATTATAGTATCCGGTGGTACTGGCAATCCTTTTTTTACAACTGATTCCGCAGCTGCATTACGTGCCACGGAATTAGGAGCTGAAATAGTAATTAAAGGTACTAAAGTTGATGGTGCTTACAACAAAGATCCTATGATCTACGAGGACGCAGAAAAATTTAAAAAAATTGATTTTGATACTGTTTTAAGTAAAAATCTTAGAGTTATGGATTTGACTGCTATTACACTCTGTAAAGAAAATAATTTACCAATTAGGATTTTTAATATAGACAATGAAGGTCACTTGAAAAAGCTTATCATGGGAGCTAATATTGGTACTCTAATTGTGAATAAATTATGATCGATGAAATAATACAAGATACTAAACATAGAATGAGTCAAGCGTTCACTCATACTCAAGTTGAGCTAAATAAAGTTAGGACAGGAAGAGCCAATCCTGAAATGTTTGATGCCCTAACTGTTGATTACTACGGAAATAAAACACCGATAAATCAAGTTGCTACTATCTCGGTTCCTGAGCCAAGACTTATTACTATACAACCATATGAAAAGCCACTTATACCTTTAATTGAAAAATCAATCATGGACTCTAATATGGGTCTAACTCCTGGAAATAATGGTAATTCCGTTTTGGTACCAATACCGCCTTTAAGTGAGGAAAGAAGAAAAGAATTAAATCGTTTTGTGCATCAATTAGTCGAAGATGGTAGGGTTGCAGTCAGAAATGTAAGAAGAGATGCAATCCATCAATTGAATAGCTATGGAAAAGAAGAACATATTTCAGAGGACGAAATCAAGAGAAAAGAAAATGAGATCCAGACCATTACTGATGAGCATATCGAGCAATTAAATATGACTCAAAAAAGTAAAGAAAAAGAATTAATGGAGAAATAGTAGTACAATAAACACACTCGAGATCAATATACTAATCGCATTTTGACCATCCGCATTCGTGGCAAGTTAAACATCCCGCTTCATTTTTTACACTCTGATTATGGCATTTTGTACAAATCATAAATTTATTATTATCCTTATTTATCGTTTTTTTTTTATCATTACTTCCAGCCATAGTAATCAAGGGCTTTTTCACATTTTCTTCTTCTGTGTTCAACGAAGAATTTTTATTCTTTTCCTTTAAGTAATCATCCATAGCTTTGCCTATTGCATCTGGCGTAGATAAAATTAAACGGCCATCTTCCCATGTAGGGTTCGGTCCAGAGATTCCTTTTAACTGCCGAACAATTGAATGCGGATCCAACCCAGACCTCAAAGCTAAAGAAATTAATCTGCTTATTGCTTCTGATTGAGCTGCGGCATTTCCACCTGCTTTACCTATCGTTGTGAAAATTTCGCAAAGTCCATTTTCATCTTCATTAATAGTAATATAGAGTGTTCCTTCTCCGGTTCTAATTCTTTTGGTGACACCTTTTGTTTGGACTGGTCTAACGCGCGGTTTTTTCTGTACTGTGATATCATCGATTGTGATTGCTTCAGTGTCTTGTAGTTGCTCCGTTATTTCATTCTCATTATTATCTGTTACTAAAATTCCTTCACGACTTCCTTCTCTATATACCGTTATACCTTTTAATCCTGATTCATAAGCTGCAGTATATATCTCTGCAACTGTATCAAGAGTTGTCTCCTCGGGGAGGTTGACAGTAGAAGAAATGGATGAGTCAATATATTTTTGGATAACACCTTGCATTTTTACTCTAAAAAATGGATCTATGTTATGTGCTGTTACTACATGTTCGGGTAAATTATCATCATCTCCATATAATGTTTTGATAATTGGGTGGTATACTTTGTACTCACTAAAATCTTTTCCGTATCCTTCATTTTGTTTTACTCTTCTTTTGTAAGAAGTTGCAAATATTGGCTCTATGCCAGAAGTTACTCTTGCAACAATTGCGCCACTTCCCGTTGGAGCAACTGTCGTTAAAGTACAATTTCTGATACCATCTTTCTTTATTTTATTTTGAATTGATTTAGGAAGATTTCTGACAAATTTACTTTTCCTGTAACCTTTCCAATCAAAATAGGGGAATGCTCCTTTTTCGATTGCAAGCTCATGGCTTGTTTCATATGCAGTGTCTCTAAATATTTGCATAATTTGATCAACAGTTTGTAATGCATCTTCACTATCATATTGAATTCCCATTCGAACGAGCATATCGCCAAGCCCAAGTATTCCAAGACCAACACGACGATCATTTTCAGCATTTTGTTTTTGAACATCTAAAGCATGTCTATCTACATTGTAATCCACAACATTATCTAAAAAGCGTGCCCCAAATGCAACAGTCTGTTTGAAATTATCGATCATAAAGTTTCCATTGTCATCAACAAAACGTTCTAAGTTAACCGCACCTAGGTTGCAGCAACCGCCATCGGGCAATGGCTGTTCTGCGCATGGGTTTGTTGATACAAGAGGAGAACAGTATTCTGCATTATGATAGTCTGTCATTGTATCCCAAAATAACAAACCGGGTTCGGCGCTGGCATGAGCATGCTCAATTATTGTGTTCCAGAGGGATTTAGCTTTTAAAGTTTGATAAACTTTTCCTTCGTATCTTAAATCAAATTTTATATCTTCTTTAACAGCATTCATAAATTCATGTGTAAGAAGAACAGAAATATTTGAATACTTGATCATGTCAATATCACCAGTCTTTATAGAAATAAATTTTTCAATGTCAGGGTGATCAATTCGAAGAGTTTGCATATTTGCACCTCTTCGACCATGTTGCGCGATGGTATTAGTATTTTCGCTGAAAAGGTTCATAAAACCTGTTGGCCCACATGACTCACCACCAGTACCATTTATTGCTTCCCCAGATGGCCTCAGAACTGAAAGGTCATGTCCGCATCCACCTCCGTACTTGTAGGTGAGTGCTTCATTGATGATAGTGTTATATATTGATTTGACAGAATCGTCTTTTACTGCCACTACATAGCAATTATTCAAGGTTGTAGTGATGTCGTCCCTTCCGGCCCCGTGCATAATCCTACCACCAGGTACAAAATTAAAATTTTTAAGAATTGAGAGAAAGTTCTTTTCCCATTTTATACGTAATGATTTTGTTTTTTCAACTGATGCTATTGCTTTTGCTTGCCTTTCCCATAGTTCGAACGGATGTTTTTCCCAGGGGGCAAGATATTTATTGGCTAGTATATCTGATCCTAATTCATCGTCTTTATAATATACGTCTCTGGTATATTTTCCATCTGAATTATCAGATTTATTTTCAGGTATTGTTGATATGATTGGATTAATTGATTTGTTTTCTGTTTGTCCTAAAGGTTTATCTATTGATAAGTCTAATTCAATCGCTTCTGCCATTCTCATTCCTTTGGTTTGGTTTGGTATGTTAATACTAAGGATATCTACTAAATGAGGCTTCCCCAGTTGATGAGAATAAAAAAAGACAACAAATGAAAAGGCGAAAAAACGCCTGGTTGGCTAAAAGAAATATAGAAAATTCAAACAAAAAAACACAAGCGGTAAAATGCATAAAAGTTGGAAAATATCTACTTCAAGGTGTTTGTATAATAATAAATTAAATTTAACGATATGATTTTTAGGTTAATTGTTATCAACATATTGTTTTTTGAAGTTACATCAGCTGATGTAAAAGTCGAACATGTCCTTAGATCTAAAATTGGTTATAAAATAAAAACACTGACATATGTAAAAACTGTAAAAGGATATCTTAAAACTCAAGAAATTAATTATTTTGATGATGGAAGAAAGCAGAGTATTTATTCCTATGAAAATGGGACTAAGCACGGGAAATATATTAAATGGAATTTTATCTTAAAAAAAAATAAATATGCGGAAATCAAAAGAAAATATTTTATAGCAGAGAAAGGGAACTTTAAAAATGGTAGAAGAAGTGGTGGTCTAAGAGCCTACTTTCCATCAGGGAGGATTCATTGGGAAGCCATCTATCATAATGGACTAATAAAGGGACCTGCTCAAGAATTTTATTCAAACGGTAAAGTCTACCGAAGTTTGAATTATTCAGAAGGAGAAAAAAATGGAAAGTATAAGGTTTATTATGAGGACGGCAGCATAGAGATTGAAGGTGGTTACTTTTATGGTATGAGATATGGCATTTGGAAATTCTACAGTCCGGAAGAACAGATTTTAGAAGAAATTGAGTACAAAGACGGTTTCCCTTGGGAGGGTACTTACACAAATTGGGAAAGCCAACCTATTATATCACCTTGCAGAGATCAACCAATGTTGCATGGTTTTAAATATCATGATGGGACAGAAAACATTATATACAGAGATAACAATAATTCAATCATCATTTGTGATGACAAATAAAACAAACTGATCCAGGATGATTTTTCTATTAATAATCATAAACTCATAAATCCAATATTTTATATAAGTAATATTTATACCTATATAAGGAGCTTAAACAATGAGAAAACATATTAAACAATTACTTTCAATAATAATCTTTATTTTTACGATTGATTTAAATGGCGATGAAATAAACAATCCTATTATTGGTACATGGATTTTTTACTCTATGACAACTACCTACCTTAGTGACCCGATAGAAACTGAAGTCGTTGGCGCAAAAGATGGTTATTCTGAAACTTTAATTTTCAAACCAGATGGTATGTTTACATCGCAAGGCAAATCTGAGGGAAAGCCAGAATCAACCTATGGTTCTTGGATCTTAGATACCGATAAACTAATCATTGCTGAGGCAAATAATGCCAAAACAATAGCCAAGTACTCTCTTAGTAATGGTATACTAACTATTATATCCAATGAGGAAGAGACAGTTGAATATTTCGCTGCCAATACAGTGATTGTTTACAAAAGAAAATAAACAATAAATATCGTTCGTTGATTTTTAGGAATTTAGGATATGTTGATTTTTATTTGGAAATTAAAACCTGATATAAGAGAAGGCTAAATAATTAAATCTACTTGAGAAAATCATATTAAACTAATTTGACTAAATTTGATACATTTTAATAGATTATAATGAAAAGAATATTATTATATCCATCTCTAACCAACTGCGATAATTTTGAGCAGGATACCTTTTTAAAGTTTTTGAGAAAACTAATATCCTCAATGTCATTAATAAGGAATGATATATATTGGTATTGCGTAATTCCTTCTATGGATAGTAGTAATAGGGGTAAAGCTAGATTAATAAAGAAATATTTAAATTTTAAAAATACCAAACATATTCAATTAGTTACTTCTCCATTACCCAGTGATTTATCTAACTTGAATTATTCAGAGTTAAAAAAAATTAAATGGATGGACTATGCAATAGATGCTATCTTTGTTAATTACCCCCAACATGCATCAAATCTTAAAGCCTATTTTTTAAATCAAACTAAATTTGAACCCTCTTTTATTGGTTTCAACCATTTTCAGGATTATCCTGATATTTTGAAACAAAAAAGTTTATTACGTTTATCACTAATTGGAATTTTGGATATGAAAGTTTGCTATGTCAATTCAAAAGCCGAAAAAGATCATCTTTTAGAGCTAGCAGGAAGAACGTTTAATGTAAATATTATTAGGAAGTTGAACAGTGTTTTAAAAATTTTTCCTAAACCAATACTACCAATTAGTAGAAGCTATACGTCCTCATTTGATATTGATCCTTTAAGGATAATTGTATTTAATCATCAGCCTAACTTAGAGAAAAGTTTTCCATTGTTTTGCGCAGCAATCGAAGAGCTCTGGATGAAAAGAAAAGATTTCAGAGTTTGGGTACCTTTCTATGAAAAACGAAGAACGCCATTTGAATGGATGATAACAGATATACCAAAAGAAACGCCAGATAAGTATTATTACGGTCTTAGACGATGTTGCGTTGGCATCTCACCAAGACAATTAAATGGAGATTGGGTAGTGTCTACAGCAACTGGTTTACTTTCAGGTCTTCCCTACATCGTGTATGATGATCCTGTTTATAAAAAACTTAATCCAGATATTGATACTTATAAGAATCGAAGACAATTAAATAAACTAATTTCATTTTACCTAGACAATACGGAATACAGAAATAAAAAAGTCAAAGATAGCCTAAAGAACATACATAATAGTTTCATGCTTAATGAAATAACAAATTCAATTAGTAAACAAGTTGATTCTATTTTCGAAGGACAAAAAAAGATTGTATCTGTGACCGCTAGGAAACTTTTATTGTTAATTAAAGCAGAATCCTCTATGTCACAAAGAAGACTCCTCAATAGGTTGAATTGGGATAACTCAATGAAATTTAATGGTTATAGAAAATATTTGCTTGATGACAAACAAATTATAGAGGAACCCAATAATTGGAAATCGATTTACCGAGTGGTTTAATTTTGAAACATAAATATTTGAAGAGCTAATATCCCAGTATACTTGCCTTATGTATAAAAAGCTATTAAAGTGCTGGTTACTTTTAACGTTTTTTTTTAATTGCTCAATTACTGAGGAAGTGGAGGATTATAAAGTTTTCCCTGAAATCAGAATTGTAAAACCTGAGCCGGGATCAGTTATTAGCCAGCTGACACTTCTATCAGCAATTGTCTCTGATAGTATGGGTGTTGAGAAGGTTGATTTTATTATAAATGATAGCCTCGTTTTTACTGGAGAAAAATCAGACTCCCTATATAACTACAACTGGAATACTTCAGAATATAAAGATGGACAATATAAAATTAATGCAATTGCAAAAAACACCATTGGCAATACAAAAAAATCATCTACTCTCACCCTACAAATTGATAATTCTAAATCTGATCCAGATGCCCAAAACATAATTGATATAAAATATAACCGTACAGAGATGACCATTTTCTGGGAGCCATCGATAGAACAAGATTTTTTTAGATACGAAATACTTTCTTCTTCGTCTTATAATGGTTTGAAAATCCTTCTTGCAAGTATAAGTGATTCAAGTATTGTGAGCTTCAAAACATCAAATTTTAATCCAGCTATACCAATGTTTTATTGGCTAAAAGTAATCGATAAATTTAATTACCATTCAATTGGTAATGGTTATAGGCTTTTGGATGCAGTCCCAACCCCTATAAGTCTTAATGCGATTGAGTTAGAATCTGGAAGATATAAGTTTAATTGGACCACAAATAATGACTCTGATTTTGTTTCGTACACGCTCAAAATAATCCAAGAAGTGCAGACTTTCGATGATTCGATCATATATTATACTAGAAATAGAGATGTTTCCTCCTTTATCACTAACGCAATCCCAAAAAATAAAAATTATCAAATGACCGTTGAGGATTATTGGGGATTATGGTCAAATAGTAATCTATTGGAAATAGATTACGGTCCACCGCCAATAATTTCGGATGTTTTTCAACCAGATACTTTAAAAATTTCAGATGGAGATTTCGATACAACTATCTTTATCAGAGCTCAGATATTTGATCATGATGGTTTAGAGACGATATCAGAGGTATCCGCCTTAATGTATCTTGACTCAACTCAGATTATACCCCCAGACAGTGTTATAATAAACCTCCTCGATGATGGGAGTGCAGATACGCTATCGTCTGGAGTAATAAGTGGAGACGCCATTTTGGGAGATGGGTTGTTTAGCAATAAAATTAAAATCAAATCATCAATTCAAAAGGGTCGATACAAAGTAACATATAAAGCAAGGGATAGAAACAATCAACTAAGTCTTCCAATATCAGTTTTTATGGTAATAAAATAAATTTTATAAAAAACATTAGATGAACAAATATTTTTTATAAACTCAATTAGGCAGCAATTTTTTTTTATGCAAAGCTTAGCGAAATTCATGACTAATCCAATGATATATATATTTTTTGGACTTTTGTATATCTTTCTTAAACTTAAAAGACAAAGAAGACTAGTTGCTGCAATGATAATTTATGTTTACGTAGTTAGTATCCCGTTGACAGGATGCTTATGCTGGAGTATTTGGAAGATAAATGATTCTTTCAAACAAGATAAAGTATATGATGTTGCTATAGTTTTAGCAGGAAGTGTAGATCATAATTGGTATTTCAAACAGAAAAAATATGCAAGCTTACCATTTGATATTTCGAACTATTTCCAATTTAATAAAGAATCAGAGAGGATTTATGCTGGAATAGAATTTGTGAAATCAGGCAATGCGAAATTTTTTTTACATAGTAATTTTATCCCTAAGGCAAACGTAAATGGTCTTTATGAGTCTTTTAATGTATCTGAACTTGTTCAAAGATTTGCGATTCTTAAAGGCGTTCCAGAAAAAAATGTAATTATTTATGGTAATGAGGTCGGCAGTACAGTTGATGAGGCTGTGCAATTTAAAATATTTAGCGAAAATAATAGAGTTGTTGAAATACTTTTAATTACAAGTGAATCCCATATGCGGAGAGCAAAGGCAATATTTCGTAAACAGGAAATAACTTTTGATTCATTTTCAGTTACCCGAATGCTCCCAATCGTACATCAATTTAAAAATTTTAAAAACTTCATTCCAAGTCATGAAGGCATAAGGTTGACTAAAAGTTTTTTATATGAATTGTTTGGGTATATAGGTTATTTCCTAATAGGGGAACTTTGAGATCAGTGATAATTAATACAAATCAATTGGTGATGTGATTTGACCATTTGTTTTTCCAGATATTCTATATATGTTCAATAAAATATATATTACCTGTTTAAATGAATAGCAACAAAGAAAAAATAAAAAATATTATCTTCGGGACGGATACTTTCTATGGTCGACTTTTTGATTTGGTTCTTATCGTATCGATCAGCTTAAGCATTTTAATGGTGATGATCGATAGTGTCTCCGAATATCATGAGGACTATGGATATATTTTTAACTATATTGAGTGGTTTTTTACAATTTTGTTCAGTGTTGAGTACGCTGTTCGAATATATTGCGTTCGAAGAGCGGCAAGCTACATATTTAGTTCTTTTGGAATTATAGATTTAGTAGCCTTAATACCATCCTATTTAAGCCTTCTAGTCCCTGGAATTGGTGTTTTCTCTGTTGTCAGAATCTTGCGTGTGCTTCGTATTTTTAGGATATTGAAGCTTGTCCAATACATGGGAGAGGCTGACAATCTAAAAAAAGCAATTTTGGCTAGCAGAAGAAAAATATTTGTATTTTTGTTTTATGTAAGTTCGCTTGTAATAATAATGGGCTCATCAATGTACTTGATAGAATTAAATACTGATGGATTTGAGAATATCCCAAAGAGCATATATTGGGCAATAGTAACCTTAACTACGGTAGGTTATGGTGATATAGTTCCGACTACAAATTTAGGACAAATGTTAGCGGCAATTATTATGATTATGGGTTACGGAATTATTGCTGTTCCTACTGGAATAGTAACTTCAGAACTAAAATCTATAGTTGATGAAAGAAGGCAAAACTGTGTTGTTTGCGAAAATGACCAACAGGCTTTAGATGCGAAGTTTTGTAACCAGTGTGGGGCTAAAATGGATAAAAAATCTAGAAAAGCCACAATCCATTGGTAGGGATAACGTTTTTCATAAAGTTTTTGATTGAAAAATGAAAGATGTTAACGCCATAATTGTTGGTGCAGGAATGGCTGGATTAGCGAGTGCTATAAAGTGCCAAGAAAACGGTTTAGAATATATTATTATTGAACGATCATCTCGAGTGGGTGGGAAGGTAGGATCCATCTATAAAGATGACTTTATCTTTGATCTTGGATTTCAGGTCTATAATACTGCATACTCAATTACAAATTCAATTCTTGATCTTAATGATATCAATCTGAAACAATTTAAACCCGGAGCGATGATTCATCTTAAGGAAAAATCATGTATTATTGCAGATCCCATAAGGGATATGAGATATTTGTTTTCAACAATTTTCTCTGGTATAACTACTTTTTCAGATAAAATAAAAATTTTATCCTTAAAAAGATCATTAAGAGGTTATACAATAGAAAACGATACTGAACCCGATCAGCAAACAAAAACTTTCCTAGAAGAGTTTGGCTTTTCGGAAAAAATAATTGAATTTTTCTTTAGGCCTTTTTTTGCAGGTATTTTTCTTGAAAAAAAACTTAAAACCTCAGCAAAATTTTTTAAGTTTGTTTTTTCTAAGTTTAATTCCGGGCTTGCAACTTTGCCAGAATATGGGATGCAGGCTATTCCAAATTCAATTGTCAAAAATATTAGCCCGGATAAAATATTACTTAATAATGAAGTGATAGGGCTGAAAAATAACATTATCTCATTAAAAAATGGACAAACTATAAGTGCAGATTATTTTATATTAACAGGTCACAGTCGATCCCTGGGCTCATATAGAAACGCAGAATACAATTTTGTCAAAACACTTTATTTTTCATCAACAGATGAACCTCCTAATGGAAAATATATCCATCTTTTTCCTGAGGATGACCTTATGAATAATGTGGCTTTTCCTAGTATTATTTCAGAACACTATGCTAAAAATGATGTTCACTTGTTATCAGTCACTGTTATAAGCAATAAACTTAAAAAAACAGAGCTAATAAAAAACATAGAACAAAGATTATCAAAATACTTCAAAAACGAAGAAAAATGTTACCGTTTTCTGGAATATATGGATATTAAAGAAGCAACAATAAAACAATCTCCAAAATTTTTTGAATCAAAAAATATTTTCAATGATGGAATAGTATATGCTGGAGACTACACCAGAAACGGAAGCATTGAGGGCGCTGTAGACTCAGGAATAAGGGCTGTAGCTGCAATAAAAAATCAGATGGAATAAATGAGTGAGTTTGCCCAAATTTACGATACTTATAATTACAACTTAATAATAACCAAAGCATATAGATGGATAGAAAACTTACAACGATATTTGCTTCTGATGTAGTCGGCTTTAGCAAAATGATGGGCATTGATGAGGTTAAGACCCTAAAGATTCTTCAGGAAAGGAGAAAAGTCATCGATGCTATAATTGATGATCATCAAGGAATTATTTTTGGAAGTGCCGGAGATAGTGTCCTAGCTGAATTCTCAAGTCCTCTGAAAGCTGCCGAAGCTGCCATAGCAACGCAACTAAAAATGAAATCATTAAATAAAGATCAACCTGTCTCTGATCAAATGATCTTTCGTGTCGGAATAAATATTGGAGATGTTATGGTTACCTCGGACAATTTATTCGGTGATGCAGTTAATGTTGCAGCAAGACTTGAATCTGAGGCAAAACCCGCTGGTATTTGCATCTCGAACACAGTTTTTGACATCATAAATCGAAAAATTATGGTCTCCTTTGAAGAAGCAGGTGAATTAGAGTTAAAAAATATAGATGTCCCCATTAAAGCTTTTCATGTAATCCACAATAAGGGTACACCAAGATTCACACAAGATTCATCTACGATTCAAACTAAGGTGAAAGATGTTGAACCAGGATCTTTAGCCGTTATGAAATTTAAAAATTTGAGTAACGACCAAGACCAGGAATATTTTTGTGAAGGATTTTCTGAAGATTTAATTTTAATGCTTGCGAAATTTAATAAGTTAGTTGTTATATCAAGCCACGCAAGTTTTGCCTATAGTGATAAGTCAAAGGGATTTAAAGACATTGGTAAAGAGCTTGGGGTACGGTATATCATTCATGGAAGTGTTAGAAAGCTTGGGCCAAAAATGCGAATTACTGCAAATCTGATTTCAACTGAGCATGAGAACTCCATTTGGTCAAGCAACTTTGATTTATCAACCGATGAGGTATTTGATGTTCAGGATAAGATAGCAGAACAAATTGTTGCAACAATAGTTGGTAGGGTCGAAGAGGATGCGTTGAATACCCTTACAGCGAAAAGGCCTGAGAATATGGACGCATACGATCTTGTTTTGAAAGGTTTGGAGTATGCTAAAAAAGGCAACATTGTAAAAACAAATATTGAAAAGGCTGTGGAATTATTTGAACAAGCGATAACTTCCGAGCCGACATATGCAAGAGCTCACGCATGGCGAGCATGCTCACTTGGGAATCTAATGGATTGGGAGGATGATCCAGATCCTAAGTTGTTTACAAAAGCTATGGAATCTGCTAACCTAGCATTAGATCTTGATCCAAATGAGCCAGAGGTCCATAGAGTATTGGGTGCAATCAAATTATGGTATGAAAGAGACCACGAAATGGGAAAATATCATTTTGAGAAAGCACGAGAGCTTTGTCCTAGCGATGTTTATATCATTCAAAGGTACGCAACAGCCTTGATCTATTTTGGTGAATTTGAGCAGGCACTTGATGAAGTGAAACGGGCAATGAGGCTCGATCCATTTTCACATGATCTTTTACATGGAACGGAAGCTTTGTGTTATTATTGGCTTGGAAATTATGATAAATCGATATCATGTTTTAAAAAAATAAAAGTTCTTAAAGCACAATTATTTTATATGGCTATGGCTTATAAAAAAATAGATAATTCTAATTTAGCTAAAGAAAAGCTTAAAGAGGCACGGACCATAACGGGTATGGAAATAGACTCATTCATCAAATCAGAGCCCTACAAGGAGAAAGAGCTGTCTTCTAAAATTGAGGGCATGCTTAAATCAATTTAGTCTTGAATGTTAATGTAAATAAATTCAATAATCGAAAATCAAAATTGCAGAAGTATTTGATAATTGTATGCATTAATTTTTCTTTTCTTTCATGCAACTCGTCATCGAACCCAAAACATAACATTGATAACTTTTCTATTAGCCCAAATCAAGCAATGAGATTATACGATGATAGTAGTTACATTTTTTTAGATGTAAGAACAAAAAAAGAACATAATGAAAAAGCAATACCCAACTCAATTCTCATACCTCTGCATGAACTAGATATTCGGTTAAAAGACCTAGAAATAATAAAAAATAAGAACCTTATCGTCTATTGTAGAAGTGGTAACCGCTCAAAATCTGCAACGGAAATTTTAAGAACTAACAAGTTTGAAGCGAAAAATCTTTTGTATGGAATTAATGGATGGGAAGGCCCTTTAAGCTATGACAATTGAAAAATTGGTACTTTTTTTACATAATCAATAAATTATTTGTAATATTGGGTTCAAGATTTTCAAATTCATTAATAAAGAGGGACTTATGCGCATTCACATGACATTTATCTATTTCCTAGTTTTTATTTCGTGCTCAAATAAACAGATCAAAGAGCAAAGAACTGATTTAAAGACTATCCCTATACCCGATAAGAACTATATTTATGAGATGAGAACATACACCAGTCATCCTGGTAAATTAAGTGACCTAGAGAGTCGTTTCAGAAATCATACCAATGGATTTTTTATTAAACATGGCATGAACCCAGTAGCATACTGGAGGCCGAGCGATGGAGATTTGAAAGAGAATACTCTTTTTTATATAATTGCGCACAATAACCGAGTTTCAGCTCAAGAAAGCTGGAAAGGGTTTGTAACTGATCCAGATTGGAAAAAGGTTTACCAGCAGTCAAGAGAAGATGGTCCTCTGGTTGCAGATATAAAATCGGTCTATATGAATATAACCGATTATTCTCCAATGAAATAGAACTATTCCCCTATAATTCTTTAACATAGAATTCATCATTTAAATTAATTTATTCAAACCTCAAATGATTAGAAGTTATATCATATTGTTGCTGCTGATTTTCTCCTGTGGAACAAGAAACAGCGAAAAAGAAAAACAAAAATCCCAGCAAAAATACTCTGGACATGATACTAAGATGTTTGCAGTTGAAATACGATCGATGGAGTTAAATGATAAGGACTTCAACCTAAATACACTAGGATCACCTTATCCGGTTGTTTTTCGTTTATTTGAAAATAATAGACTTATTTGGAAGGAAGTATTAGGAAGCCTAAGAGGTCGACACGCATTTAAGCATAACGATGCCACAAAAATTATATCGTTCAACAAAAAAAATTCCTATAGAATAGTAATTAAAGATGACGGTTTAATCACCTTTCCAGATACATGGGGCGGTGGAGAGTGGGATGTGGGTGTCTGGCCGTTTGACCAACTGCAGGGCAATAAAATGTACAAAGGTACCTCTTGGATAGAAGTCCTGTGTCACCCTATTTCTGAAATGGATTATAGATTGAATAAACAAATTTTAGATTCTTAAATAATTATTTATGAAGATATAAAAGCGAAAATTTTTTAATAGTTAATGGAGTATGTGTATTTCAAACTTGCTCGTGTTTTTGTATTTATCATCATTGGCTATCTTTTAGGAAAATCAAAAATCTACAACAAAGAGCGTGGCAAACTCTTGCAGGATATATGCTTTAATATCTTATTGCCATTAATAGTTATACCCAGTATTTGGTCATCGGAATTAAGCCATGCTAATAATTTTCTTCTGTTGACATGTTTTTTTATGTCTGGGTTATTTATATTTACTAGCTCATTTTTTTTAGGGCATCATTTATTCAAATTTAGATATAATGAATGCTCGGTATATGGTTTTTCAGCATGCTATGGAAATCTAGTCGGTTTAGGTATCCCGCTTGCGTTTTCAGTGCTTGGAGAGCAGGAGATAAAGCAATATTTTTATTTAGCGGGTTTTCATGGTTTTCTTCATATCCCTTATTCCACCCTTCTGGTTGAAATATCATCAAGAAAAGAAGAAAATAAAATAAAAATAATTTTTAACTCAGTAGTAAGTTTGTTTAAGAATTCGCTTTTCCTGAGTTTATCGGTAGGGCTCCTTTTGAACATTTCAAATATATCTTACCCTGAATTAATGGAAGAGGCAAATGAACTACTTTCATTGATTTTTGTACCCCTAATGCTAATAATCATAGGTGCTAGTTTATCTACATTTTACCTGAGCAGATATCGCAAGGAGTTAATTACTCTAATTATTTTAAAGAATCTAATGCATCCAATATCCGGGTTCATAATTGCTAAATATATATTTTCTTTTGACAATAGTCTTATCTTCATTATCACATTAGCATCATCTTTGCCAAGTGGAATTCAGACCCATTATTTTAGTGCTCGATATGATGTACTAAGTGATCTATCATCTGCAAATATCTTATTTAGTACTTTCATTAGTATTTTCACTATATCAATTGTAGTTTACTTGCTTGGTTAATAGATCTCTTGTTGGTTGATTAAAATATATTTTATCATTCATTGAAATAATCAAAGTTAGGTCCAAAGATGTACAAAATTTGTTTAGCCTTAATTTTTTTCTATATTTTTAGCGCTTGTGAACAGCAGGATGATGTCGGTAGAACAGATCTTGCCAAATATGGTATAACCTTCGGCGGAAATCAGGTTGATATAGGTTATTTTGGTCAAAAAACCAAGGATGGAGGTTTTGTAATCGCAGGATTAACCAATAGTTATTCAGCTAGTGGGACAGATACTTGGTTGATTAAAACTGATCAAAAAGGCCAGCCAGAATGGGATAAAACATATGGGGGCCTGGGAGAAGATTACGGGCTGTGCGTGAAAGAACTTGATAACGGAGGTTATGTAGTCGTGGGATCTGCGCTTATTAAAACCCAATCTCAGGGTACTGAGGTCTGGACTAATGAAGAGATCTCGGGAAATGCTCTTCAAATTGCTGGAGATGGAGGTTTCATAATAGTCGGTGTCTTAAATGATGATATTTCAATAACAAAAACTAATTCAGATGGCGTTCAAATGTGGACTAAACAATATAATATAGATAATGTGGATATTGCCAACTCAATTGAACCTGTATCTGATGGCTGCTTTATCATATCAGGGTGCGCTGATTGTGAAAGCTATCCTGAACTATTACTTATGAAAATAAACGAACTTGGTGATTCGTTGTGGACGAAAATTTATGGAGGTAGTGAAAATGAAAGCGGCGCCCATGCGATACAAACTGGAGATGGGGGCTTCATAGTCACTGGCCATACCGGAACCTTTGGAAATGGAATAAATGATCTTTGGTTATTGAAGACAGATTCAGCTGGGGACTCCGTTTGGACACAAACTCATGGGGGAAGCTCCCTTGACGAGGGCACATTTATTCAACAAACAGATGACGGTGGTTACATCATAACCGGCATAAATTTTTCTCTCGCTCTCCCTGACTATGGTGATGCGTGGTTGCTTAAAACGGATAGTTTAGGAGCAAAAATATGGGAAAACACTTTTGGGGGAGTTGGACTAGATTGGGGGAGAACTGTTCAGGTTACTGAAGATGACGGTTACACGATAATAGGGTGGAGAGAGAATGTAATAAATGATCAGGCTGACTCCCAAGTATGGCTTATATTCACTGATTCGCAAGGGCAAGCAGAACCAATTGATCAATCTAATTAGTGAATTTGAATCAGTCAATTTTTCAATGTTCTCGACCATTAAAATACATTTAAATATTGTTTTATCATTTTTTTACAAAATAATCTTGCCTTCGAAGCATATTATCAATACATTTAATCAAAGCAAACAAATACATCCTAATAGAATTGGACAAACGATTGTCCAAATTGGATTGTCAAAATTTGCTTAATTGACTTGGGAAACATTTCCATAATCTTTATGGAATTTAAAATAAAGGGACGGGTATCAATCTCGCCCAATGGAGCGTAATAATCTCTAAATCTAAGGAGGTAGACTATGAGAACAAGGCATAGCCGTACAAGCAGCTTTTTTCAAACAGTAACAATCATCTCACTGCTCATTACAGGAACCGTAATTGCAGGTACAACTGGTAAAATATCTGGTAAAGTAACAGATGCAAGCACGGGCGAGCCTCTTGCTGGTGCTAATGTGATGATTGCTGGAACAGTATTCGGAGCCAGTACTGATGAAGTAGGGGACTATTTTATCATCAATATTCCACCAGGTTCATTCGAGGTCTCCGTAGCTTACATAGGTTACGAGAAGAAAGTCTCTTCAAACACTCGTGTGTCTATTGATCAAACAACGACTGTTAATTTTGCGCTAAGTGCCTCTGTAATTGAGGGTGCATCAGTTGATGTTGTGGCGGAGAGAGCTATAATTGAGCAGGATATTACTGGTAGTAAAGCTGTTCTAACTGCTGATTTCCTCGATAATATGGCAGTGGTTGATTTAGAAGATGCTCTATCGCAACAAACTGGTTTTGTTGATATGGGAGAAACTCAGTATATAAGAGGTGGAACTGCTAGTGAAATCAATTACATGGTGGATGGTATTTCTATGGTTAGTGGGATTCTTGGTGACAGTTGGGCAAGGTTGAATACCAGTTCAATGGAAGAAGTTGAAGTTCTCACCGGTGGTTACAATGCGGAGTATGGAAACGCAATGTCAGGTGTAGTCAACATTGTATCTAAAGAAGCAAGCGCCGGCTCAGGCGTTCGAGGGAGCGTGAAACTTAGAACTCGTCCTGCAGGTCAATATCATTGGGGTAGAAATATGTACGCAGACGACCTCTGGTATCGTACTAATTATGACTTAGCTCACTGGCAGTCTGAGCTTGAGGATGAAAATAAGCTCGCAGGTTTTAAGTCTTACTTATCACTTTGGTATCCTGATCAGTGGAATGAGAATTCAGCTGACCCCACCGCTCAACAGCTCCTGGATCTTTACACAGAGCAGATCACACCCCGAGATGTGCTAGGCAAGTACACAGAAAGGGCCGAGAACGAACTCGAGGCCACAATATACGGCGCAGTATCGAGCAAGTTAAATTACCTGCTCTCTGTTCGTGGTAAAAACGGTGTTAATATTTATCCACAAGGAGGAGAGTACAATCCTGAAAGAAATATTCAGGCAAACATTAATTATTATCTTACAGATAATCAAAAGCTTACTCTAAATGTTATGAATGGAGGTTACACTTCCTACACGTACACTGAGAGTAATTGGAATAACAGAGAAAGTTCAAAAGAAGCGGCGTGGCAGCCCAATCCTGATATAAGAGATCCTTATGTGGCAATGGCTTTTGCCCCATGGGGTGGATACTGGGCCAAAGGTCCTCAGGTAAAAGACATAACAATGTGGGGTTTAACATATCAGAACACGCTCAGTCCAAAAACATTTTTCACACTCAAGGTGAACGGTCTGACAGATGATATGACCGAGATTCAGGATTACTCCAAGTTTCAGACAACGGAGGCGCAGATGCCTTGGGGTGGAAGTCAATTTGACCTAGCTGGTAACTTTCGTATTGAAGCTAGACAGATTCAGGTCAATAACTACACTGAGAGTTCCCAAACAAACTTTAAAGCTGATCTAACAAGTCAAGTCACAAAAACACATCAAATAAAAACTGGAGCAGAGTTTTCTATGAGTGCTCTTGACTATCAGCACTATTATATGGAATTTGCTGCGGGTGACACATGGCACCTTGATAATGTTTATGACTCAAAGCCATCCGAGTTTAATGCATACATTCAGGACAAAATGGAGTTTGAGGGAATGATCGTTAATGTTGGTCTCCGTATCGACGGGTTCAACGCTAACCATAATTATGCAGAAAATATTTACGATCCAGTAGGTTTCCAAAGCTGGAACGGCGGAGTAGATAACAAGCCGTCTAACACTGCATCAATTTGGCAGTCTTACCTGAATAAGAGAGATTGGTTTGCTGTTTTGGACGGAGTGACTCCAGCTGATTACAGATCATCTTTTGAAGGCGTGCTAAATGATGGGAACACAGTGGCTTCAGAATGGAAAACCGCTATTTCACCCAGGCTTGGAATTTCTTTTCCAATTACTGCAAAGTCTAAGATTCGTTTTAACTATGGTCATTTTTACCAGCGTCCAAATTGGTCCAAAATTCTTGGCTTCCCAACCAGCTGGTACGATAGTGATCCCTATGGTTCAGTTAGAATGGACCAATGGCAAGGATATTACGGCCAACCGGGCATAACCTACGAAAAAACTATCCAGTACGAAGTTGGATTTGACATAAATTTTGCAGATGTCTGGCGTGCGACCAGTGCCTTTTACTATAAGGACGGATCTCAGCTGAACAGATTCAATCATACCAGTACCTACAACAGAGGTGGCGGTGGTGTTAATGCAACTGGCTGGGGTGTTGCCTCTTTTAGAGATAATTACAGTAGGTCGCGAAATATTGCAGGTGACGGCCATGACAATATTTTTTACACAAATAATGGTTACAAAGACTCTAGGGGTATCGAGCTAAGTCTCGATAAGATGTATCGCAACAACTGGTCTGCTAGTTTTAGTTATGAGTACAGTCTCACTTCTGGTGGCCTAGCTGGCTATGCATGGTACTATGAAGATGACAGCCGTGCCCATCAGCCTCACTCATATGATGAATTGAAGGCAACTTGGTTGAGCAACTCTATTTTCAAGACTAATCTAAACTATGTGACCCCAAAATCGCTTGGATCTGTTAATTTTGGTCTTTATAATGAATATTTTTCAGGTGCTCAGTACACTTATTACCCTGACGATTATACAGGAGTTAGAACTCCAAATAATAAACGTTGGTTTCCTCATAGAAGGACAGACCTCAAAGTCTCAAAGGCATTTAACTTAGGTGCGGCACGTCCAACCCTTGCTTTAGAAGTAATTAATCTCTTCAACGATTACGATATGCTTATTCCTGATGGTGATAATTTGAAGCAATGGGAAGAGGATGGTATTATGCCTAAGGTAGGTAAATCAGGAGAGACAAATATTTGGGGTTTTTATAACTCTGTCAGTAATCCTAAGCGCATGATGTATCTATCAGTTAGCGTGGATTTCTAAGAGAGTTAACTATTTAAATAAGGAGAATCAAATGATTTCTAAGAATAAATATTTAATGGCAGGAGTAACCGCACTTTTGATATGGACATCAACAGATCTTTTTGGAGCGGGCTTCAATTTTCAAAGAACAAAGCGGGCGAAACTCTGGACACGGGTATGGAATCACGCTGGGATCGGGTTACCAACATCAAGTGGTCAAGATCTTTTTAAGTTGGATTATCCGGGACATGAATTAACATCCGACCTTAACGATCACCAAGGTGTGGTCATGTGGGCCGGGTGGATGACCTGGGCTGATGTTGACGGTGTTGGAACTCCATTCCGTTTATGCATGGCTTATGATCCCAACCCTGCTTACATATCGGCTCTTGAAGATGCTCAATTGACGACTAACTACAACATGGCAGATCCTTCATTGCTTGCTGAAGAAATTGTCACAGGTAGTGCCAAAATCGTTGAGTATGATCTTGATTTTTCATACAGGACACTAGCATGGAGTTATCCGGAGATAGACGACTTCATTATTTGGGAGTACAAATTCAAAAATAATGGAACTAAAAATCTTACTAATTTCCGTTTTGCTCCAACAGCAGAGATTAATCTAACTGTTCCTGGCGGTGGAGATGTAACTAGGGATGATGATGACTTTGAATGGGATATTGCTCACGAGGCATTTTATTTCCACGATGGTCAAGGTGTTACTACAGGTGGAGAATTAATTCCCGCCGCATATGGTCTCACTGGTGACGATATTGGGGGACCAGCTGATACAGAGTTTGCTGCCTCGTTGGATCATAGCTTCCGTGCTGCACACTATTTTACCTACTACTGGTTAGATAAGCCTACTAAGAGCGATCCAACAGAAAGAGATCACATGAATATTGTTGATAAAAACAATCTAAATCAGCACTCAAATAGGATACAAAATGATCCTATGAATGACAATCCAGAGGTAGATTTTGACACTGATGATTATGTATTAGCTGCAATGAAGTATGACAATCCCCTTCCACTTGTATCCGAAGATGGGGTTGACCTTTCTTCTGAAGCAACACGATTGGGTTTGACTTCAGCTGCTCCACAATTACCTTTTGAGAAAGAAATTGATTATCTTTATTCTACAGGTCCATACTCAATTGCTCCAGGAGAGGAGTTGAAGTTTGTTATGGTGTCAGCTGTTGGCATGATGGATAATGATAAAGTTATGGCAGGTGGTGTTGAAAACAAAGCAAGGCTCATTGATGGTAGAGATAGCCTCTGGAAGTATGTTGATGCCGCTAAGGCGTTATATGACCGTGGATATCAGACCTTTGATCCTCCACCAACGCCGACAGATGGGAATAATAGTTTGACATTGACTCCAATCCCATCAGGTGTCAAAGTACAGTGGCCTCCAATACCTGATTCATATACTGATCCTGATTATGGTGTTAATGATGTTGTCGGATACAAGGTATATCGCTCTACATTCAAAAATATAGGACCTTGGCAACTTGTTGCGACAATACCTCATGCATCCGCAACGATTGAAGGTGGTATGGTAACATATGAAGACACTGGTCTCAGTTTAGGAGTGGGTGTCTATTATCAGGTTTCTTCCTATGATTCGGGGCACAATACTGCTCCAAGTTGGGACACAGCAGGAGAATTCCCTAATGGAGTAAAAGCTTTAGAAAGTGGAAGGGTGAATGTTAATACAGACCCTGTCTATCCCATGGCAATTCCGAGTAACGATATGAGCGATGTGCGTGTTTACCCCAACCCTTTTATTCAGGATAGTGGTCTCCTTGGTAGTGGAGAAGGTAAAAGAATTGAATTTGTTAATATTCCAGGATCGTGTACAATAAGAATCTACACTTTGTCTGGAGAAATTTTACAAACTATTGAGCATAATGATGGAAGTGGTGATGCTTCATGGGGATCCAAAACGCTCGGTGATTACCAAGTAAATAAATACCTGCAGGCAGTATCGCCTGGTATTTATATCTGGCACGTTACAAACAATGTTGCCAGTAATAAGGGCGAAACAAAAACTGGAACTTTTGTAATTATTAAATAAAATAATTAACAATTCATTAATATTTGGAGGTATATATGATAACTTTGAAAGATTATAAAAAAATACTAATAGGTGCTGGAATTGCAATTATGTGCTCTACATTATTGTCCCAGACCCCAAGGGATCCAATCTCAACAATTGATCCACCTGATTTCAATAGAACAGGTCAAACTGGTTTTCAATTTCTGCATTTACCAACCAATGCCCGTTCAGCGGCTATGGGTGGAATCATGAATGGAATGAGAAACAGCACGGTAAGTTCTATTTTTAACAATCCTGCTAATTTAGTAGATGTTAAAAATATAGATGCAGCATTCACAAATATCAGTTACGTCGCAGACATTAGCTATATGACTGCTGCTGTTGCTAAGAACTTAGGTTCAAATGGTACTGTTGGCCTCTTTTTTGCGAACTTGACAACACCTGATATGGTAAGAACTACAAATACTTTGGATGCAGACCTTGGTATAACTGTTCGGAGTGCAGATCTTGGAACTTTCAAAGCTGGAGATGTGATGTACGGTCTCTCTTATGCTAAGAAAATTACGGATATGCTTTCTGTAGGTGGAAATGTCAGCAGAATTGAAGAGGATTTAGCTGATCTAAAAGTATCCAATACCAATATTGACTTTGGTCTTCATTATGAGACTGGATTCAATAGTCTGCGGCTTTCAATGGTTGCTAGAAATTTTGGTCCAGACACTGAATTCACAGGATTCACGGATCTTTATGGTCTTCCCCAGACAGTGAGAATGCCTATCAATTTCCGTGTTGGAATTGGTTATGACTTGATTGAGAACCTTTCTGTTTACGCAGAAGGAGCTCACCCTAATGATGGTCCAGAAAGATTTCATCTTGCGGGTGAGTATAATGTCATGAACCTTCTTAGCCTTCGAGGTGGTTACAAGATTGGATATGATGAACAGAGTGTCACTTTCGGAGGAGGATTAAACTTTAACATGGGTGGAGTAAGTGGTAGAGTTGACTATGCGTTCCTCGATTACGGACGTCTTTCAAATGTTTCAGTTATCAGCATAGGCTTTGCTGTTAACTAGTTTAATCAATACATTTAAAATATTAACAAAAATGGGTAAGCAAGTCTTACCCATTTTTATTCTTTGTAGTTCTTTTCTAAAGCCAAGTTCATAAAGTTATTTGGGGTATAAATTAGAATCAGTATGGGTAGAGTAACAGTTGTTGGAAGTTATATAGTTGCTCTTGTAATTGATACAGATCGAATCCCCTTAGAGGGCGAAACCCTTATTGGTAGAAATTATCACACCACTCATGGTGGTAAAGGGTCAAACATGGCGGCTTGCATTTCCAGATTGGGGGCTGATTCAACGTTTTTTGGGAAAATTGGTAGAGATTCTTTTGGGGAGTCATTTCTCAAATTGCTTGAAGAGGAGAATGTTAGTAAAAAAGGAGTCCTTTTTTCTGAGAAATTACCCACTGCTGTTGGTTTTATTGTTTCTAGCGCTACAGCCTCAAACATAATTGTAATAGATATCGCAGCAAATGGCGAATTCGCCCCTGCCGATATTGATTCAGGTATAGATATTATTAAACAATCCAATGTGATTTTATCACCGCTCGAGATCCCGCTTGAAACTGCTATGTACGCCTCAAAAATTGCTGCTAAAAACGGTGTCAAATCTGTGTTAAACCCTGCCCCCGCAACCGACCTGACTGGCAAAAATTTAGAGTCTGTGTTTGCCCTAACTCCAAATGAAACTGAAGGTCGTGTGTGCTTGGGATTGAGCCCCAATGACCCTATTGGCGATGAAGATGTAGCCACAAGACTGCTACAACTAGGCCCTCAAAATGTAATCCTAACACTTGGTGAAAACGGAGTCTTATGGGCCAATTCGGATGGAATAAAAACATTTCCAGCTCTAGAGGTAAGTGTGTTAGATACTGTGGGTGCTGGTGATGCGTTTAATTCAGGATTTTCTGTTGGTATAAGTGAAGATAAGTCCATCGAAGAATCCATTGCATTAGGGATTACTGCTGCATCTATATCAACGCAATACAGAGAAACAATTGAATCTTATCCGAAAAGAGAAGAGGTTGATAAAAGAGTAACTGAAATTATATAGTCAATATAAAAAACCCAAAAATTAGGAGGACCCTATGTTCCTAAAATTAAATAAACGCCTAAATAATCTATACCGTGCCATAATTTGTACCTTATGTATAGGAGCTGTGGAGGCAAAAGATGGAATGGTCCTTGTAAAAGCCACAGATTATCGTTTTCATCTTGAATATCGTTGGGTTGAAGGATTGACTTTAGATAGCCTCATTCAGGATTACGCTGGTATAAGATATAGTAATACATCCAATTTTAAAACCTCTGGGTTTTATATCGATAAAACCGAGGTGACTAATGCTCAATTTAAAGAATTTATGGATGAGAGTGGCTATAAGCCTAAATGGTCCAAAAACTTTTTAAAACATTGGAAGAACGGAACTTACCCTTCAGGAAAAGCCAATCACCCTGTCTTTTGGGTATCTATAGAGGATGCAAAGGCTTATGCTGAATGGGCTGGGAAAAGACTTCCAACTGAAGAGGAATGGCAACTGGCAGCTCAAGGAACAGATGGCAGAGCATGGCCATGGGGTAATCTATATGATCCGAAAAAGGCAAATATGGATTCCAAAGGTACCAGACCTGTTGGTAGCTATCCCAATGGCGCTAGCCCATATGGAGCTCTAGATATGACTGGTAATGTTTGGGAATGGACTGATTCAAAGCAATTAGATGGGACCCATTATTATTGCTGGATAAGGGGAGGGAGCCACTATTTTGCAAAGGGAAGTCGCTGGTATATTCAGGGAGGTCCTGTTCCAAATTATCAAAGATTAAAATTTTGGCTGATGACACCTGCTCTAAATAGAAGTCCCAGTATTGGTTTTCGTTGCGTAAAAGATGCTACATAAACTATTTAAAACATGTTCCCATTTAAATCTATCATAAGTGCTCCAGCATCAAAAATTTTAAAAAGGATTTTCGGATGAGAAAAACAATACAATCTTGTTATATGGTAATAAAATTATTTTTTTTACCAATGGTACTATTAATAACAGTAGGAAATTTAATGGCAAAATCAACGGTCACACTAAAATATATTCCACAAAAAGAAACGGTAGAAGAAATTATTCTTGAAAATGAAACCTACCAGTACACAATAAAAATCGATAATGCTGTACGTCTCCAAAGCATTATTGAAAAGTCATCAGGTTATAACTACCTACAAAAAAATGAGCCACTTGTTTTTACATCTTGCTACCCACGAGGACGATGGCTAGATAATGTAGGGTACCAATTATTTACTGTCGAAGAGTTTAGTAAGGAAGAAAGACAAGGTGTCTCTATCAGGCAACAATCAAGCTATGTGGAAAATTCCTGGGTTGTTGTCCAAGAGTTCTCCTTAGGAGAAGGAATGGAGCTTTATTGGAAATCTACAGTAATTAATACTGCCACAGGAGGGCGTTCGTACCGATTGCCACGTGCACGGCCATCCACGATTAAATTTCCTGTTATTCAAGATCTAATAATTGGTGATAAACGGGGGATGAGTTATTTTTATCCTTCAGGAAGTAGGTATTACCTAGATAATAAAGATGATTCTGGTAAAACACAATACAATGAAGGTTCAACAGAATTTGAAGCGACTAGAGTTCCTGGATTTTATCTAACAAACACCACCGATCCAAAAGTCCCAACAGACATTTTTAACCTCAAGGAGAATAGGGGAGTTTACTTTCATGTGTTAGATACAAAATTAGCTTGGAGTTTTGAAGATAAGACTGATTTAAAAAGTAGAGACTTTGAACTAGTTCAAGATCCCGGAGAAGAAACCGTTGTCATGGACTGTCGAATTGGACCGCACCTCGGAGATTGGCATGCGGCATTTGATGCCTACAAACGGTATATCTACTCCACTTTTGATTTTAAGTACTATGACCGCCCAGTCCAGAAATACTACCGTAAAAAATTGGTATCACATTTTACATTTCTCTATGGTCATGACATATACAACCCCAAAACGAACGAGTTTGAGATTGATCGATTTCTTGATGAAGGTGAGGCAAACTTTGGTGGTTATGACTACATGCTTTTATGGCATGATTATCCTAGAATGGGTGTGGATAACCGGGATCAATTTACGATGTACGAGGATTTACCTGGAGGCCTTGATGGACTAAGGCAAATGGTGGACAAGGCTCACGCAAGAGGTGTTCAGGTTTTTCTACCATACAAGCCATGGGATATTATGGTAAAAAATCAAGATCACTATAAAGAAGAAGCGCGAATTTCAAAAGCAATTGGCGCGGATGGAGTTTTTTTGGATACCATGAAAGATAGCGAAATTGCATTTCGTAAGGCTTTAGATGCAGTGAATCCAGACAATGTTTTTGTTTCAGAAGGTCGGCCCAGCATTGCAGACGCACAGTTGGTCACTGGGAGTTGGAATCAGTCTGGGTCAGCGACAAATACCATGCCTAATGTGGACTTGTTTCGATTTTTACTACCCAAGCACAATGTACATAATATTAATCGGGGCGCAAGGGACAGGGAGCAATTGATCCATAATGCCTTGTTTAATGGAACTGGGTTTATTGTTTGGGAGGATATTTTTGGTGAGATCAATCAATATTCCTGGAATGAGCGTATTTTGATCCATCGATATAGTAGAATCCTTCGGGAAAATATTGATGCCTATTTAACAGAAAATCCAATTCCTCTTGTCCGAGATTTGCGTGATGATATTTACATAAATGCATTTCCTGTATCCAGTAAATGTGTTTACCCAACTTATCAGAATGACTATAAAAGTGTATCTAGAAGAGCGATTATTAATGATGGCTCAGCACCTAGGTTTCGTGGAAAAGGTGGAAAAGATTGGGAAGGGAAAACACCCCGCCTGATTGGTCCTTTTATCGATGTAGATCATCCAAAAGACTGGCATTATATAGATGTCTGGAATCACAGAAATGTTGGCACTGAAGAGGTCAATGGTAAGACTCGGCTTATCTTCCTTGAAGAAGCCCCAGATAAGATGTCTTGTGTTGTGGGGATGCCCAAGAACCTGAAAGTAAATCAGGCAGATGGTTCACTAAAGATTCGTGTTACAAACCCGATAGAGAATTCCCGTATCCAGATAAATACGGTAGATAATTTAAATATGATAGAAGAAGAGAAGATGGAACTTCGCGGGGATGATGCTACGGTAAATTTATCTGATCTTGATCTTGACTATCCTTACAAAGTTTTGGTAAAGCTAATGCAGGAAGATATAATGATCGACCAGGTCATTATAGATGCCGGATGGTTTAATTTTGATGTTGACTGATTCGTTAATGAATAAAATAGGCTCAATAGGGAGAGGGGTATGAGAGTTTTTCGAATAGCAGGAGCGCTTAGTCTGATTGCAACGCTACAAATTTTTGCCAATCCTACCTTGAGGTATGTCCCAAACAAAGCTCAGGTGAAAGAAATTATTCTTGAAAATAGCAATTATAAATACACTATTGTCCTTGATAACGCTGTACGACTAAGGAGCATATTAGAAAAGTCTTCAGGATACGATTACATGGAAAACAATCAGGATTTGATTTTTACTTCATCACTTAGACCGACTACTTGGCACAGATTTTTAGATAATACGGGTTATCAGCTGTTTAAAGTTGATGAGATCAGTTATAAGGGTCGAAAAGGAGTTTCAATCAGCCAGCAATCAAGCTACGTAGAGAATTCTTGGACCATAGTTCAGGAGTTCTCTTTAGGTGATGGAAATGAGCTTCATTGGAAATCTAAGGCTATTCATGATTCTCCTGGTCGCTCTTATCGAGAACCGCGCATAAGGCATGCGGACATAAGATTTCCTGTTATGCAAGATCTGTTGATAGGAGAAAAAGAAGATTTAAATATTTTTTTACCTACACAACGTACTTTAGGAGCGCCAGGATCCAGCTATGGCAAAGGAGAGCTGAGATACTGTATCAATAATAGAAATGATTTCATTTTCTATCTAACTAACAGCTATGATCCATTAATTCCTCTAGATATCTACAATGTAGAGGAGGATAGAGGCATCTATTTTCATGTGTTGGAAACAGAATTTTTGCCTCAGTGGAGTTTTGACAATAAAGATGCCTTTCATCAAAAGGAATTCCGGCTTACTCAATCAAATAATGGTGAGGCTGTTTTAATGGATTGTCGGATTGGACCTCATAAAGGAGACTGGCATGTCGCATTCGATGTTTACAAAAAACATATATATTCGACATTTGATTTCACATATTATGATCGCCCAATTCAGGAGCAATATAGAAAACAGCTGATATCTCATTTTACTTTTTTATATGGTCATGACATATACAACCCTAAAACCAATGTTTTTGATATTGATCGATTCTTAGATGAGGGCGAAGCAAACTTTGGTGGATATGATTATATGCTTCTATGGCATGATTACCCAAGAATGGGAGTTGATAACCGCGACCAATTTAAGATGTATGAAGATTTGCCTGGTGGATTAAAAGGTCTAAAATTGATGGTTGACAGAGCTCATGATAGAGGCGTGAAGGTTTATCTACCTTACAAGCCCTGGGATCTTATGGTAAAAAACCAGAATCACTATATTGAGGAGGCGCGTATATCTAAAGCCATTGGAGCAGATGGCGTCTTTTTAGATACCATGGGAGAAGGTGCTATTGAGTTTAGAAAAGCTCTAGATGCGGTTAATCCCGATAATGTTTTTGTTTCTGAGGGGCGTCCAAGTATATCTGGTGCTCAGTTAGTAACAGGAAGTTGGAACCAGTCAGGGTCTGCAACTAACAAAATGCCAAATGTAGACCTTTTCCGCTTTTTACTTCCTCGGCATAATGTCCATAACATAAGTCGTGGGTCAAGAGACAGAGAACAGCTGATTCAAAATGCTTTGTTTAATGGCACTGGTTTTATCGTTTGGGAAGATATTTTTGGTGAAATTAATCAGTACTCATGGAATGAGCGTATTATGATTCATAGATATGGCAGAATTCTTCGTGAAAATAGTGATGCGTATTTAACAGAAGCTCCCATTCCCCTGGTCCGAGATTTAAGAGAGGACATTTATATCAACGCTTTTCCTGTTTCCGATAAATGCGTCTATCCAATATATCAGATTGATTATGCCAGCGTATCTAGAAGAGCAACAATTAACGAGGGTTCTGCACCTAAATTTCGAGGTGAGGGAGGAAGAGATCAATCTGGCGAGGTCTATCGTCTCATTGGTCCCTTTATTGATGTGAGTCATCCAAAAAATTGGCATTATATAGATGTTTGGAATCATCGAAATGTTGGCACTGAAGAGGTCAATGGTAAGACCCGACTTGTTTTTCTTGAAGAAGCTCCTGATAAAGTGTCTTGTGTTGTTGGAATGCCAAAAAATCTATTGGTAGAGCAGATAGGTGGTTCACTAAACATAAATGTTACAAACCCCATACCTGGATCTATTGTACAAGTAAACACCGTTCATAATCTCACATATATGGAGGAAGAAAAAATTAAACTCAGCGGAAATGATCTAGTCGTTAATATATCTGATCTTAATCTTGACTATCCTCACAAAATTCTGGTTAAACTAATGAAAGATGATATTATGATCGATCAAGCCATTGTGGATGCGGGTTGGTATGGGTTTGATAAGAGTAGAAAGTAATAAATACCTATGCTAAAACCCTCAAAAAGTGAGCTAGGCCAGTATCAATCAAAAGGATATTTTCTTAGGTCTAAATTTTTCAGTCAAAGTGAGATTTCTGAATTCCGTTTAAGAGCGCGAGGAGATTTGGACAGAGATTTAAAGAATAACAAAGTGATGATCAAGGGAGATAGAGAAGGTAACCAAACACTTCTAAAAATGTGGAACTCAGCCGATGATAATTTTTATGGCTTTATTGCTAGGGATGAACGTTTAGTAGTGCTTGCTCAAGAAATTCTTGGCGATGATGTATATATTTACAGCCATAAAATGACCATGAAGAATCCTGGAGAAGGTGGCGCTTGGGAGTGGCATCAAGACTTTGGTTATTGGCATAACTACGGTTTATTGGCTCCCACTTTGTTGAGCATCTATATTGCGCTGGATGAATCAAACAGAGAAAATGGTTGTCTTCAGGTTCTTACTGGGTCTCATAATTTGGGAAGATTAAATCACATCAGAGAAAATGATCAAACTGTTATTGATGGTGAATATTTGGAAGAGGCGGTAAATCGTTACTCTGCAGAATATGTTGAGATGGGCGAGGGAGACGCACTTGTTTTTCACTGCAATCTCTTACATCGTTCCGATGCAAATTTAAGTCAAAAACATCGATGGGGTTATATTGCATCGTACAACGCTGTTTCCAATAAACCATTTAAAAAAGTTCGTGACTATGGGCATTTCCAAAAGATGCATATGGTCAAATCAGGCCAATTTATGGAGCACAGTGAATTATGAATAAATCTTTGCAAAATTCAATTATTATTTTAGGAATACTTATAGTCATATTCATTTTAGGAAGATCAATGTCAGTAAATAATAAACAATCAATGGTGAAAATCCCTGCCACTGATTATAATTTCCATGTAGAGTATCGTTGGGTAGAGGGGTTAACCTTAGATAGTTTAGTGCAGGACGATGCTGGAATTCGATACACGAACAGCTACCCTTTCCGTACCTCAGGATACATGATAGATAAAACAGAAGTAACCAACGCCCAGTATAAAGAGTTTTTAGATGCTACTGGATATAAACCTAAGTGGCCAGAGAACTTTTTAAAGCATTGGAATAATGGAACCTATCCTACAGGTAAAGGTGGGCATCCAGTGTATTGGGTATCTATAGAAGATGCGAAAGCATATGCAAATTGGGCAGGTAAACGATTGCCCACTGAAGAAGAGTGGCAACTTGCAGCGCAAGGAACGGATGGCAGAGCATGGCCGTGGGGAAATACATATGATGAAAGAAAAGCAAATATGGATTCAGAGGCTACCAAAAAGGTGGGTAGTTATCCAGATGGTGCAAGTCCATTCGGAGCATTGGATATGGCGGGCAATGTTTGGGAATGGACGGATTCAAAGCAGTCCGATGGCTTTCATTATTTCTGTTGGATAAGAGGGGGAAGCCATTTTTTCGCAAAAGGGAGCCGCTGGTATATCCAAGGAGGTCCAGTACCAAACTATCAAAGATTAAAATTTTGGCTAATGACGCCCGCACTTAATAGAAGCTCTAGTATTGGGTTTCGATGCGTAAAGGATATATAACAAATTGTGAAAAGCGCCAATTTTTGTCATTTAGTTAATTATTTTGTTTTATTCACACAATTTAGTTTATTTCAAATATATGCCAAACCGAGAGTGTCATTTCTCCCTAATAAATCTCAGGTTAAAGAAATTGTTTTAGAGAATGATGTTTACAGTTACAAAATAGCGATTGATAATGCAGTAAAATTGGTTCATGTCATTGATAAAACAAGTGACTATGACTACATGAAAGACAGCGGAAGTCTCATTTTCACATCATCACCTGACCCAGGATTTTGGTTAGATAATGTAGGATATCAATTATTTACAGTTGAAGAGTTTACCAATGGTGACCGAAAAGGGGTCTCTATTCGCCAACAATCAAGCTATGTAGAAAACTCTTGGGTAGTAGAACAAGATTTTTCCATTGGCGAAGATCACGAGCTCTATTGGAAATCAGAGATTACAAGTACAGCAACAGGTGGCCGTTCTTATCGAGAACCAAGGAAACGAAGCTCGTACATTAGATTTCCTGTAATTCAAGACCTAGAAATTGGAGATAGAGATGATCTTAGTATCTTTTTGCCTACGGAAACATATTTTCGCAGATATGCAAGAAGCTATCCTACTTATTGTATTAATAATCAAGATGATTATATTTTTCATTTATTTCCAAATTACACTGATCCAAAAGTTCCCACAGATGTTTTCAATATTAAAGAAGATAGAGGTGTTTATTTTCACGTAATTAATACGTCATTTAGCTGGCTTTTTAAGGATAAGGATGATTTTCATGGAAAGCAGTTTCGTCTCACGCAAGAACCCGGAGAAAAAACGGTTGTGATGGACTCTCGTATTGGTCCTCATAAAGGAGATTGGCATAAGGCGTTCGATGCATATAAAAAGCATGTTTACTCGATCTTTGACTTTAAATATTACAATCGTCCGGTTCAGGAATATTATAGAAAGCAATTTGTATCGCACTTTACCTTTCTCTACGGCCATGATATATACAACCCTAAAACAAATCAGTTTGATATTGACCGTTTTTTGGATGAGGGTGAGCTAAACTTTGGTGGATATGATTACATGCTTCTTTGGCATGATTATCCTAGAATGGGAGTGGATAAGCGAAATCAATTTTCTATGTATGAAGACTTACCAGGTGGGTTAAAAGGTTTAAAGTCATTAGTTGACAAAGCTCATCAAAGAGGGGTGAAGGTATATTTACCGTACAAACCTTGGGATATTATGGTAAAAGACCAAAACCACTACGAAGAAGAGGCAAAAATATCGAAAGCAATTGGTGCAGATGGCATATTTCTCGATACTATGAAAGATAGTGAAATAGCCTTTCGTGAGGCATTAGATGCGGTAAACCCAGATAATGTTTTTGCTTCAGAGGGTAGACCGGGTTTTGAAGATGCGCAACTTGTAACCGGCAGTTGGAACCAAGTAGGCACTCAAACTAATGTTATGCCTAGTATTGATCTATTTCGCTTTTTGCTTCCAAAGCATAACGTACACAACATCAGTCGAAATAGCAGAAACCGGCAGGCACTGGTTCATAATGCTTTATTCAATGGAACAGGTTTCATTGTCTGGGAGGATATATTTGGTGAAATTAACAAATATACTTGGATAGAGCGCATTATGGTACATCGCTATAGCCGTATTATTCGTGAAAACAGTGATGCCTATTTAACCGATAACCCTATCCCTTTGGTAAAAGATTTTAGAGAAGATATTTACATAAATGCATTTCCTGTGGCAAATAAATGTGTGTACACTGTATATCAAAACGACCACGATAATGTGTCTAGAGAGGCTACATTAAACAAGGGATCTTCTTCCAAATTTCGAGGCCCAGGAGGCAGGGATTTACGTGGCAGAGTTCCCCGATTAATTGGACCTTTTCTAGAAGTTGATCATCCTCAAAATTGGCACTACGTTGATGTATGGAATCATCGTGCTCTTGCCAAAGAGTTAGTAGATGGAAAGACAAGGCTTGTTTTCCTTGAGGAAGCAGAGGACAAGATATCCTGTGTGGTTGGTATGCCGGAGAACTTAAGTGTTGAGCAAAATAATGACGAAATAAAAATTAAAATAACAAAACCCATTGATGAGACTCGACTTCAAATAAATACTGTAGATAATTTAAATATGATGGAAGAGGAACAGATGTCCCTTCCAGCAGCAGACACCACCATTAATATATCCGATTTAGACCTTGATTACCCGCACAAAGTGCTGGTAAAACTAATGAAAGAGGATCTAATGATTGATCAGGTTGTTGTTGATGCTGGATGGTACGGATTTAAATCAGAATAAAATAAAAAAGAACAAGTAAACAAAACTATTTGGAAATACGATTGGAAAAAAACAAAGAACACATTTCAATCACCACCTCCTCTTTAAAAGATAAAATCTTAGGTGCCTGGGTTGGAAAATCTTATGGAGCCATCATGGGTGAGCCAATGGAATTTGATGCCCAAGGCGAGATTTATGAGGGCAGTCTTGAAATTCATCCCGATGCTCCAAAAATTTGGCTCCACAATGAGGATGATTTATACACCAACATGTCTTTTTTAGAGGTTTTGCGAGATCATGGGCTTGAAGCTACACAGGAGAACTTCGCCGATGTATTCAGGGAAAAAAATTTTCTCCTTTGGCACGCAAATGGCCAAGCCAGGCAAAACTTAATGGAGGGTGTGCCGGCCAGCCTATCTGGCCACCCATATTACAACCCGCATGCTGATGATATTGACTTTCAGATTGAGTGTGATTTCATAGGAATTATTTCACCAGGCTTGTCTTCAGCAACTCAAGAGATGTCCGATAAAGTAGGACATATAATGAACTACGGAGATGGTTACTATGCGGGAGCTTTTCTTTCTGCAATGTATTCCTATGCATTTTTTGATGATAATATTTTAGATCTAATAAATAAATCTCTAAAAGTTATTCCTAAGCAGTCAGCTTACTCAGGGATGATTCGACAATTGGTGAATTGGTATAAAGAGGAGCCTAACAATTGGCGTCTTACTTGGGAGAAGGTTGAATCAGCATATAATCAAGACCTCTGTCCCTGGGCCAAGTCTGACCCTCCCTCAAAGCAAGGTAACAAAACAGGACTTTTTAACATACAAGGACATTTCAATGGCCTATATATTTTAATAGGTTTGTTGTATGGGAAAGGTGATTTTCTTGAATCCATCAAAATTTGTACCCGCTGTGGACAGGATACGGATTCTAACGTGGCAAATTGTGGCGGAGTTATGGGTCTTATTTATGGATATGATAGGCTTCCTAAAACAGTTAAGGATGAGCTGCTACCGTATATGAATAGAGACTATAACTTTACAAGCCTTTCCATCAATTCAGCTACCGAATTAAGTTATGAATTAGCCATCAGAAACGTTCTGAAAAATGGCGGTGATTTACAGGGCAATAAAATAATTGTTAAACATCAGACACATTATTTCACTGGGGAACCGGAAGTATCCTTCCCGAATTTTAAATTTGAGGATATCTATACGATTGAACCAGATTTATCTCCAGAACTTAATTGGCATGGAGAATGGAATCTAACAAATGATCACCGAGGTAGGCCGCGGTTCATTACTTCAAATAAGTCTGGAGATTATCTTGAGGTTGAATTTTCCGGGAATTGTATTTTTGCTCAGGGAAACCGTGGACAAAATTGTGGTATCTTTGATATTTTTATTGATAATGACCTAGTTGGAACACGTGATATGTATACTCGAAAAGAACTGAATAACTCAAGTCAGTCAACAGCAGTGTGGATAACCAATTTAAATGGTGGAAAGCACAAACTCAAAATAATTGTCAAGGGTAAATCTTCACCTCAGGCAACTGGCACAGACGTCAGTTTAGGAAGAGTAATATCTTATACAGGTAAGGTACCAATCCCTTTGAATTCCAAAAAAAATAAGCATGGGTAAAAATATATTGTTTGACAAAATTTTGGGATGCGTTTATGGTGGCGCAATCGGTGATGCTATGGGCGCACCCGCTGAGTGGCATTATCCAAATGAGATTGCAAAGCGTTATGGGTATATTACAGATTTTGTTGAAAACTGGGATGGGCCCAGCGATATTGGTAAAGGAGACGGTCGCTATACCGATGACAGCCATATGGTTCAGCTTTTATGTAGGGTATATATTGAACATGGTGGTCATCTAGACTCGTATGAATTTGCTAAAAGAATCATTCCACTCATAACAGATTCTTCAAGATGGATCCCTGAGCTCGGTAAAAAAACCGCTCTTTTGGAGCGCCTTTTTTATCCTGAAAAATGGTTATTCATGAGACTTCATTTGGCAAATGCTGAACCTAGGCAAGGAGGGATAGGTAACATGGTTAATTGCGGAGCCGCAATGTATTCTGCTCCAGTTGGGATAATAAATGCATGCGATCCTCAAAAAGCTTACGAAGAGGCCATAGATATTTTTAGCGCACATCAACATAGTTATGGACTTGAAGCCGCTGGGGTTATGGCAGCTTGCACCGCAGAGGCCTTTAATCCTGAAGCTTCCATTGAATCAATTATTGATGTCGCTATAGATTTTGCTAAAGATGGAACTAAAAACGCAATACAGGCCGTAATCGAATGCGCAAAAAAATACACAGATTGGAAAGAAAGTATAATTCCCCTTCGCGATTGTATCCGTCCATTTGATGGATGCGCTGAAATGGGTAAGGATAGAGGCAATGGTACCAATAATTGGCGTCCAAGCAGGGAGCATAGCATTGAAGAGCTTCCAATTGCTTTGGGATTTCTAATTATTGCATCTGGCAACTTTGAGAAAAGCATTTTTGGTGCTTCTAATTATGGACGAGATAATGATTCAATAGCTGGAATGGTTGGGGCTATATCTGGTGCTTTCAACGGTGCGAAGGAAATACGAAAAGATTGGATGGGAAAAATTAATAAAGCAAACAGGGTAGATCTTGTTCCCATAGTGAAAGACCTTTATGATCTAAGGTTTAAGCTTCACGATGAAAACATAGGCCACATGCAGAGCCAAAAACGCTATTTTGAAACGCTAAATAAACAAATAAATTAAATCTGATAATCATTTTAAAGGATGACTTTAAAAGTAAGATTAACT